>Ga0335078_10003131_pt1 | contig 24701 bp, 18 predicted proteins | sample Lox_Sample_32_FD_206711 | JGI IMG/M metagenome (GOLD analysis project Ga0335078, IMG submission 206711) | Soil microbial communities from Loxahatchee National Wildlife Refuge, Florida, United States - Lox_Sample_3.2 | ecosystem: Environmental > Terrestrial > Soil > Wetlands | place: USA... | reverse complement strand
GCACGCCTTTCTGCGCGACGGCTTGGTCATGCGCGCGGCGGAGAGTCGCCAACGTCAAGTTGAAAGCGTTGGTGGCTCGGACCGATTTCAATGCCGGCTGGAGGGTCATGAAAAGAGCGCCGGTGGTGATCATCGTGATGCAGACCACGATGATCATTTCCAGGAGCGAGAAACCGCGCTCATGGCCGAATAATCCTCGCCTCGGGTGGGAAGGTGTTGCGTCAGAACTGACTCGCGGTGAAGACATCATGCTGCCTCTGTTCTTTCCTGCACATTACCCGATTTGAGATTAGGTGCCTGCGGACCGGAGGGAGGTCTCGGCCCGCCTGCCCATCTCGCGGACCGTCCGCGTAACCCTAATCGTAGAAACCACCTACAGCACCGTCAAAACACCAAAGTCGGGGTTTTGCAAGCTGGCCTTCAGTAACGTAATTTCCGCCTGTAACCTCGGTCATTGTGGCAAGACAACCGCGCACGGACCGCTGCGGACAAACCATGTAAGTTTGCCCGCATTTTCAAGCACAACCGGAAACATAAAGATAGCCTTGCGCGGCCGGCTTCTCCAGATGACCGAAGTCACCGGTCATCGCCGCACCCGCCCCACATCACTACGGTAACTTGTCGCCTGTTCCTGACGAGTCCTAACATCGTGGGCAATATGGCCCTTTCATCACTGGTAGTGTGCGCGGACGCAAAAGCGGTGCAGGTTCTCAGCCGTGCTCTGCAAGCTCATGGCCTCAGTGCAGAACATTGCGGTGACTACGTAGAGGCTGCCAAACGGCTGGCCACGGAACGCTATGACGCGCTCCTGGTGGACTGCAGCGACGAGCAGGCCGCAGAGGACGTTATCGGCCTGGCCCGCTCCTCGGAAAAGAACAAGACGGTTCTGGCGATCGCCATCGCCGACACCCACAACAACGTGCGCGAGGTCTTCCACCGCGGCGCGAATTTCGTTTTGTACAAGCCGCTCTCGGCGGAGCGCGTGGCCAACAGCCTGCACGCGGCGCAGGGGATGGTTTCGCATGAGCGCCGGCGGAAACCGCGCGTTACCGCGCCCGCCTCGGCTACGATTTCTTATGCGGATGTGGAGAGCGAAACCGCCCACCTGATGAATTTGAGCGAAGAAGGTGTCGGCATCAGCGCGCGGCGCAATGTTCCTCCGCGCTGCCGGGTCTATTTCGAGTTCACTCTGCCCGAGCAGGTTTCGACCGTCCGGCTTTCCGGGGAAGTGGTTTGGCAGGATGCTTTCGGCCGCGTGGGCCTTAGATTTTCACGTCTGCCCCAGACCTCAAAGACGGTCTTGAGCAAATGGCTTTCGCAAAACCTGGCTGGACAACTGCAAGCCGCCCCCGACAGCACTCCCGCAAAGCTGCCGATTGAACTGAAAGAAGTAGAAGCGGTGGATGAGAGCTCGCCCGATTCCTTGCCCGCGTCTTCCGAAAGGCGGGTTCAATCGCGGGTTTCATGCCGCCTCAGCGCCGATGTGTACGTCCTCGGCAACACCACAGCGCAACATTGCAGCCTCAGCGACATCAGCAGCGGCGGCTGCTACGTAGAAACCAACGAATCCTATCCTTCGGGGACCGCAGTGGACATCGTGGTGCGCACCCTCGACATGAAACTGCGGGTGCAAGGCATCGTGCACGCTTCGCATCCCGGTTTTGGCATGGGTGTGGAGTTCACCCTGCTGCATGATGAACAGCGCGACCAGGTCAAGCAATTGATTGCCATGCAGGAAGCCGCAGCGGAGGCGGAAGTCTCCAGCGAGGGCTAGCTCTTCAGCGCCACTTCTTCTCTGATCGCAGCGCGGAAGTAATCCAGCGACATTCCCAGGCCGCTTTCCAGGTCTACTCTCGGTTCCCAACCGAGCAACCGCCTGGCTTTGCTGATGTCCGGACAGCGCTGCTTGGGGTCGTCCGGCGGCAAGGCTTCATGCCGGATCTTGCTTTTTGATCCTGTAACCGCCAGCACCAGTTTGGCGCATTCCAGCACCGTGAACTCAGTGGGGTTGCCGATGTTCACCGGAAGATGCTCCGCCGATTCCGCCAGCTTTACAAAGCCTTCGATCTCATCGCTCACGTAGCAAAAGCTGCGGGTCTGGCTGCCATCGCCATAGACGGTAAGGTCGTCGCCGCGCAATGCCTGCTTCATGAAATTGGGCACAACCCGGCCATCGTTCAGCTGCATGCGCGGGCCATAGGTATTGAAAATGCGCACAATGCGTGTGTCCACTTTGTGATAGCGGTGGTAGGCCATGGTTACCGATTCAGTGAAGCGCTTGGCTTCGTCATACACCGAGCGTGGACCAATGGAATTTACATGTCCCCAGTAGGTCTCCTTCTGCGGATGTTCCAACGGGTCGCCATAGCACTCCGAAGTGGACGATACCAGATACTTTGCCCCGTACTTCCGGGCCACATCGAGCGCGTGGAAAGTTCCCAGCGAGCCGACTTTCAGGGTTTCGATTCCGTGTTTCGTGTAGTCCACGGGACTTGCCGGGCTGGCAAAGTGAAACACGTAGTCCAGGGCGCCGCAGTCGAAGGGCTCGGTAATATCGAGTTGCACAAACTCGAAACGGGCGTCGTTGCGCAGATGTTCGAGATTGCTCAACCGGCCGGTGAGCAGGTTGTCCACCGCGACGACGGCATAGCCCTCTGCCAGCAGTGCGTCACAGAGGTGAGAGCCGAGGAATCCTGCGCCGCCGGTCACTAAAGCGCGGGGTTTACTCATATCTGGTGAATGTTTCCCGAGGGGCTCGCCGCGCCGGCGGCGTGTGCTTCCGGCGTAACTGCGGGCCGGCCCACGCTATAGTAGCTGAACCCGTGGGCGGCCATGGTCTCCGGGTCGTAGAGATTCCTTCCATCAATGATAATGGGGTACTTGAGCGCCTTGTAAAGCCGCACCAGATCGAGCGCAGCGAACTCCTCCCATTCAGTGAGGATCAGCAGTGCGTCGGCTCCGGCCGCGGCTTCGTACGCGCCCCCAGCGAATTCGATTTTCGAGTTCAACACTTCGCGGGCCTTTTCCGTTGCGGCGGGATCATAGGCGACCACATTGCATCCCCCCTGCAGCAGGTCGCGGACGATAAGAATGGCCGGCGACTCGCGAATGTCATCGGTGCCGCCCTTGAATGCCAGTCCCAGCACCGCCAGGCGTTTGCCGCGCAGCGTCCACAGAGCATTCTGAATCTTGCGGACGAAGCGCTGGCGCTGCTCTTCGTTGATGCGCATGACTTCGTCCAGCAGGCGGAAGTCATAACCGCACTCCCGCGCCACTGCGCGAAAGGCCATCAAATCTTTGGGGAAGCACGATCCGCCGTAGCCGATTCCAGGATTGAGGAAGCGCGAGCCAATGCGGCTGTCGGTGCCCACTCCCTGCACCACCTGATGAACATTCGCTCCCACCGCCTCGCAGATCGAAGCCACGGCATTGATGAAGGAAATCTTCATCGCCAGAAAGGCATTGGAGGCGTGCTTGATCAGCTCTGCGCTCTTTGCGCTGGTCACGATCAGCGGAGGAGGAATGCACGCGCGGTCTGGCCCCGGGATCGCATTCTGCTGCCGATAATAAGTTCCCTCCGTAAGCGGGGCGTAAATCTCGCGCAGGCGGGAGGCGCATCGGTCACTGTCCGCTCCTACGACGATCCGGTCGGGATAGAGAAAGTCCGTGACCGCCGTGCCTTCGCGCAGAAACTCAGGGTTCGAGGCCACATCAAACATCTCGGCGTTGGCGCCGTTGCGCAGCAGTACCTTGCGTACCCAGTGATTGGTGTAGACCGGGACCGTGCTCTTCTCCACGATGATTTTGTAGCCGTTGATGGCGCCGGCAATGCCGCGGGCCACTGACTCCACGTAAGAAAGATCGGCCTCTCCCTGTTCAGTGGGCGGAGTGCCGACGGCGACGAAGATGGCTTCGCTGGAGCGTACCGCATGATGGAGATCGTCGGAAAACGTGAGTTTATGGCCGCGGTGGCGTCCCAGCAACTCGGGCAGGAATTTTTCGTGGATTGGGACCTGCTCGGCCTTCAGCGCCTCCAACTTCTGCAAATCATTGTCCACCACAATGACTTCATGGCCGATCTCAGCAAAGCATGCGCCTGCAACCAGGCCTACATATCCGGATCCCACCACAGCGATTCTCATCTACCAAGCCTCCACGCGAGCCGGAGTTTCCCCAACGTTAGAGATACTTTACCAGTTTTCTGCCGGGAAAATGGACCAGAAATCGTCGCTGCACGGGGCAAGTGCAAAATGGGAAAGCTGCAAACTTTTTCACCCCGAGCGCGGAGCCGATGGCTTTTCTCCCAGGAAGCTTTTCCCCTTGCGCTCCCGGCCCAGCGACACCACGGTGATGAGTAAGACGATATTGGCTATCTCAAACGCCGCCAACGCCCACGCGTAACCCAGTTTCTCGCGCAGGGCATATTCGATCGAATTTGTTGGAGCCGCGATCAGAATTCCTAACTGATAGGCGAGCCCCGGCATAAGCCCGCGCACCGCGTCAGGCGAAAGTTCGTTCAAGTGTGCAGGAATAATTCCCCACGCTCCCTGCACCCCCACCTGCATAAGGCATGCTCCTACGACCAGGACGGCGAGCGAACCGCCAAATACCCAGGCCGGAATCACTGCCAGCGCAAGCACCAATGCTGTGACCATGCTGCGCCGCCGCCCAATTCCCTCCGAAAGATGGCCGAACGCGATCGCACCCACAATCGCACCAATGTTGTACAGAATGGCGACATACGAGACCATGGCCGCGTTGAAGCCGTGGCTGGATTTCAAAAAGTCGGGATACAAATCCTGCGTGCCGTGAGAGAGAAACATCATGAGCGTCATCAACAGGACGAGGTAGGCGAAGATTTTCCAATGGCTGCCCGCGGTGCGGAGAATGGCTCCCACGGTCGGTGCGCGGTGCTGCTTCCACGCTTCCGATTCGCGCACTTTCCAGCGGATGTAAAAAGCCAGCAATGCCGGAACGCCGCCCGCCCAGAACATGGCGCGCCATCCCAAAGTAGGCAGAATGAAGCGCGCCGCCACCGCCGCCAGCAGATAGCCGATGGAGTATCCACTCTGAACAATGCCGGAGAGAACACCCCGCCATTTGGCCGGGGCATTTTCCATGGCCAGTGACGCGCCAACGCCCCACTCTCCACCCATGCCAATGCCGTAAATCGTCCGCAGAATCAGGAAGACGGCATAGTTGGGCGCGAAGCCGCAGCACAGTTCCACCACAGAGAAGAAAACAACATTGGCCATCAGCGGCTTGCGCCGCCCGTAGCGGTCTGCCAGCAAGCCGAACAGCAACGCTCCCGCTGGCCGCATGGCAAGGGTAGCTGTGAGCGTCCAAACAATTGCCCCTTTAGTGACGTGGAACTGCCGGGCCAGCGTGTCCACCAGAAACACCAGGACGAAAAAGTCGAACGCGTCCAACGTCCAGCCGAGAAAACTGGCGGCGACCGCATGCCCCTGGTCGGTGCGCGAGGGGGCGATTGCTGAAAGCGGTTCAGGTGAGTTCGCAGGCATGCTTTTCTGTAACGACTCGCTCTTTAGTAACAGTTACCTACTGCAACTTTAGTGACCTCAGCATTGTATTGACAGGCTCTTCCATTCGGGCGAGACTCGGCCCAAGTGATAAAAGCGGTGCAGTGTGCCCGCTTGGTTTCTGGTGCCGGTCTCTGACAGTAAGTCCTTGGGCGGAGGCTGTCCAGCCGGAGATTTGGAAAGCAGGCCGGAAGTCACTTTGGTGAATTAATTTATGCCACCATTCGATTCAAGGGACAAATTTCCAGCTGGCGGCTCTGCGTTGCCTAACGTCCCGGTGCCAGCGGATTCCGAGGACGTTCTGGACGCCGCCGGATCTTCCGTCGCCCCGCAGGAAGAGGACGGCGGTCTGGTCCGTGACCCGGCCCTGGACGATCTCGCCGAGCAGGCATGCCTGCAAACCAACGCGACCGGCGCTGCCCTTGCGCTGGCTTCGGGAGACGATTTCGTATGCGTGGCCACTACCGGCGACACCGCTCCGGATTTCGGCGCAAGATTGAATACCGAGTCTGGCCTGTCCGCCTTCTGCCTGCGCTCGCGAGAAATGCAGCACTGCGCCGACACCGAAACCGATCCCCGGGTCCACTCACAAGTCTGCAGACAACTCGGAGTCCGTTCAGTCCTGGTCGTACCGCTATTGCAAGGCGAACGGCTGGTGGGGGTCTTCGAAATATTCTCTCCCGTGCCGCAAGCCTTCAGCGATCATGACATTCAGGCTCTCTACGCGCTTTCCTGGCAGGTGATCGACCATCTCGCGTTGCCCTCGGAGGTGGAACTCCGGCAGCCGCTCGCCCTCGATGCCATCAATGTGTCCGAGATAGAGAACGAACCGGAACCGTCTGCGGACTTTCCCTCGCATAGTCTGCTGTTTGGCTCTTTGGTTCCGCCGGCGGAGGCTTCCCAGGATGAATCGGGCCAGGGCGCTGAGTCTTACCCGCAGTTCAAGATGATGCAGACTCCGGCGAAAGAGCGACGGACGACGCTCCTCGCCATTGCGGTGATTGTGATGGCGCTGATTCTCGGCTGGGTGTTGGGTCGAGGCCGTCCAAAGAACGCGCCGGCTGTGCCCCCTCCGCAAACGAAACAACAACCAGTTACGCCGCCGGCTGAAGCTGTTCCACGGCCACGCGGGGATTTCGAAGTGACCCCGCCGCAAGAGCAACCCGCGGCGGCCGATGCAGTAGCTGTCCCGGCCGAGCCTGAAGAGCAAGCTGCTCCGAAGCAGCCTTCTCCCAGGAAAAGTTCGAAGAGTTCGCCCTCGGCTCCGGCGTCGAACGGCTTGGTGATCTACAAACAGGGGAAGATCATTTTTCAATCCGGCCCGGAATCTCAACAAGCGGCGGCCGATGCCGGCTCCGCTGCGAGCGACCAGTCCTCTTCTACTCCGCCAGTTGAAATTCCGGCCGCGACAGCCAATACGTATATTGTTCACCGGGTCGAGCCGGAATACCCCGAAAGCGCTTTAGCGCAGCGTGTCCAGGGCGACGTTGTCCTGCAGGCGGTTGTGGACGATGATGGTTCGGTGCAGCAGTTGCGAGTTGTTTCTGGCGATTCCCGCTTGCTCACAGCCGCGATTGACGCGGTACGGCGGTGGGAGTTCCGGCCTTATGCGCCGAATGGGCAAGCGACGCGGTTCGCCACCCGCATCACGGTAAACTTCGCATTGCCGCAGGCGGCTTCCACCGCTTCGAATCAGTAGCCGATCTGACTAGTCAGACTAGTCAGCGTCTTCGTTATCCTTTCGCCAGTTCCTTAGCCCGTTGCGTGGCCTTCACCACGGCCTTGATCAGCGTGACCCGCAGCTTGCCCTCTTCCAGCTCCATGATGCCGTCAATGGTGCAGCCGGCGGGAGTCGTCACGGCATCTTTCAATAGGGCTGGATGGTCGCCAGTTTCGAGTACGACGCTGGCCGCGCCCAGTGTTGTCTGGGCGGCAAGCAGCGTAGCCACGTCCCGCGGGAGGCCTACTTTCACGCCCGCCTCGGCGAGCGACTCCAGGATGATGTAGATATATGCGGGCCCGCTGGCCGAGAGCCCGGTGACGGCGTCCATGTGCTTTTCATCTACTACCACAGTTTTGCCGACGACATCGAACAGAGCGACTGCAATTTCCACGTGACTGGCGTCGGCGAAAGCGCCTTTGCACACTGCGGTCATGCCGCGGCCTAGCAGGGCGGGCGTATTGGGCATCGCCCGAATCACCGGCGCCTTTTTCTGGCCCAGGGCCTTTTCAATCTGCCCGGTGGAAACGGAAGCCGCGACGGAGATGATCAGTTGGTTCTTGGAAATCTGTGGCCGGATCTGCTTAATTAAATCCTCCACCACTTGCGGCTTCACGCAGACGAAGATGACGTCGGCGCCGCGCACTGCTGCGCGGTTGTCCGTGCCCACGGGAATCCCGAGCTGCTTGCTGAGGGCGCGCGCGCGTTCCTCATGCTGCACGGTAGCCTGCGTCCCCTGGTGCGAGAGCAGGCCTTTTTCCAGCAGGGCCTTGAGCAGAATTCCGCCCATTTTGCCCGCGCCCAGAACCGCCACTCGCCTGACTGAGAGTTCGACCGTCATACTTTCGCTCCCGTTCCGTAGAGGAATGTGCCCGCGCTGCGAGAATTGCTGCGAGACAAGGATTATCACATAGTCCGGCATGGCTCTACGCCGTTTGAGGTCGCTTGAAAGAACTTCAATTCAACTGCCGATGAACGGGCATGAACGTTGATTCAAAAATCAGCAAAAAAGGTGGTCTAATGGCGAACGCCTGAGGATCGTCCGCGCGGGAAAATGCAGATTCCTCACTTCGTTCGGAATGACAAGCCTTGGAGACCAAATGAGAAAGCTCAGAGTTCCCGCCAATTTCAACGAAATCTAGCCGCAAACTCACTCGTCTACTGCTGTTCAGCTATGATCTATGCGAACCCGCAGTCATCCTGGGAGGATTTAATCAGGCGGAAGCTCGCGCAGGAGATGGCGAATGAAGATCACCGACGCCAAGGTGATTGTGTGCAGCCCCGGGCGAAATTTTGTAACTCTGAAATTAATCACTGAAGACGGCCTCTACGGGCTGGGCGACGCCACGTTGAACGGGCGCGAACTGGCGGTCGCCAGTTATTTGACGGACCACGTTCTTCCGCTTCTGATCGGCCGGGACGCGCGGCGCATCGAAGACATCTGGCATTACCTCTACAAAGGGGCGTACTGGCGGCGTGGGCCGGTGACGATGTCGGCCATTTCGGCCGTGGATACGGCGCTTTGGGACCTCAAGGCCAAGAGCCTGAACATTCCCTTGTATCAATTGTTAGGTGGAGCATCGCGCGATGGCGTATTGGTATATGGCCATGCCAGCGGCGCCGATGTTGACGAAACGGTGAAAGCTGTCGCCCATTACCGGGAGCTTGGTTACAAGGCGATCCGGGCGCAATCGGGAATTCCCGGGCTGAACAGCACCTACGGAGTGGGCCGCGGCCAAATGTATTACGAACCGGCGGAGAAGAACGCGGCTCCGGAGAATCTTTGGTCCACGGAAGCCTATCTGAATTTCGTGCCTCAGCTCTTTGACCGCTTGCGCCGCGAGTTTGGCCCGGAGCTTCATCTTTTGCATGACGCTCACCACAGGCTTACGCCCATCGAGGCCGGGCGTTTGGGCAAAAGCCTGGAGCCTTATCACCTGTTCTGGCTGGAGGATCCCACGCCGGCCGAGTTGCAGGAGAGCTTCCGCCTAATCCGCCGGCACACTACGACTCCGCTTGCCGTCGGCGAAGTGTTCAACACTATTTTCGATTGCCAGCAGCTCATCGAGGAACAGCTCATTGACTACATCCGCACCACGGTCGTGCACGCCGGCGGCATCACCCATCTGCGGAAGATTGCTCATCTTGCCGAGATTTATCAGGTACGCACCGGATCGCATGGCGCGACTGACCTCAGCCCAGTATGCATGGCGGCGGCGCTGCATTTCGACCTGAGCGTGCACAATTTTGGAATCCAGGAATACATGCGCCACACGCTCGAAACCGATGCCGTGTTTCCCCATTCCTACTCTTTTTGCGACGGCTTCATGCATCCTGGAGATGCCCCAGGGCTGGGCGTTAACCTCGATGAAGCTTTGGCGGCGAAATACCCATACGAGCGTGCATATCTGCCTATAAATCGCAAGTTGGATGGAACCATGCACAATTGGTAGAGTCTGCCTCCGCCCAAACGTGTTTTCCGTTACGGGACCGCTATATGATTGACGGGAACGTGGAATTCTCAGCCGATATGCAATCGAAAGTTCTGCAACTCGACCCACGCGACAATGTGCTGATCGCCCTCACCGACTTAGGCGCCGGCCAGCCTGTTCCCTTTGACGGCCAGAGCTATACGCTGGTAAATGCTGTGCCCGCGAAGCACAAGTTCGCCACTGCTGACCTGGCGTTTGGAGATCGAGTCACGATGTACGGCGTTGTCGTGGGGAAGGCCACTGCGCCAATCCAGCGCGGCGAGCGGATCACTACCGCCAATCTGTCGCACGAAGCGGCCGACTTTCACGAACCAGATGAAGTTCTGCAATGGCGCCAGCCGGATGTTTCTCGCTGGCGTGAAGCAAGGTTTTCAGGCTTCGTGCGCTCCGACGGCCAGGTGGGCACGCGCAATTATTGGATCGTCGCGCCTTTGGTGTTTTGTGAAAATCGCAACCTCGATGTTCTGAAGCAGGCGTTTCAGGAAGAGCTGGGCTTCGCCGCGCCTCCGATCTATCGGCGGCATGTGGCGGAGTTGGCGCGCCTTTACCGCGAAGGCCGGGCGGATGAAATCAAGAGTTACGAATTCGACCAGGTACGTGCTCAGGCCGCATCGCCGAAGTTGTTCCCCAACATTGACGGCATCAAGTTTCTCTTCCACCAGGGGGGATGCGGCTGCACGAACGAGGATGGCGCGAATTTGTGCGGCCTGCTTGCCGGCTATATTAACCATCCGAATGTTGCTGGAGCTACGGTTTTGAGCCTCGGCTGCCAGCACTCCCAGATTGCGGGCCTGCGCGAAGAAGTTCGCAAGCGCAACCCGCATCTGGATAAACCGCTCCTGATTCTTGACCAGCAGCAGTGCGGAACGGAGTCGGCGCTGATGTCGCGGGCTCTGCGCGGCACATTCCTGGGGTTAGTCGAGGCGGAGAACGCCCGGCGCCAGCGCGTGACGCTCTCGCATCTGTGCGTCGGCTTGAAGTGCGGGGGCTCGGACGGTTTTTCGGGAATTTCTGCCAACCCCACCCTAGGCCACGTTGCCGATATTCTGGCTGTGCTGGGTGGGCGGGGAATTCTCTCCGAGTTTCCTGAGCTATGCGGCGTCGAGCAGGACCTCATCAACCGTTGCGTCAGCAAAGATGTCGCTGACCGCTTCATTTACCTCATGCGCGACTATGCGGCGCGTGCGCGCGCGGTGCGCGCTACTTTCGAGATGAACCCTTCGCCGGGCAATGTTCGCGACGGGCTCATCACTGACGCGATGAAATCCGCGGGCGCGGCGAGAAAGGGCGGACGCAGCCCGGTTACCGCGGTCCTTGACTATCCTGAGTATTCGTCCGTGCGCGGATTGAACTTGCAGCGCACGCCTGGCAGCGACGTGGAATGCGTAACTGCTCAAGTCGGTGCAGGCGCGAATGTGGTGCTGTTCACGACCGGCCTGGGAACGCCTACCGGCAACCCCATCGCGCCGGTGGTCAAGATTTCGACTAATTCGAAGCTGGCTGAGCACATGGCGGACATTATTGATTTCGATACCGGAGGCGTGATCTCGGGCGATGCTACCATCGCGCAGACCGCCGAGGCGTTGCTCGAACTGGTGGTGAAGGTGGCGAGCGGGGAAGTGCGCACCAAGGCCGAGATGTTGGGGCAAGATGATTTCATTCCCTGGAAGAGGGGCGTTTCGCTGTAGCCTTCCGGGAACTAGCAACTGAGAACCGAGTACTGGGTTTTACCCAACAAAGCGAGTCGGCGGGTGAAGAAACCGGAGCAACTCGTGAGCACAAAGAAAATCGGCATCATCTTCGGCATGGAGAATACCTTCCCCATCGCCGTGGTCCAGCGCATCAACGAAATGGATGTCCAGGGCGTGACCGCTGAGTTCGTCAAAGTGGGCGGAGTCAAGATGGCGGACCCGAGCGGATACCGCGTCATCATTGACCGCATTTCGCACGACATTCCTTTCTACCGGGCGTATTTGAAAAATGCTGCCCTGACGGGCACGACCGTCATCAACAATCCATTCTGGTGGAGCGCCGACGACAAGTTTTTCAACTATTCGCTTGCCACCAAGCTGGGCGTGGCGATTCCGCCGACGGTGGTGCTTCCACATAACCAGCATCCTCCAGGCACTACCGACCAATCTATGCGCAACCTGATTTTTCCTTTGGATTGGGACGAGATTTTTGCCTACGTCGGATTTCCGGCGTTTCTCAAGCCGCACGCCGGCGGTGGTTGGAAGAACGTGTACAAGGTCCATTCGCCGGAGGAATTTTTTCATTACTACAACCAGACTGGCGATCTGTGCATGACCCTGCAGCGCGGGGTTGAGTTCAAAGAATATTTCCGCTGCTATGTGGTTGGCCAGGAGAAAGTGCACGTGATGCAGTATGATCCGCGGGCGCCGCACCACGAGCGCTATGTCAAGAATGCTCCGCCGCTTGAGCCCGCGCTCTACGCTCGCGTCGTCAAAGACGCTCTCACTCTGTGCCGCGCTTTGGGCTACGATCTCAATACGGTCGAGTTCGCCGTTGAGAGCGGAGTTCCTTACGCCATTGACTTCATGAATCCCGCGCCGGATGCGGACGTGAATTCGGTCGGCGAGGTCAACTTTGAGTGGATTGTAAGTGCCGTCGCCGAACTGGCGGTGAAGAAAGTCTTGAGCAGGGAAGATTCGATAAAAGAACTGCACTGGGCTGCGTTTCTTTCTCCTCAGAAGGGAAAGAAAAGCGTAGCTCCCAAGCGCGCGGCCAAAAAGAAGGCTGCGGGCTAGACAACCTTTTATGTGGCGGGGCTTGCCAGGTCAGAGCTATTAGAATCCACCCTCGGCGGGACGAGTGCAGCGCTTCGCAGCCGTTGGCAGCCGATAATTTCAAGTTTCTCAGGGACATAGCCGAGGTTATACTAATGGCCGCCCGCAGTCGGCGGGGTGAAAAGCGGCCATGTTACCCACCTTCACCATCGGCATCGAGGAAGAGTACCAGACCATCGATCCGGCCACGCGCGATCTCCGTTCCCACATTCACGCCGAAATTATTGAGAAGGGCAAGCTGCGCCTGCAGGAGCGGGTGAAGGCGGAGATGCATCAGTCGGTGGTCGAGGTGGGCACTTCGGTCTGCCACGACATCAAGACGGCCAAAGACGAGGTGAAAAAGTTGCGCCGCGACATGATCGCGCTGGCCCGGGAGAATGGGCTTAGCCTGGCGGCGTCGGCGACCCATCCGTTCGCCGACTGGCGCGTGCAGGAGATTACTCCCGACTTGCGCTACAAGAATATCGTGGAAGATTTGCAGCTTGTGGCGCGGGCGAATCTGATTTTCGGCTTGCACGTCCACATTGGAGTGGAAGACCGCGAAACTGCCATCCAACTGATGAACCATGCGCGCTATTTTCTGCCGCATATTCTAGCGCTCTCGAGCAATTCGCCCTTCTGGCTGGGGATGGATACGGGGCTGAAGTCATATCGCTGTAAAGTGTTCGATAAGTTTCCGCGGACCAACATTCCAGACTATTTTCCGAGCTGGGGCGAGTACGAAAACTTCGTGAAGCTGTTGATCAAGACCAACTGCATTGATAACGCCAAGAAAATCTGGTGGGACATTCGTCCACATCCGTTTTTCGACACATTGGAATTTCGCGTGTGCGACATTCCTATGCGGGTGGATGAAACGATAGCCCTGGCCGCGCTTATTCAGGCGACTGTGGCGAAGCTCTATAAGCTTTACTCGGCGAACCAGGGGTTCCGGCTTTACCGGCGCGCTCTTATCATGGAGAACAAGTGGCGCGCTTCGCGCTACGGGCTGGACGGCAAGCTGATTGATTTCGGCAAGCAACTGGAAGTTCCGGCGCGCGATTTGGTCCTGGAATATCTGGACTTCGTGGACGACGTGGTGGATGAACTGGGTTCACGCGAGGAACTGAACTACATCCACCAGATTCTGGAGCAGGGAACGGGTGCCGACCGCCAGCTGCGAGTGTTTCGCGAGACCGGCGACCTCAAGAAAGTTGTGGACTACATCATCGAAGAAACGGAAGCCGGCCTGGCGGAAACGCCGTCCACTTCCGTGAGAAAAGCGGGGTAATGCACCTTCCAATCAGTCAGGCCAGCCGCCAACTTAATATTCTTTTCGATCGAGAACTTAGCCCCGGGGCGCGAAACGCGGTGAACGTGTGTTTGCGCATTCAACCGAGCGAGAAGGTAACAGTCATTACCGACGAAGCGTCGCTGGAAATTGCGGCGAGCCTTGCTCATGAGTTGGAGAAGATGGGTTCGCCCTACCGCGGGTGGGTGCTGGAGGATTTGGCGCCGCGCCCGCTTACGGATCTGCCACAGGCGATTCTGGAGGATCTGGAGACGAGCCAGGTCAGCATTTTTGCGGTGCAGGCACAAGCCAACGAGCTGCACTCGCGCATGCAGATGACTGACGTCGTAAACCGGCGCAAAATTCGCCACGCGCACATGGTGAACATCAACCGACAGATCATGTTGGAGGGCATGCGCGCAGATTTTATAAAGGTGGACCGTATCAGTACGAAGGTGATCGAGATGGTGCGCCGTGCCAGGCAGGTACGGGCGAAGACCGCGGCAGGCACGGATTTGGTCGCGGAGTTGAATCCCAACTACCACTGGCTGAAGACCAGCGGCATCATTAGTCCCGACAAGTGGGGAAATCTGCCGGGCGGGGAAGTGTTCACCACACCGGGAGAAGTAAACGGAACGTTTGTGATTGATGGCGTGGTGGGCGATTATCTTTGTTCTAAGTTCGGCAGCCTGCGCGACAATCCATTAACGATTCAAGTCAAAGAAAACCGGTTGCGTGAAGCGCATTGTACGAATAAGGAACTGGAGGACGATTTCTGGCACTACACGCATACCGACGAGAACAGCGACCGCGTGGGCGAATTTGCCATCGGCACCAACATCGAATTGAAAGACGTGATTGGCCAGATCCTGCAGGATGAAAAATATCCCGGCGTGCATATAGCGTTCGGCAATCCGTATGGCGCGCACACTGGGGCGGAGTGGGATTCCTCGACACATATCGATGTAGTCGGGCGGCGGTTTGATATCTGGGTGGATGGCGAGCAGATCATGCGCCAGGGGAAGTTTCTGCTGGAGAGTTAGTATTGCACATGCTTTAGGATTTGCTGAGACGTTTGTGGCTTTTGGCTTGGGCTTTAATCGCAAAGACCGCGAAGTTCGCGAAGGGGTTTCTCCTTTCCGGTGAAAAGCAGTTCTCAGTTGCAAGATCGCAGTTCTCAGTGACTGCAATAGGGCCCTGCTTCCTTTACAATCGGCACTCGACAGCCGAAGCCCATGCTCCCCGAATTGAGAAAGGCCTTCAACGCAAGTTATACAACGGACAAATACCTAGCTTTACTCCGGCTGATGGAGCAACGCTGTGGAGCGCCGGTGAACTTTCGCGTGTGCGAGACGCCGACGTTTTTTCCGAAGCCACTGCTCGATCAAATGGCACGGTACGGCCGCGAGCTGATCAAACAACTCGAGACCACCGAGTATCGCCAAGCTTCAGACCGGGCGATTCCCGCCGAGTTCAACGCCCCCAATGAAGCCGAGCACACGCTTTTCGCGCAGGTGGATTTTGGCCTGGTGCGAGATGCCTCGGGCCAGCTCCAGCCGAAGCTGGTTGAGTTGCAGGGATTCCCGTCGCTGTACGCATACCAGGCGGTGCTGGCGCAGGCCTATCAGGAAGTCTTTAGTCTGGATGAGAACCTCAAACATTTTCTGCACGATTTTGACTTGCAGAGTTATCAGCGGCTTCTTCGCCGCGCGATTGTCGGAGCGCACGATCCTGCGAACGTCGTGCTGATGGAGATTGATCCGCAACTTCAGAAGACGCTGCCGGATTTTCTGATGACGGAGAAACTGCTAGGGATACAAACCGCCGCCATCACTGAAATCAAGAAAGAAGGCCGCCGCCTTTTCTACGAACTCGGCGGCAAGCGGATTCCGATCGAGCGCATTTACAACCGGGCGATTGTGGATGAACTGGTGCGCGAGAACCTGCAACTCGATTTTCGTTTCACGGATGATCTGGACGTGGAATGGGCCGGCCATCCTAATTGGTTTTTCCGCATGAGCAAGTTTTCGCTGCCCTTCTTGAATCACGCCAGCGTTCCGAAAAGCTGGTTTCTGGATCGCGTTGACAAAATACCGGACGACCTGCACAACTACATCCTGAAGCCGCTGTTTTCTTTCGCCGGCTCAGGCGTTCTGATCGAGCCTACGAGGCTAGACGTGGCTTCTATCCCGGAGAAGAGCCGCTCGCAATACATCCTGCAGGAGCGGATGCACTTCGAGCCGGTCATCGAAACGCCGTTCGGAGTGAACAAAGCGGAAGTCCGCATTATGTACATCTGGCTGGAAGAATTGCTGCCGGTGATGACCATTATCCGCATGGGCCGCGGCCTGATGATGGGGGTGGACCACAACCGCGATATGGAGTGGGTCGGGTCGTCGGCCGGGTTTTATTTCAACGAATGAAGGGGCTGTCTGGTGTCGGGTAAAGGGTGCTGCGACAAAAGTCAAACCGTTCACACTAAGGACACGAAGGTTTTCAGGAAGGTACGCAAAGCAAAGCCCGACTGAATCGGGAGTGGGCAAGCGGGATTCATTGGTACACTACTTCCCGCGTCCACGAGTCCTTGCCCACAGGAGCGAGCATGAATCCCAAGCCCACACTGACCGCCGAACTGATTGCCGAATTTCTCGGCACGATGGTGCTGATTCTCTTCGGCAACGGTGTGGTGGCGATGGTGCTATTGTTTCCCACCAAAAACCCGGGGGAAATAGTCCACGGCGGCTTCACCAACATTACGCTGGGCTGGGGACTGGCGGTCACCATGGGCGTCTACATTGCGGGCAAGATTTCCGGCGCCCACCTGAATCCCGCGGTAACGTTGCCCCTGGCGGTTTTTCGCGGGTTCCCCTGGCGCAAGGTGTTGCCTTACTGCCTTGCGCAAACGGCAGGAGCGTTCGTGGCCGCGGCTCTGGTGTTCTGGGATTACCTGCCGGCGTTTCACCAGGTTGATCCGCAACTGGAAAACACTGCCGGAATATTCACCACGTTCCCGGCATTCCCCGCTTTGCCGCACGCGGGATTTCTCGACCAGGTATTGGGCACCGCGCTGTTGCTCTTGCTGATCTTCGCGATCACTGACGAATTCAACGTGCCGCCGGGCGCGAATCTCGCGCCGCTGATGATTGGGCTGGTGGTGGTGGCGATCGGAATGAGCTTTGGCGGCATGCATGGGTACGCCATCAACCCTGCGCGCGACTTCGGACCGCGGGTGTTCACAGTTGCGGCCGGATTTCGCAACAACGGAATCACTGACGGCAGCCGTGTGTGGTGGGTGCCGGTGGTTGCGCCGCTGCTGGGAGGATTAGTGGGTGCGGCGCTCTACGACTTTGGCATTCGGAGATATTTGAAACGTTCACAAGCGAACTAGTTGTTCCTTCGTGTCACTTCGTGTCCTTGGTGGTTCATGCCTAAGACGGCCGGCTGCAGAAACCAGCTAACCACGAAGGAAGCGAAGTCGTACGAAGGAACCCCAGCACGAGGAGGCATTCTTGCAATACGTTCTGGCGCTTGACCAAGGCACGACCAGTTCACGCGCAATTCTCTTCGACCACCAAGGCGGCATCCGCGCGGTGGCGCAGCGTGAATTCGAGCAGATATTTCCTCAGCCCGGCTGGGTGGAACATGATCCCGAAGAAATCTGGGCTTCGCAAATCAGCGTCGCGGTGGAGGCACTTAGCCGTGCGCAGGCAAGTTACCGTGACATCGCCGCCCTCGGCATCACCAATCAGCGTGAGACGGCAGTGGTATGGGATCGCGAGACCGGGCAGCCGGTGTATAAGGCGATTGTCTGGCAAGACCGCCGCACCTCCGGGGTTTGCGATCAACTCAAGGCTGATGGCCGCGAGCCGCTGATCCAGCAGCGCACCGGCTTGCTGATTGATGCTTATTTCTCGGCCACGAAGATCGCCTGGATTTTGGAAAACGTGTCTGGCGCGCGAGGACGCGCAGAAGCGGGCAAACTGGCCTTTGGCACGGTGGACAGCTGGCTTATCTGGAAGCTAACCGGCGGGCGTGTGCACGTCACCGACGTCAGTAATGCCTCCCGCACCATGCTGTTCGATATTCATCGCGGAGCCTGGGACGACGAATTGCTCAGCTTATTTAGGATCCCACGCTCGATGATGCCCGAAGTGCGACCCTCGAGCGAAATTTATGGGCAGTGCAACACGCTCGGGCTGGGAGACATTGCGATCGGAGGAATCGCTGGCGATCAGCAGGCATCCCTCTTCGGACAGCGATGCATTTCGCCCGGCCTCTCCAAGAACACCTACGGCACCGGCTGCTTTCTGCTGCAGAATACGGGCACGCGAGCCGTGGCGTCGTCGAACCGGCTGGTGACAACGGTTGCGTGGAAGATTGGCGAAACCACCGAATATGCCTTGGAAGGCAGCGTGTTCGTGGGGGGGGCGGTAGTGCAATGGCTGCGCGATGGCTTGGGGTTGATCCGGACTTCAGCGGAGATTGAAACGCTGGCAAGTTCGGTTCCAGACAATGGCGGCGTGTATTTCGTTCCGGCGTTCGTAGGCTTGGGCGCTCCCCACTGGGACCCTTACGCGCGCGGAACTATTGCAGGGATTACTCGCGGCACGAAAGCAGGCCATATAGCGCGGGCAGCTCTGGAGAGCATTGCTTATCAGGTGGCGGATCTGCTGGACGCCATTCAACGCGACGCGAGCACGCCGCTGGCAGAGTTGCGCGTGGATGGCGGCGCGTCGGCCAACGACGCGCTCATGCAATTTCAGTCCGATATTTTGGGCATCCCCGTAGTTCGACCCGCAGTGACGGAGACCACTGCCCTGGGCGCCGCTTACCTGGCCGGCATCAGTTGCGGATTCTGGCGCAACGCGAAGGAGATCGCCGCGATGCCGCGCGAGGAGCGCCGGTTCGAGCCGCGGATGCCGGCAAGTGAGGCCGCGAGATTACGCGAGCGGTGGGAGGAGGCGTTGTCACGTGCCAAGGCGTGGGCAATCAAAGCGTAAGCGGAGTGCGCCGGCGCCAATCCATGTGGGCGCACGCTCGAAAAGAGCCGCCCAACGGCTCGATCGCCAGCAAATGCTGCAACGCGCTCTGCAGCGCACCGCGCCCTGGGACATGATAATCATCGGCGGCGGCGCGACAGGCGTGGGGGCGGCAGTGGATGCGGCCGCGCGCGGCTACGATGTCCTGCTGTTGGAGCAAAGCGATTTTGGCAAGGGCACATCAAGCCGCAGCACAAAGCTAGTGCATGGCGGTGTGCGTTACCTGGAGCAGGGAAATATTTCGCTGGTGATGGAGGCCCTGCGCGAGCGGGGCATCCTGCGGCAGAACGCACCGCATCTGGTCAGTGATCTTGCATTCGTGGTGCCGCGCTATGACTGGTGGGAAGCTCCTTTCTACGGTGTGGGACTCAAGATCTATGACCTGCTGGCCGGCAAGTATGGGTTTGGGGCGTCCCAGCTTTTGTCGCGCGAAGAGACTCTGGTCCGCCTGCCCACCATCAAGCAGGAGGGCCTGCGCGGCGGCGTGGTCTATTACGATGGCCAGTTTGACGACACACGGCTGCTCATCAATCTGGTGCAGACCGCGGCCGAACATGGCGCGACGCTGCTCAACTATGCTCCAGTCGCCGCGCTCATCAAGGGCGTGGACGGTTTTATTGAAGGCGTGGCCGCCCGCGATCTGGAAACCGGAACCGACTTCCAGCCCAGCGCGAAGGTCGTAATCAACGCGGCTGGCCCATTCTGCGATGCGGTCCGCCGCATGGCGGAGCCTGCCGCAGCTTCGATGATCGCGCCGAGCCAGGGTGTACACCTGGTTTTCGACCGCTCGTTTCTGCCAGGGAAAAGCGCCATTATGGTCCCCCACACCGCCGATGGCCGCGTGATGTTCGCCATTCCGTGGAACGGTCATACGGTCGTGGGCACGACGGACACGCCGATCAGCGATGTTTCACTCGAGCCGAAACCGCTGCCTGAGGAAATTGATTTCATCCTGGAGACTGCGGGCAAGTATCTGCACCACGCCCCACACCGCCGGGATGTGCTCAGTGTGTTCGTCGGCATTCGCCCGCTGGTCAAAGACGGAGATGCCTCAAGCACCGCTGCGCTCTCGCGCGATCACACGATTCGCATTGATAAGTCCGGGCTGCTGACCATTACCGGCGGCAAGTGGACAACCTACCGACGCATGGCGGAAGACTGCATCAATCAGGCCGCTACGCTGGCGCGATTGCCTGAAATGCCTTGTCCAACGCTGGAGCTCAGAATTCATGGGTACGGTGAGAACTTGCACCGGCGTGATCAATTTGCTTACTACGGCGCAGACGCCGAGGCCGTTCACAACCTGATCAAGCACGACGCGAAATTGGGCGAGCCGCTGCATTCTGCATTGAAATATTGCGGGGCAGAGGTGCTGTGGGCGGTGCGGGAAGAAATGGCCCGTACGCTCGAAGACGTGCTGGCACGGCGGACCCGCGCTGTGTTTTTGAACGCGAGAGCTGCCAGCGAAATGGCGCCGCGAGTGGCTGAGATAATGGCGCGGGAACTGCAAAAAGGAGATGAGTGGACGGCACAGCAGGTGCAGGTTTTTCAGGAACTTGCCCGGAACTATCTCCCTTCCTGACGCGCTTGGTGCGGCTTCTCACCCGTGTCCGCCCGCAACCTCACGCACCAAACTTCCTACGAATGCTTTAGCGTCTCCAAACAGCATCAGCGTCCGATCCAGGTAATATAGCGGATTATCAATGCCAGCAAACCCGGGGCTCATGCCTCGCTTGATCACCATTACGGTGCGTGCTTTATCAACGTCGAGAATCGGCATGCCGTAGATGGGGCTGGAAGCATCGCTGCGCGCGGCCGGATTGGTAACGTCATTTGCACCAATGACCAGGGCGAGGTCCGTTTGCGGGAACTCCCCGTTGATGTCTTCCATATCAATCAGCCGATCGTAGGGAATATCCGCCTCGGCAAGCAACACGTTCATGTGGCCCGGCATGCGCCCCGCGACGGGATGAATGGCGAAGCGCACATCCACACCGCGTTTGGTGAGCGCATCGTAAAGCTCGCGCACTTTGTGCTGTGCCTGCGCCACGGCCATTCCGTAGCCCGGAACTATTACAACCTTGTTGGCAGCCAAAAGAATCGCCGCCGCTTCTTCGGCGGTCGCGCTGCGCGCGGTCTTGGCCTCCTGTGCTCCAGCGCTGGCAGCCTGCACTTGCCCGAATGCGCCGAAGAGAACATTCGTGAACGAGCGGTTCATGGCTTTCGACATGATCACGGAAAGAATCAAGCCGGAAGAGCCGTCCAGCGCGCCGGCAATGATCAGCAGTTTACTGTCGAGCACGAAACCCATGGCTGCCGCGGATAGTCCTGCATAAGCATTCAGCAGCGAGATTACCGTGGGCATGTCAGCGCCGCCGATGGGGACCACCAGCAGCACGCCAAAGATCACGGCAATCGTCAGCATGAAAGGGAACAACTGTTTCTGGCTGGGATCATGCACCAGGAGAACGGCAATCACGATAGCCCCGCCCAGTAACAGGAAATTTACAAAATTCTGTCCTTTGTAGGTGAGCGGACGCTGCGGCAGAATTTCCTGCAGCTTGCCCGCGGCCATGAGGCTGCCGGTGAATGTCAGGCCTCCGAGAATCACCTCCATGCAAAGTACCGACATCATGAAGCGGGGCACGTTGGGGGAACGCAAGTAGAATTCAGCGGTCCCCACGAGGCTCACGCACAGCGCGCCGAACGCATGGCTGAGAGCGGTCCGCTGTGGCACAGCCGTCATCTGCACCATGCCCAGCGGAATTCCGATGATGGTTCCCAGCACCAGAGCGATGGCGATCCACTTGTAATCTACGATTCCGTGGTGCAGCAGCGTGCCGCCGATGGCCAGCACCATGCCGATTTCGCCGGCCCATACCCCGCGGCGGGCGGTGGCCGGCGAACTCATCCACTTCAGCGACAGGATGAAGAGCGCGCTGGCGATTAAGTAAATGACTTCGATGATTTGCTGGTTGCCGGCGAAGTCGGTCATGGTTTTGTCGGGCGGCTGCTCTTGAACATCTTCAACATGCGGTCGGTGATGAGGAATCCGCCGACCACGTTGCTGGTGGCGGCCACGACCGCGATCACGCCCAACACGGCTGAGAACGTGCTCTTATGTTCTCCCACCAGAATGATTGCCCCGACTACAGCAATGGCATCGAGTGCGTTGGTGAGCGACATCAGCGGAGTATGCAGCAAAGGTGAAACCCGGCGGATCACTTCGAACCCGATGAAGGCCGCCAGCATGAAGATGAAGAGTGCATCAATTAAGGTTGAACCCATAAGCCCTCCTGACTTCGTTCCTCTAACCCGCCACCGGCGCCGGCAGCGAGAAAAACTCCCGCACCCGCTGATTCGCGACTTCACCTTCATGAGTCAACAGCGTTTCGCGAATGATCTCGTCGCCCAGATTCAGTTGCAGCTTTCCATCTTTCACCAGGTGCAGCAAGAACGCCGTAATGTTGCGGGCATACATCTGGCTGGCGTGGTAGGGAACGCCGCTGGCCAGATTGATAGCGCCGATGATGGTTACGTCGTGCACAACCACCGTCTTGCCCGTCTGCGTGAGTTCGCAGTTGCCGCCCCGCTCGGACGCGAGATCGAAGACTACCGAACCAGGCGCCATTCCCTTCACCATGTCCGCTGTCACCAGCACGGGCGATTTCTTCCCAGGAATTACTGCAGCGGTGATCACGACATCGCTCTCGGCCACGACCCGTCCCAGCAATTCGCGCTGGCGCGCGTAGAAGGTTTCGTCCTGCGCCCGGCCGTAACCGCGCTCATCTTGCGCGTTGGTTGCTTCAATGGGAAGTTCTACGAACCGCCCGCCCAGACTCTGCACCTGTTCTTTCGCCGCAGGCCGAAGATCATAAGCAGAGGCCACGGCGCCGAGGCGGCGCGCAGTCGCGATGGCCTGCAAGCCGGCGACCCCGGCTCCGATCACGAGAACTCGCGCGGGCGTGATGGTGCCCGCGCCTGTAGTGAGCATGGGGAAAATCTTGGGAAGCGTTTGGGCGGCGATGAGCACCGCCTTGTAGCCGCAGATAGTGCCCATGGAGGAAAGGGCGTCCATACTCTGCGCGCGGGTAGTGCGGGGAACCAGTTCGACGGAGAACGAAGTCACGCCAGTCGCGGCAATCCGCTGCACCACTTCACTCGATCCGAAAGGCCGCAGAAAGCCGATCAGGATTTGCCCCCGACGCAAAAGCCGTAAGTCTTGGTCACCGGTGATGTCGTTGGAACCGTAACAGAGTACCTGCACAATGATGTCGGCCGCGGTGAATACCGCAGCCCGATCGGGCAGAACCTTGGCGCCCTTTTCCAGGTATTGAGCGTCGGGATAGCCAGCTTCGCGCCCCGCGCCGGATTGCACTACCACTTCAAAGCCCGCTTTGGCCAGATTCGCTATGACTACCGGAACCAGAGCCACTCGCCGCTCGCCGGGATAGGTTTCTTTCGGTACGCCGATGATCACGAATCTCTTCCTTGCTACCCAGCCAGATTAAACAACTCATTCTAGCGGACTGCCGCTTCGCACCGCGAGATGGCACTTGCACCCGAAAGGTTTTCTTCGCGAACTTCGCGGCCTTTCGGGTTGGCCTTATCCTGCCGCCGGGAACGCTATTGCAGATAGACCCGCAACGGCGAGGCGCTCTACTTCCGTCCGTTGCCTGCCGATGCCCGGCCAATGTACACACCAAACGGCTCAAGTGTGATCGCAGAAAGGCTCGCCCGCTCGGCTTGCTCGTTTGAGGTCGCGAGCAGCGTGGCGATATCGCGGGCCTCAACGCCCGCAGACTTCAGATCGAATCCTACCTTCTGCTCACTTCCGGACATATTCAGCACTACCAGCACCGCCTCGTCTTTGTACTGGCGCAGGTAAGAAACCACGTTCGGATCGTTTTCGTTCAGGGCGACGTACGCTCCATCCAGCAGTGCCCGGTCGCTGTGGCGTAGGGCGAGAAGATGCCGGTAGAACTCCAGCACCGAATTCGGATCCTTCATTTCGGCTGCCACGTTGTGGGTTTTGTAGCTGGCCGGAACCGGTAGCCACGGCTTAACTGAGCTAAAGCCCGCGTTGGGCGAGCCATTCCACTGCATCGGGGTGCGCTCACCGTCGCGGCCTTTTTCCTTCGGCCACCCCAGTTTTCCGATCGGATCTTTCACATCTTCTTTGCGCTTGGGATCATTGTTCTCCATGCCAAGCTCCTCGCCGTAATACATGATCGGCGTGCCTCGCAGAGTCAGATAGAGGCCGGCCATCAGCTTGGCAATGGCATCGTTGTGCTTTCCATCGCCGTAACGGTTGTAGGAGCGCACAATGTCATGATTGCTGATCACAAAAGTCGGCCAGCCGCTGGCTGACTCTACCGCCGCGATTTGCGAGCGGAACGCGTCCGGTGAAAGTTTGTTCACCGTCGTGAACATGAAGTCCATAGGAAGTTGAATTTCGTCATTATGCTCGCCGTAATAACGGTTCAACTCGGCGATGTTGCTAGTCCAGGTCTCGCCAATCAGTACGGCGTTCGATTCGTCCGCCACTTTGCGCAGATCGCGTAACACGTCATGCAACTCCGGCAGCTTGGTGTTGTACTTGTCAATCATCCGCGGATCACCGTATTGATTCGTCCCGGGAAGCACGGGATTATCGGTGAGTTTCGGATCTTCGAACAGCGTGTCCACCGCGTCGAGCCTGAATCCAGAGACGCCGCGCTGATACCACCAGCGGGTGACGTCGAACATTGCTTTTTCTACCGCAGGGTTGCGCCAATTGAGATCGGGCTGCTGAGGGTAAAAGAAATGGTAGTAGTATTGGGCGGTTTTGGGG
>Ga0335078_10003130_pt1 | contig 24702 bp, 23 predicted proteins | sample Lox_Sample_32_FD_206711 | JGI IMG/M metagenome (GOLD analysis project Ga0335078, IMG submission 206711) | Soil microbial communities from Loxahatchee National Wildlife Refuge, Florida, United States - Lox_Sample_3.2 | ecosystem: Environmental > Terrestrial > Soil > Wetlands | place: USA... | reverse complement strand
CGGTCACCAGTCCGCTGCGCGCGCCGTTTACGGTGTTCGAGGGCCAGGAGGGGCCGGCCGAGCTCAAGGAGAAGGTCCGCGGGCACGGCGGGCGGAAGGCCGTCGGGGAACTCATCACCTGTCCGTTCTGCCTGGACCTGTGGGTCGCGACCGGCCTGATGGCTGGTTTCATCTACCTGCCGCGGGCGACCAGGCTCGCCGTCGACACGCTGGCCGTACTGGCCGGTGCGGACCTGCTCCAGTTCGCGTATTCCCTGTTGCAGCACCAGGAGCAGTCCTAGCTCTGCTCGGCGCGTTCCTCGCAACCCGGTGCGGTGCCTGCAGCACAGCGCCATGGATTAGACGGCTGTCGTTACACGCAGTAATGTCATATCACGGTTGTCGAGACAGCCGGCCCGGTGCTGGGCTGTCGCCTGTCTCGCCCGCCCCCGGCGCAGACCACCTGGTTCCCGGGCAAGATCTGCGTCGCGCGGGAGGTGGGCAGATGTATGACAGCAACAATTCCGTGCTGGTGCGCCATCACCTGGACACCTACGCAGGCCTGACCCTCGCATGCGGATACGGATCAGGACCTCGCCAGCCAGCGACACCGCACCGTGAAGTGGGCGACCGGCCTTGCCGACACGGTACGTACGCAGATGCTCACGATCCCGGAGGTCTGCGCCCCTGACTAGCCTGTGACTAGCCCCGTTCGGCCGGCAGCTCAGCCCGGTTGCTCGTCCAGCAGGGCGGCCGCGTTGAGCAGCGACAGGTGCGACAGCCCCTGCGGCATGTTGCCGAGGAAGGCGCCGGTGGCCGGGTCGATCTCCTCCGCCAGCAAGCCCAGGTCGCTGACGTAGGAGATCAGCTCGTGCCAGAGCGTGCGCGCCTCGCCGGGGTGCCCGTTCCTGAGCAGTGCGTCGATGAGCCAGAACGAGCAGGGCACGAAGGCCCCCTCGATCTCGCGGGCGCCGGTGAAGCGGTAGAGCAGCGGGCCTTCGGCGAGCTCGGCGCGGATGGCCTCGATCGTCTGGGTGAACCGGCGGTCCTTGCCGTCGACGAAACCGGTGCGCGCCAGCAGCAGCAGCGATGCGTCGAGCTCGTCCGATCCGGCGTAACCGGCATAGCTGCGCCTGGCGTCGGACCAGCAGTGCCGCTCCACCCAGGCGCGGATGGCGGCCCGTTCGGCCGTCCAGCGGTCCACGTCGCGGTCCGCCACCTGACCTCGTTCCGCCAGCTTGACCAGGCGGTCCAGGGTGACCCAGCATCCGGTCTTGGAGAAGGTGTTGTGCCGTCTGTCCTCGAGCTCCCATATCCCGCAGTCGGGCTCGGTCCAGACGTCGCACACCTTGTTTCCCAGGCCGTGCAGCAGGTCGGCGCTGGACGGGTCCAGGTGCGCGCCGGCCCGGTCGACCGCCAGCCACACGCACTCGAGCAGGTCCCCGTAGCAGCCCCACTGTGGCTGTCCGGCAGCGCGGTTGCCTTCCCGGGCCGGGGCGGAGTCGCGGTAGCCGCGCAGGCGCAGCTCGGTTTCCTCGTCCGGAACGTGCCCGCTCAGCCCGTAGAAGGGGTGTATCTCGGGCGCGGTGGCGGAAATGCAGCGGAGCATCCAGGCCAGCGTGCCCTGGACTTCCTGGGTCAGGCCGAGCCGGATGAAGGAATCGAGCACGAACGAGGTATCGCGGATCCACCCGTACCTGTAGTCGTAGTTGCGGTCGCCGCCGACTCTCTCCGGCAGCGACGTGGTGGCGGCGGCCGCCATGGCGCCGGTGGGGGAGTAGGTGAGGAGCTTGAGCGCGAGCACGCTGCGCAGTACCAGCTCACGGTCGTCGCCCCGGTAGGGCACCGTCTCGCAGCACCTGCGCCACGCTTCCTCGCTGGCCTCCCGCCGGCCCCGGACCTCCGCGGCCGATGGCACCACCAGCGGCGCCTGGTCGGCCGCGACGAGGGTGAGCAGCGCATCGTCGCCGGCCCGCGCGACGAACTCCCCGCTGAACTCGCCCGGGCCCATTTCCGGACGGCCGGCTCGCTCGGTCACCAGCACGAGCGTCAGGTCGCCCACGTGCATGATCGGCGCGTCCCTGAGCCTGGCCCACGGCCGGGCCCGGTGGAACAGCGTCCCGGCCGCTATCCGCCACCGCATCGGAACCTCGCCGCGGTCGGGCCTGATGTCGCGGGCGAGTTCGGCCCAGGGCAGCGGCCCGTTCGCGCCCTGGTTGAGCGAGTCGATGACCCGGACCGCGCCGTCGCGTGTGCTGAACGTGGTCTCCAGCACGTTGGTCCCGGCCAGGTAGCGCCTGCGCACCTGGTAGGGCACGGTCGGCTCCAGGGTGAAGCAGCCGCCGTCCCCTGGGTCGAGTATCGCCGCGAACGCCGGCGGCGAATTCATCGCCGGGGCCGCCCACCAGTCGATCGCGCCGTCCCGTGCGACCAGCGCGATCGACTTGCTGTCCCCGATGACCCCGTAGGACTCGATCGGAGCGTAGCCGTCCGCGCGCGCCAGCCTGTCGTCTCGCGCCTCGCCCGCGCTCATCGCGCTTGCCTCGTCCCTGAGTTCCTGCCAGCTTGTCACGGGCGCCCCCTACCCGGCCAGCAGGCCAATACGCGAACGGAGGATGTCCGCCGTGCGAACCCAGGTGTAGGAACGGCCGCCCTGGGTAGCCGGACAACACGGTGTTTAGCAAGGCGAAAGAACAAAGGAGGGATGCCATGCCGAGGTTCCGCCGGCGCGGACTGGCGCTGGGCGGCGAACTGCCGGGCACTCTCAAGCGCTCGTCGAAGGAAGCCCAGGAGACGTTCACGGAGGCGCGCGACAGCGCCGTACGGACCCACGGGGAGGGGGATCAGGCGGACCGGGCCGCGTACGCCGAGTTCAAGCGGAACTTCGAGAAACGCGGCGACCACTGGATACCCAAACGGTCCGCGGATTCCGGGGATTAGCGCTTACGACGAAGGTCCCCTCCATGTATGAGATGGAGGGGACCTCGCCTGGTCCCGGGCCGGCCTAGCCGGCTGACCGGCCGTCTGGCACCGCGGACCGCCCGCCGGGGCCGCACATCCGCGCGAACCGCCGGTTTCCCGGCGCCTCCCGCGTCCCTTCAGTCACCTCCGGATGATGCCCGTTTCCAACGGTGAAAGCATTCTTACTTCTCGGCATGGCGTCCGCAAGGTTCGGCGGGAATTCATTTCCGGTTTTTTCGATGTCCACATTTCATCCACAGGAGGCGGCTGGTTATCCGCATATCACAGCAACTGTCCACCGGTTTATGCACAGTCAATCCACAGGTTCCGTGGATAACTATTAAGTGGCATGCATACTTCGTTATGGCTATCTGGCCGCGGCACCGCCAGGATGGGCGCCGCACGTGCACGGCCGCGGCGCGCGCTCGCACAGGCCGGTGATAACGATCGCCAGGACGGCCTCGAAGATGTCGTCGTCAGTGACCAGGGGGAGCTCGTCGCGCACCCGCCAGATGTGCGGGTACTCCTCGTTCCCGACCGCCCGGTAGGCCTGGGTCCAGGCACCCCGGTCGACAGCCTGCAGCGGCTCGGGCAGGGCCAGCAGCGCCGCCTCGCCACCGCACCAGGCCAGCGAGAAGTCGCCGAGCGCCCGGTACATCACGGCGGCCTCGAGTCCTTCGAACCCCGCCGCCATCACCGCGCCGAGGAGAACGTCGACCACGCGCATCTCGGCAGGCCGCCCGGTGGTACGGAACGACGAGAGCGACGCGGCCGCCGGATGGGCGAGGTACGTGCGACGTAGCCGTCGGGTCGTGTCGATCACCGTCTCCACCCAGCAGTCGTGCCCGGGCAAGCCGTCCATCGCCTCGTCGATCAGCCGGTCGGCGATCGCCAGGACCAGGTCGTCCTTGCTGGCGAAGTGCCGGTACACCGCCGTCGGGTCGGCACCGAGCGCGCGGCCGAGCTTCGGCATGCTGAATCCGGCCAGGCCCGCGGTATCCAGCAGTCGCAGGCTCTCCGCCACGATCCGGTCGGGCGTCAGCGTCCCACGCCGCAGCCCGCCGCGTTTTCGCCGGGGGGCTGGTGCCGCTGCCATGTCAAAGATTTTGTCACAGCTATTGACATAGCTCTAGACCAATGGTTACGTTCCCGGCATCTGATCCCGGGCGGAGGGAGCAGGTCGTGGCCGGTGAAGAGGTCATATTCCGGAACGGCGCCGTGTTCGACGGCCGCATGTTCCTGCCCGAAGGGACCTGCGTGCGGGCCAGCGGCGGCACCATCACCGCGGTCGGGCCGGCTCACGAGGTGGCCGGGCCGGGTGGCCTGACCGGCGTGAACGTGGTGGACCTAGGCGGCGGCACCCTGCTGCCCGGCTTCACCGACGCCCACGTTCATCCCGTCTACGCGGGCGACCAGTTGCGTCGCTGCAACCTCCGGGAGGGCCGGACGGCCCAGGACTACCTGGACATCATCGCCGCCTACGCGGCGGCCCACCCGGACGGCGGGTGGATCACCGGCGGCGGCTGGTCGATGGACGCGTTCCCCCGCGGGCTGCCCAGGCGCGAGCCGCTGGACGCGGTGACCGGGAACAGGCCGGCGTTCTTTCCCAACCGGGACGGACATGGCGCCTGGGTCAATACCGCGGCCCTGCGGCTGGCCGGGATCGACGCCGCCACCCCGGATCCCGCCGACGGGCGGATCGAGCGGGACGCCGACGGCGAGCCGAACGGGGCGCTGCAGGAGGGCGCCGCGGATCTCGTATCCCGGCTGCTGCCTGACACCAGCGACGCGGACTGGGACGCGGCCCTCGCCACCGCCCAGGACTACCTGCTGTCCATGGGGATCACCGGATGGCAAGACGCGATCATCGGCAGCTTCGACGGCGCGCGTGACAACCTGCCGGTGTACCTGCGCGCCGCCGAGGCCGGCCGGCTGGCCGTCAACGTGACCGGCGCACTGTGGTGGGACCGGGAGCAGGGCCTGGCTCAGCTCCCCGAACTGCTGCACCGGCGCGAGACGGCACAGGCCGATGGGGCCGAACGGGTTCAGGGTTCCGGGCGTTTCCGCGCCACCAGCGTGAAGATGATGCTGGACGGGGTAGCCGAGACCCACACCGCGGCGATGCTGGAGCCGTACCTGGACGCGGACGGCTGCGCCACCGGGCACACCGGGCTGGATTTCATCGACCCGGCCGAGCTGCCCCGGTTCGTCACCGCGCTGGACCATGAAGGTTTCCAGGTTCACTTCCACGCGCTCGGCGACCGCGCGGTCCGCAACGCACTGGACGCGATCGAGGCCGCCCGGGCCGCGAACGGCGTCAGCGGCCCGCGGCATCACCTAGCCCACCTGCAGGTGGTGCACCCGGATGACATCGGAAGGTTCGTCGCGCTGTCGGCGACCGCGAACATCCAGGCGCTGTGGGCAGCGCACGAGCCGCAGATGGACGTGCTGACGATCCCGTTCCTGGGGGAGCGGCGGGCGGGCTGGCAGTACCCGTTCGGGTCGCTGCACGCCGCCGGGGCGGCGCTGGCGGCCGGCAGCGACTGGTCGGTCAGCAGCCCCGACCCCCTGTGGGCCGCGCACGTCGCGGTCAACCGCTCGCTGCCGCCCGGTGCCGCGGACGACAGCAGCGACCCCTTCCTGCCCGGGCAGGCGCTCGACCTGCCCACGTTCCTCGCCGCCTACACCTCGGGCAGCGCGAGGGTCAACGGCTTCGGCGACATGACCGGCACCATCCGCGTAGGCCTAGATGCCGACTTCGCCGTGGTCGACGCCGATCTCAATCACATCCCGGCTGGCGAGATCGGCACCGCGGCCGTCATCGCGACGTGGATCCGCGGGAGCCTGGTCTACCAGCGGAGCTGATAAAAGGAGGAGCCATGGCCGCACGATCGCGCAGGCGGATGGCGCTGGTGGCAGTGGCCGCGTTGTGCATGGCCGTGCCGGCCTGCGGCCGCTCGGTGTCCACCACCCAGGGCCAGGGGTCGGGCATCGTGTCACCGACCAAGGGCCTGGTGGCGACCACTCCGGCGGGAACCAAGCCGGTGCAGTCGGTAGTCTGGGCGGTCTACCGGGACGTCAACTCGCTGGATCCCATCTTCGCGTTCGACTACCCGGAGAATACGGCCGATTCGCTGATGTGCGAATCGCTGCTGCTCCAGGCGCCGGGCGGCGCACTGAAACCCGGCCTGGCCACCGTGTCGACCCCTTCCCCGACCACGATGGTGTTCACGCTACGGCCGGGGGCCAGGTTCTGGGACGGCCACCCGGTGACACCCGCCGACGTGGTGTACAGCCTGGACCGGAACACCGACCCTAAGCTCGCCGGGTTCTACGGGCCCGTGTTCAGCCGGGTGAGCTCGATCGCGGCGACAGGTTCTGACCAGGTGACGATCACCCTCAAGCAGCCCGACTACTGGCTGGAAGGCGAGCTCGCCTCGATGCCCGGCATCATCATCGAGAAGAGCTTCGCCCAGCAGCAGGGCAAGAACTACGGGACGCCGGCCGGCCGGATCATGTGCACCGGCGCGTACATGTTCAAGTCCTGGAACCCGGGAGTCGGCGTGGTCGCCGTGGCCAACCCGCACTACTGGAACTCCTCCGCCGCGCCCCTCGTGCAGCAGATCACGATCAAGGGCGCCCCGGACGTGTCCGCGTTCACCTCCGCCATGCTGACCAACGGGATCCAGGGGTCGTACTCGTTCGCGCTGCCCACCCTGGACCAGCTGAAGAGCAGCAATTCGGTCAAGGTCTACCAGGGCCCTGGCTGGTCCACCGACGCCTTCATCATCTCCAGTTTCAAGGGCGCGCTCGGTGACGTCCGGGTGCGCCGGGCGCTGTCGATGGCGCTCAACCGCCAGGGCATCATCAACTCCGTCTACCGGGGCGCCGCCCTGATGCCGCGGTGGCTGTCCAACCCGGGCACGTTCGGCTACGGCACGTCGGTGTTCGCCACCGCCTACGACTCCTCGCCGCTGCTGAGCCAGAACCTCGCCGAGGCCAAGAAGCTCGTCCAGCAGGCCGGAGTCGCCGGCCAGAGCATCACCATCGGTACCTCCAGCCAGCTGGCCAACATTGCCGCGGTGACCGGCGCCTACCAGGCGGCGGGCCAGGCGATCGGGCTGAAGGTGGCGCTCAAGTCGGTGTCGGCCCAGAACTTCATCAACTTCTTCACCGATCCCAAGGCCCGGGCGGGCATCGACGGCTTCCCCACCGTGAACTACGGTGACTACGCCGATCCGGCCGCGCTACTGTCCACGGTGGTGCTGCCGGACGGATCACAGAACTACACCGGCTTCAACGACCCGAAGATCACCTCCGCGCTGGATCAGGCGCGCAGCACGGCCGACCCGGCCAAGCGGGCTGCCCTGGTGGCGCAGGCCGAGAAGCTGACCGTCCAGCAGATGCCCTGGATCCCGAATGCCCAGCCGACATCGCTGCTGGTGCTCAACAAGAGCCTCACCGGGGCGGTGTCGTCCTTCGCCTACATGTTCGCCCCGTGGGCCAACCAGCTCGGCGGGAGCGGCTGAGGCGATGCACTGGCGGTTCTTCGCGCGCAGGCTGGCCATGCTGTTGGCCAGCCTGCTCGTCGCGAGCTTCGTGATCTTCGCGGCGTTGTACCTGGCGCCCGGGAACCCGATCGCCGCGCTGTCGGGCGGCCGGTCGCTGCCGGCCAGCAGCATCGCCGTACTGGAGCAGCGGTACCACCTGAACCAGCCGTTCCTGGCCCAGTACTGGTACTGGCTCGACAACGCCCTGCACGGGAACCTGGGCATCTCGATCACGCTGCGGGAGAACGTGTCCACCTTGCTCGCTTCCCGCGTCTGGACGACCGCCGGGCTGGTCCTGTACGCGTCGCTGATCATCGCCGTGCTGGGGATCGGCATCGGCATCGTGGCCGGGCTCAGGCCCGGGGTGCTCGACACCGGCACGCTGGTGACGACGGCGGTGTCGGCGGCCATTCCCGCATTCGTCGCCGCGATCGTGCTGATCCTGCTGTTCGCCGTCAAGCTCCGCTGGTTTCCGGCCCTCGGCAACGGCACGGACCTCGCCAGCAACATCCGACACTTCACGCTGCCCGCGATCGCCCTGGCCATCTCGTCGCTGGCGATCGTCGCCCGGGTCACCCGCGCCGCGATCCGGGACGAAGGTGAGCGTGAGCACGTACAGACCGCGGTCAGCCGGGGCATCCCGGCCCGCAAGGTGATCCAGCGGCACATCCTGCGCAACGCGGCCATCCCGATCACCACGATTACCGGCATCACGATCGCGTCGCTGATCGCGGTGGCCGCCGTGGTCGAGGTGGCGTTCAGCCTCAACGGGCTCGGCGCCTACCTGGTCCAGGCGGCGGAGTCCAAAGACCTCGCCGTGGTGCAAGGCATCTCGCTGGTGCTCGTCACTGCGTTCGTCGTGGTCAACCTCCTGGTGGACGTGCTGTACGCGGTGCTCGACCCGCGGGTCGCGCTGGGAAGCCGGGCCCGATGAGGCGGGCCCGATGAGGCGGGCCCAGTGAGCGTGGCCGCCCCGCTGGCCGGCCCGGCTGTTCCCCGCGGCCCGGCCGACCCGGGTGCGGCCGGGCGCGGCCGGGTCCTGGGGGCACTCGCCCTGCTGCGCGCCACCGGACCGATGGGCATCGCTTCCGCGGTCATCATCGCGATCGCGATCGCGATGGCTGTCTTCGGCACCTTCATCGCCCCTTACGATCCGAACCTGCCGAACCTGTCGCTGGCCTGGGGCGCTCCCTCCGGCGGCCACCTGCTCGGCTACGACTTCCAGGGCCGCGACGTCCTCTCCCGGCTGCTGGTAGGCGCGCGGACCGCTATGCTCGGCCCGCTCGCCGTGGTCATCGGCAGCATGGCCGCCGGCGTCCTGCTCGCGGTCACCGCGGCCTGGCGCCGGGGAGCCAGCGACGCCGTGATCTCCTCCGGCCTCGACATCCTGTTCGCGTTCCCCGGCATCCTGCTCGCGGTCCTCGCTGCGGCCGTGTTCGGCGCCGGGCTGACGGCGGCGGCGATCGCGCTGGCCGTGGCCTACATGCCGTACGTGGCCCGGGTGCTCCGCGGCGCCGCGCTGAAGGAGCGTAGCCAGCCTTACGTCGCCGCGCTGGAGGTCCAGGGCGCCTCGGCCGTCTCGGTCTGCTTCCGGCACCTGATCCCCAACATGATGCCGCTCATCGTCGCCCAGGCCACCATCTTGTTCGGCTACGCCATGGTCGACCTGGCCGCTATCTCCTTCCTCGGCCTCGGGGTGCAGCCGCCCGAGCCGAACTGGGGCGTCATGATCTCGGAGAACCAGGTGGGCATCCCGCAGGGCTACCCGCTCCCCGCCCTGGTCGCCTGTGCGTGCATCGTGGTGGTCGTGATCGCCGTCAACGTGCTGGGGGAACGGCTCTTCGAGCAGGCCCAGCGGACGCGCCGATGAGCGGTCCGCTACTCGAGGTGGACGGGCTGACCGTACTGCTGGACGTGGAGGGCGCCACGCGCCCTGTACTCCGCGACATCTCGTTCGTGATACGGCCCGGTGAGGCGGTGGGCCTGGTCGGAGAGTCCGGGTCGGGGAAGTCCATGACCGCGCGGGCGATCGGCAGGCTGCTGCCGCGGGGGGCGGAAGTCCATGGCTCGATCGGCTTCAGCGGCAGCGATACCGGCAGCCTCTCCGGAGCCGCCCTGCGCCGGTACCGCGGCCAGGTGGCGATGATCTTCCAGGACCCGCGGGCGCATATCAATCCGGTGCGGCGGATCGGGGACTTCATGACCGAGGCCCTGCGCACCAACCTGGGGGTGCCCGCGGAGCAGGCGCGCCGCCGCGCGGCCGACGCGCTCGCCCAGGTCGGCATCGAGGACGGGGCCCAGCGGCTCCGGCAGTACCCGCACCAGATGTCCGGCGGGATCCTGCAGCGGATCATGATCGCGGCTGCCCTGCTTACCGAGCCGCGCCTGTTGCTGGCCGACGAGCCGACCACCGCCCTGGACGTCACGACCCAGGCCGAGGTGATGGCGATACTCGACGGCCTGCGCCGCGACTTCGGCCTGGCCATGCTGTTCATCACCCACGACCTGGAGCTGGCCGCCGCCATCTGCGACCGCACGGTGGTGATGTACGCCGGGCAGATCGTGGAGGTCCGGGCGTCCGGGCTGCTGCACGGCGATCCGCTGCATCCCTATACCGCCGCGCTCGCCGCGGCCCGCCCGGACATCGCCCAGACGGCGCACCGGCTGCGCGCCATCCCCGGCCGCCCGCTATCTGCCTTCGAGGCCCCGGCGTCCGAGTGCGCGTTCGCACCCCGCTGCCCGCACGCCCGCGACATCTGCCGGGCGGACGTCCCCGCCCTGGCCGGACTGGACGGCGGGCTGTCCCGCTGCGCTCGCGCGCACGAGCTGCGCGGCCAGCTCCAGGAGGTCCCTCGTGCCTGAGACCGGCGCCCCGGTCCTCGAGGTGGCCGGCCTGCGCAAGGAGTTCGGCGCTCTGGTGGCCGTCGACGACGTCTCGTTCGTCCTCCCGCCGGGCCGGTCTATCGCCATAGTGGGGGAGTCCGGTTCGGGGAAGACGACCATCGCACGGATGATCGTCGGCCTGGAACGGCCCACCTGCGGCACCATCATCGCCTGCGGCCACGACCGGTCCCGGCCGGTCAGGTCGGCCAGGGATCGCCGCCGCCGCGGCCGTGAAGTGCAGATCGTATTCCAGGACCCGTACACCAGCCTCGACCCGCGGCAGACCGCCGAGGCCACCATCGACGAGGTGCTCCGGCTGCACCACGGCTGGCCCGCCGGCCGGCGCCGGGCCCGCATCGCCGAGCTCACCGAACTCGTCGGCCTGGACACGAGGCAGGCCCGGGCCCTGCCCCGCTCGCTGTCGGGCGGTCAGCGGCAGCGGGTCGCGATCGCCCGGGCGCTGGCGGCCGAGCCCGCCATCTTGATCCTCGACGAGTCGGTCGCCGCGCTGGATGTCTCCATCCAGGCGCAGGTGCTCAACCTCCTGGCCGATATCCGCGACGAGACCGCCGTTTCCTACATCCTGATCAGCCACGACCTGGCCGTCGTGCGTCAGCTGACCGACGAGGCCATCGTGCTGCACCACGGCGAGATCGTCGAGCGCGGCCGAACGGCCCAGATCCTCGATGATCCACAGCATTCCTACACGCAGCGGCTCCGCGCCAGCGTGCCCCGCCCCGGATGGAAACCGGTCCGCCGGGCCTGACCACGCCGTCGGGTACCAGCGCCCGGTTACCAGCGCAGGGCGTCCAGCGATCCGCCGTTCTCCGTGACCAGCTGGCGGGCGGCGGCCTCGGCCGTGGGCTTGCGCGCGACCCGCTCGGTGACCAGGGCGCGGGCCAGGCTGTCATCGCCGGCCCGGGCCGCCGCGGCGATGAGGGTCAGGTCGATGACGTCGCGCTGGGCGTGGCTCCCGCCGACCGCGCTGGCCCGGGGCCGGATGTCGATGAGCAGGTCGATGGCCCGGTCCGGGTGGCCGGCCGAGAACGCGGCGAACGCCTCGAGCAGGGCCAGGCCGGCCCGCCCGGCGGCGGCCGCGTTGGTCGGCGCAGACAGGTGCCGGTTGGACGCGACCACCCGCTCGGTCCGCTCGGTGTTTCCGGCCAGGCCGAACGCCATCACCGCGTGCCAGTCGTTGAAGATGTAGACGGGGCTGCTGACCAGGTCGTCGATGTCGGCGGCGAGTTGTTCGGCGCGTGCGGTCACGTCCACGCCGAACAGCGACAGCCGCCACAGCAGCGCGGCCGCGTCCACGACGTCGAGCCACTCGGTGGAGCCGCCCGCCCGGATGGGGTCGTCATACAGGGCGAGCGCCTCGCCGGTCTCGCCCAGCTCCAGGTGATACAGGCCGCGGTGCCACCAGTTGTGGATGGCGAAGAAGCTCGCAGACCAGCAGGGCGCCGAGGCGGTGAGGAACTCGACGCCGTCCCGCTGGCTGCCCTCCATCTCGAAAACGTGCGCTAGCGCGTGCACCGACCAGACGTCTTTCGGATTGTGGTCCAGGGCGGCCCGGGCGCGCGACTCGGCCTGCCGGTAGTCCGCGTTCTCCTCCAGCCCGAACGCGTAGATGCCCTGCACGTATCCCCAGCCCGCCCGATCGCGCGGCCAGGCGGGCAGTACGCGGGCGGCGGTGTCGCGGAGCTCGAGCCGGTTGCCGAGGAAGAAGTAGAGGTCCTGGGCCACCTTGAGCGCGAGCAAGTCGCGCGGGTGGCACAGCAGCGCCCGCTCCAGCGAGCGGGTGGTGGCTTCCCAGTCCCCCTCGGCCCAGTGCCGGGCGGCCCGCAGGTGATGCAGTTCCCGCTCGCCCATGACCGGCTCGTCCAGCCGCTTCAGGATCTCGCCCGCGGCGGCGCGCCCCTCCGGGGTCGTCCCGTACAACTGCAGGTAGGCGCGGTAGATGTGGCCGAGCACCAGGCTGTCGTCGGCCGCGACCGCGGCGTCGGCGTCGGCCACCGGGTCGCCCGCCAGCGCGGCCAGGTCCTCGATGGCCGAGTCGAGCAGGGCCACCGCGTCGGCGTTGCCCGCCCGGACGGGGACCCCCCAGCGATCCGCGAATGCCTTGCCCATCTCGGATCCTCCCTGCCGTCAACGCCAGCTATGCGCGTACAAAGCCTACTCACCGGCCCGCGCACAAGCGCACAAGCGCACAAGCGCGCGATCGAGCGACTGTCATCGCTCTTGCTTCAGGTGCACATGATTCGTTTCGTCGGCGAGCTCGGTCTAGACGGTCTGGGGAGCCCGCAGATCGGTTCAGCGCGATCTCTTCGCACCTTTCGCGGGCCCGTGCCGAGCCTGCGGCCACGGCGCAGTGGATGGAGATCTTCCACACCAGCGTGATCGCGGCCAGCACCGCGACGCTGGCCAGCATGAACGCGAGGTAGCCGGTCAGCAGGGCCGGGACGCCCAGCACGGCCAGCAGGATCAGCCCGGTCGCGACCGACGCCGTGATGAACCCGAGCACGACCAGCCGGGCCCGCCGCGCCCCCACGTTCCTGTCCTCCCACCGGCCGCGCCGGATGCCGTAGGAGATGAACACCGTGGGCAGCACCGCGGCGAAGAACGCCGCCAGCAACCCCCAGGCGGCCCCGGCCAGGGGCCGTCGGCATGCGCGCCGATGCCAACCACGGTGACGATCAGCCAGTTCTTCGGCTCGAGCAGGTAGGTGACCCGCGCGGTCGGCGAGCCAGGCAAGCCTTGACGGACGGCCATGCCCTGACGGTACCGTCCCGGGTATGGCGGCACGTAATGGCAGCGAGTTCCTCGGGCGGCTGGCCGCCGCCCGTGTGCACGTGGAGATCCAGGGTGAGACGCTGACCGGCGGTGTGGCCGCCCACCCGGCGTTCCGTAACGTCGTACGCAGCTTCGCCGGGCTCTACGACATGCAGCACGACCCCGCGTACCGGGACATCCTCACCTACCCCTCGCCCGCCACCGGCGAGCCGGTCGCAACCGCCTTCCTGATGCCGACGACACCCGCGCACCTCACCAAGCGCAGGGACGCCTTCAAGCTCTGGGCCGACCGCTCGTTCGGCATGCTGGGCCGGACCGGCGATTACCTCAATAGCGCGCTGATGGCGCTCGCCTCGGCGCAGGGCTGGTTCGCCCAGGCCAGCCCGCAATACGGCGAGAACATCCGGCGCTACTACGAGAAGGTCCGCGAGGAGGACCTGCTCTGCACGCACACGCTGATCCCGCCGCAGGCCAACCGTGCGGTCTCCGGCAGCCAGCAGGCCGGCGGCGCGCTGATGGCGCACATCGTCCGCGAGGACGACAACGGCATCGTCATCCGCGGCGCGCGGATGCTCGCCACCATCGGCCCGTTTGCCGACGAGCTGCTGGTGTTCCCGTCGACGGTGCTGCGGAACACGCCGGAGGACAAGCAGTACTCCTTCGCCTGCGCCATCCCGAACGACGCGAGCGGACTGCGTTACCTGGCCCGCGAGCCGCTCGACTACGGCCGGCCACGGCACGACCACCCGCTCGGCTCTCGGTTCGAGGAATCCGATGCCGTGGTGATCTTCGATGACGTGCACGTGCCCTACGAGCGCTGCTTCGTGCTCGGCGACCCCGAGCTGTGCAACGGCTTCTACACGCACACCTCGGCCGTGGTGCACATGACGCATCAAGTGGTCACCCGCACCACGGCCAAGACCGAGTACATCCTCGGCCTGCTCTCGCTGCTCACCCAGGCCATCGGCATCGAGCAGTTCCCGCACGTCCAGGCCGACGTGGCCGAGGTCATCACCACGCTGGAGACCCTGCGCGCGCTTCTGCGCGCCGCCGAAGCCGACGCGGCGCCGAACGAGTTCGGCGTGCTCACCCCGGCCTGGGCACCGCTGAACACCGCCCGCAACCTCTACCCCCGGCTCTACCAGCGGTTCCCGGAGATCCTGCGCAAGCTCGGCGCGTCCGGCCTGATGGCCACGCCGACCGAGGCCGACGTGACCGGTCCCGCCGCGGCCGACATCGAGACCTACCTGCAGTCCGCCACGCTGGGCGGGGCCGAGCGCGTCAGGCTGTTCCGGCTGGTCTGGGACACCTGCATCTCGGCCTTCTCCGGCCGGCAGGCGCTGTACGAGTACTACTTCTTCGGCGATCCGGTGCGGATGGCCGGCCCCTACGTCGCCAGCTACAACCGCGAGCCCTACAAGGCCGCCGTCCGCGCCTTCCTTGAAAGAGGGTAACGGCGCGGCTAAACCCCCATATCCGGATACGGCCGCTACTATCGCACCAAGCCCAGGGTCGCGGTCGGCGGAGGAAACGTGAGCATAAAAAGAGGGACGGTGCTCCTGTTCATATGGCTGATCATCGGAGCCGTCGCGGCCGGGCAGCGCGGTTACTTCAGCATCAACAACGTCGGCTGCACGCAGGGCGCGACGATGGCCGTGACGATCCTCGCGGGGCCGCTCAACTACCTCGGCTTCAACCCCCTGATCTCCTGCACCGCGCCCAAGCCCACCGGCGCCTAACGAGCCGGGTATCCCGCCCTTCCGCCCGCCTCGGGCAGCGATCCGGCCAGTCCGAACCGCGGGTAGAGCTCGTCGATATGGAACCGGGTGATGGCGTGGATCCTGGCGTCGGCCACCGAGAGCACGAAAAGCCCGGACGGGAAGGCCCCGCGGCGGGCCAGGTCGCCGACGTAGCCCGCCAGTGCGGGCTGAGTGTTGGCGCAGGTGGGCACCAGGTACATGCGGTCATCGCCTCGGTATTCGAAGCTCGCGCGCAGCATGGGCCGGATCGCGGCGATGCCGTGGTACTGATGCGGCGCCGGGGGCATGGACAGCCAGGCGTCGTCGGTGAGCAGCGCTACCACGCCGTCGATATCGGCCGCGACGTACGCCTCGGCGAAACGCCGGGCGAGGGCCCGCTCCCGGTCCGGCCCCGGCCGCGGTGCCCGGTCGCGCCCGGCTTGGTCACGATGCTCGTCCAGAGCGGCCCGGGCGCGTTGCAGCGTGCCCTTGACCGCGGCCGGACTAGTGCCGAGCATGTCGGCCACCTCGTCGGCGGCGAAGCCGAGCACGTCGCGTAGCACGAGCGTGGCGGCCTGGCGGGGCGGCATGCGCTGCAGGCTGGCGATGAAGGCCAGCTCGATCGACTCGGTGGCCTGGTAATGGGCATCGGGGCCAGGAGCGGTGTCGGCGATGCCTTCGAGCAGGGCGTCGGGATAGGGCTGCAGCCAGGTAATCTCACCGCGCCGGCTGGGCTCTGGCGGCCGGAACGGCGGGATCGGCTCGGCCGGGATCCGGCGGCTGGCGCTGCGCAGTGCGTTGAGGCACTGGTTGGTCGCGATGCGATACAGCCAGGAGCGCAGCGATGACCGCTCCTGGAATCCGGCCAGCCCGCGCCAGGCCGCCAGCAGCGTCTCCTGCAGCATGTCCTCGGCGTCGGTCAGCGAGCCCGTCATCCGGTAGCAGTGCACCTGCACCTCGCGGCGGTACGGGTCGGTGAGCTCAGCGAATGCCAGCTCGTCGCCGGCCCGGGCGCGCTCCATCGTGGCCTGCTCCACCGCAACAGCTTGCCATGCAGATCCGCATTTCCCTTCGCGCATTTCCTCCGGGCAGCGTTCCGTTCGGCGTGGCCGCGGTGTCTGCATAGGCATGATGAACAACTCCGCCAGCCCGGCCCTGCGCACCGCGCTCGCCTACTACCACGCCTGGACCAGCCACGACCTGGACAAGGCCATGAGCTATATCGCCGACGACATCGTCTGCGACGCGCCAGCCGGCCGTCTGGAGGGCGCCGTCGCCTACCGGGGCTTCATGGGCCCGTTCGTGCGGATCCTTACCGGGTCGACGCTGATCGCCGCCTTCGGCGACGACACCACCGCGCTGGTCATGTACGACACCGAAACCGTGCCCGTCACCAGCGCGCCCGGCGCCGAGTGCCTCACCGTCTCCGACGGCAAGATCACCTACAGCCGGTTCATCTTCGACCGGGCCCCGTTCGACACAGCCCGGCGAGCCGCGACCTGAATCGCGCCTTCACCCGGCGCTCACCCTCGCCGGATCGCTGCCTCGCCGGATCGCTGCCTCGCTGGATCGCTGCCTCACCGGGCGGGCCGGCGGTCCCGGTCGCGAGCGACGACCCTGGTGGTCTGGCGCGAACGGGCCCGCCGGGCCCGGTTCGCGGCCCGGCGCCTGTCCAACTCCTCGGCCAGCACGTCGTCGGCGTCGTTCTCCAGGTACAACTTCACGAACATCGGGTGCATCGCAGCCTCCTCATCCCCGTACCCTCAACAATCGCCGTAAGGCCGGGTCCCCTGCGTCGGGCAATCACCTCAAATCCGCATCTCGAGGGGTCCTTAGACGCGTCCCTCGGGTCCTTAGGGCCGCGGAAGCTGGCGCATGCCGTGATCGGGCATGCTGATCAGGGCGCTGACCGGTGGATAACCGGATACCGCGTCTCCGTTCGGCCGTGATGTTTACCCCGAACGTGCCTGCAGTTTTTCCCCTGCCATCTGCCGGAGCCGGTATCGCTGGGTCTTCCCGCTGATGGTCTTGGGCAGCTCGGAGACGAACTCGATCACCCTGGGATACTTGTACGGCGCGATCGAGGCCTTGGTGAAGTCCTGCAGCTCGGCCGCCTTCGCGGGGTCTGCTGCGGCGCCCTCGCGCAGCACCACGTAGGCCTGCACGACCATGCCGCGGCCCGGGTCGGGCGCGCCGATGACCGCGACCTCGAGCACGTCCGGATGGCCGAGCAGCGCCTCCTCGACCTCGGGGCCGGCGATGTTGTACCCGGCCGAGATGATCATGTCGTCGCTGCGTGCCTGGTACCAGAAGTAGCCGTCGGCATCGCGGATATAGGTGTCGCCGGTGAGGTTCCAGCCGTGCTGCACGTAGGTCCGCTGGCGTTCGTCGGACAGGTAGCGGCAGCCGGTCGGGCCCTGCACCGCGAGCCGGCCGGGCACGCCGTCGGGCGCCTCCTCGCCGCGCTCGTCCAGGATCGTCGCGCGGTAACCGGGGACGGCCGTGCCGGTCGAGCCGGGCCGGATGTCGCCGTCGGCGGCGGCGATGAAGATGTGCAGCATCTCGGTCGAGCCGATGCCGTCGATGATGGCCAGGCCGGTGGCCTGGCGGAAGTCCTCCCAGACCGACCGGGGCAGGTGCTCGCCGGCCGAGACGCAGCGCCGCAGGTTCTTCAGTGCCGGGGCCTTGCCCGCGGCCAGCATGGCCCGGTAGGCGGTGGGCGCGGTGGACAGCACGGTCACGCCGTGGGCCGCGATCGCGTCGGCCAGCTCGGCCGGGGTGGCGCGCTCGATGAGCAGCGTCGACGCGCCTGCGCGGAGCGGGAACAGCAGCAGGCCGCCGAGCCCGTAGGTGAAGCCGAGCGGGGGAGTGCCGGTGAACACGTCGTCGCGGTGCGGCTTGATCAGGTACTTGGAGAAGGTGTCGGCGGTGGCCAGCACGTCCCGGTGGAAGTGCATGGCCACCTTCGGCTGGCCGGTGGTACCCGAGGTCGACGCGAGCATGGCCACGTCGTCGGCGGCGGTATCGACCGGGGTGAACGTGCCGTCCTTAGCCGCGCAGCGGGCGGCGAGGTCGCCGGGGCCGTTCCCGCCGTAGCTGACAACGGTCAGCCCCGGTGCCCCGGCCGCCAGGTCGGCGGCGAAGCGGTGGTCGCACAGGACCAGGCTCGGCTCGGTCAGCCCGACGATGGTGGAGATCTCCCGGGGGCGGAGCAGGGCCATGGTGGTGACCGCGACCCCGCCGGCCTTGATCACGGCGAGCCAGGCGGCGGCGAGCCACGGGGTGTTCGGGCCGCGGAGCATCACCCTGTTCCCCGGGCGTACTCCGAAGTCCTCGGTCAGCACCTGGGCGAGCTGGTTGGTCCGGCGGATCGTGTCGCCGTAGGTCCATGTCTCGGTGGCGGACACCAGGCAGGGGCGGTCGGCGTCGTGCCGGGCGGCGGTCCCGTCGAGGAGTTCGGCGGCGCAGTTGAGCCGCTCCGGGTAGTTCAGTTCGGGCAGGTCAAAGCGGAATTCCGGCCACTGGTCCGGCGGCGGGAGGCGATCACGACAGAAGGTGTCGAGGTGCGCCGAATCCGATAGCCGCATCTGGCCCCACTTTCTTCTTTCCCGTAGGGTAGATCATCAGTATTTAACTTCTGTGACGACAGTCAAGAGTCCGCAATAGGAGTGGCCGCGATGAGCCCGTTCCGAGCCTCGGTGCCGCTGACCGACAGGTGGGAGCACTTCCGGTTCTCGGTGTCCGACGGCATCGGCACGGTGACCCTGGACCGGCCGGGCAAGCTCAACGCGCTCACCTTCGAAGCGTACGCCGACCTGCGCGATCTGCTCGCGGAGTTGCCGCACCGCGGTGACACCCGGGTGCTTGTCATCCGGGGGAGCGGCCGGGCGTTCTGCTCGGGCGGGGACGTCAACGAGATCATCGGCGCGACGCTGGCCATGTCGCCGGACGAACTGCTCGCCTTCACCCGGATGAGCGGCGAGGTGATCAAACAGATGCGCGATTGCCCGGTGCCCGTCATCGCGGCGGTGCACGGGATGGCGGCCGGGGCCGGCGCGGTGATCGCGCTCGCAGCCGACTTCCGGGTGTGCACCCCGGCGGCCAGGTTCGCGTTCCTGTTCACCAAGGTGGGACTGTCCGGCGGCGACATGGGCGCCGCTTACCTGCTGCCGCGGCTGGTCGGGCTCGGGCACGCCACCCGGCTTCTGATGCTCGGGGACACGGTAAACGCCGAGGAGGCCGAACGGATCGGGCTGGTCTCCCTCCTGGCCGGGAAGGACACCTTCGACGACGAGGTCAGCGCGCTAGCCGGGCGCCTCGCCTCCGGCCCGGTCCAGGCCTTTGCGCAGACCAAGGCCCTCCTGACCAGGGAGCAGGACATGAGCCTTTCGGCAGCGATCGAGCTCGAGGCGATGACCCAGGCCCTGCTGATGAAGGGCGAGGACTACGCCGAGTTCCACGCGGCGTTCAACGCGGGCCGCCCGCCACAGTGGACCGGCCGCTGAGGATCTGCTCCCGCAGGATGTCCGCATGGCCGCAGTGCTGCGCGAACTCGCGCAGGGCGTGCAGGTAGATCCAGCGCAGCGGGAGCGGTCCCAGCCAGTGGCCGCTCAGCACGTCGTCCAGGTTCAGGCCGGCGGTGGCCTGGCGGGACGCCGCGCACGCATCGTCGTGCGCGCTGAGGACGGAGTCGATGGTGTCCGTACCGGACAGGGTGAACGCGTCGGCGGCGTTCGGCGGCAGCCCCATCTCCTGCCGCGAGCGCCCGGTGACGGCCTCGCCGAACCACACCCGCTCCGCAAAGGTCACGTGCTTGACCAGGCCGAGCAGTGTCGTTTCCGAGGGGACCAGGCGCCGCCGGGCCTGCTCCTCGGTCAGCCCGTCCAGGCACCCGCGCAATGCGGCCCTGTGCTCGTCGAGGAACGTCTCCAGCTGCACCTTGAGCGGTTCGCCGGTCACGTCGTACGACGTCCGGCTGCTTTGCGTCGTCACCACGGGAGTATCACCCGGGGCGCCCGCCGGCTTCAACGCAATTCACCCGCCGCTTCGGCGCGGTGTACGGCCCGCATTGCGGCGGAGAACAGCCGCTGCTGACTGAACATCAGGCGCGCGGCCAGGAGCCCGGCGGCCGCCGCCGTTTCGCTCAGCGGGCCGCCCGGCCTGCCGTACATTCCCCGCGCCCAGCCCGGCAGGGTCGCGAACGCCAGGGCGCTGACCAGCGTTATCCCCAGCTTCAGCCCGCGGTTTCCGTCAGGCACCGGCGGAAGCATGATCACGCGGAGCGCCTGTCTCGCCTCAGCGCCCGCGTATAGGCGCGGCTTGATCTGGTCGTAGTAGGCGTCGAGCTCGGCCATCGAAGCGGGCGCTGCGCCGCGGTCGATGCCGATGAGCTCCGCGCTGGCGCGCTGCTCGGCCACGAAGGCGTCGAGGTCGGAGGCGGAGAACGGCAGCCGGCTGCGCCGGGCGATGTCGGCGCACGAGGCGACCTCGCCGCAGTGCACCCACAGCAGCAGGTCGGGATCGTCGAGCCGGTATCGCGTGCCGTCGGGGTCGGTTCCGGTGAGCGAGTTGTGGATGGTGCGCACGCGGCGTCCGGCGCGTTCGGCCTCGGCCGTCGTCCCGAACGTGCGGGTCTCGATGAATTTCCTCGTCCGCCTCAGCCTGGCCCAGCCATCTACCGGCTGCGTGATGCCAGGGGCGTTCTGCAGCGTGCCGCGTATCACCCGGGGATGCAGCGCCTGCAGGTACAGCGCGCGCAGGGCCGCCACCCAGATGATCCGGCTGTTCATGATCCGCCAGGTCACCGAGCCGGGCCCGAACAGTCCGTCGTCTTCCCGGTCGGGATCATCCGGGCTGGTACACGTATATGGCGTGAAGGGCATGGTCAGTCCAGGCTGGCGACTAGGACTGGAACGGTGCTGAAGCGGCGCTAAAACGCGGGCACCGGGCAGAATGACGGCCATGGCGACCGACGATCCCTATGACCTTCAGCGGTTCGTGACAGCCCAGGACGCTGGCGGCACCTATCAGCGCGCCCTCGCCGAACTGCGGGCCGGGCGCAAGACCAGCCACTGGATGTGGTTCGTCTTCCCGCAGATCGCCGGGCTGGGTTACAGCCCGGCATCACGCACCTACGCGATCACCTCGCTGGCCGAGGCCCAGGCGTACCTGGCCCACCCGGTCCTAGGTGCGCGGCTGACCGAATGCGCCGGCGTCCTGGCCGGCCTGCGCGGCCGCACCGCGGAGCAGGTCTTCGGTGAGATCGACGCGCTGAAGCTGTGTTCGTCCATGACGCTGTTCCTCCGTGCCGCTCCCGGGGAACCGGTGTTCCGCCAGGTCCTGGACCGGTACTTCGGCGGGACGACAGACTCCGCGACCGAGCAGCGTCTCTGAGCCCGGGCCTGTGAGCCCGGGCCTGTGAGCCCGGGCCTGTGAGCCCGGGCCTGTGAGCTCAGCCGAGGAACCTGGCGAGTTCGGCCTCCGCCGGGTCGCCCGCCGCCCGGTTCTGCACCGAGTGGCCCGCCGTCGGGACCACGAACAGGCGGCCGTCCGGGGCCAGCGCGGCCTGAGCCCGCGCGCCGGCCAGCGGGGTCGAGAGGTCGTGCCCGCCGGCCAGCAGCAGGACGGGAATCCGCGGCAGCTCGGCACGCGCTGCTCCTGAGGATGGGACGGGGGAGGGCGGCCAGTTCAGGCAGGTCTGGATGAAGCCGTTGCCCGCCGCGGTGGCCCGGTCGAACGGCCAGACCTGAGCCGGAGTGAGCCGGCCGACCACCCGGGCCAGCGCCGCGGGCCGGTCGGCCAGCGGGGTGTCCGGGCCGCCCCACGGCATCGGCATGTCCGCGCAGAGCGCGCTGGCGTGCAGCCCCTGGCTGAGCTCACCGGCCGTGGCGGCGTCCGCCGCGTGCACCCGGGCCATCAAGGCGGTGAGCGCGTCCGGATGCCCGGCCGCGGCCGCATGGAGCGCGGCGGGGACACCGGGGAAAGACGGATCGCCGACGCTCAGCGCCACCAGCATGTCGAGCAGCGCGGGCCCGTCGTGGTACCGCCGGACCACGGCGGCCAGGTCGCTGGCTGGATCGAAGCCGCACCGCTGCGCCGCGCACACGTCGCGTAGCACGGCGGCGCTCAGCCGCATGTTCACCAGCTGCAGCGGGTCCACGTTCCAGCTCGGCACCACCGAGTCGAGCACGAGTCGGCTCACCTCGCCCGGGTGCGCCAGCGCGAACCGCTCCGCGACGTAGGAGCCGTACGAGACCCCGTCCACGGTGAGCCGGGCCACGCCGAGCGCCGCCCGCAGCGCCTCGATGTCGGCGACCGTATCCGCGGTGGCGTAGAACCGCCGGTCCGGCCCGATGGCCGCCGCGCACGAGCGGACCGCGGTCGGCGCGGGCACCGTCAAGTCCGATGCGCCCATCTGCCGCTGCAGCGCCGGGCAATCCAGCGCCCCCGCGCCGGTGCCGCGCTGGTCGAACATCACCAGCCGGTACCCGCGCAGCGCCGTCCCGAGACGGTCTTCCAGGCGCGTGACGAACGGCACTCCCGGCTCGCCCGGACCGCCGGTCAGGAAGAGGAACGCGCCGCGCGGGGCGGACGCTACGCCGGACACCGCGACCCGCAGCGCCAGCCGCCGCGCCCCCGGTCCAAACGGATCCAGCCGCACCATGAGTGACCCGCAGCTGAAACCCGGAAGCCCGGGGCATGGCCGGACATCCCGCAGCCCGGCAAGGTTCTGCGCCGGGCTCGCTGTCTGCGAGGACGGCGCCCCGGTGCAGCCGGACGCCAGGCCGAGCGCTACCGCGGCCGTGGCCAGCGTCCGTAGCACCGTAGTGCGCATACCTTCAGCGTCGGCCCTCGCTATCACATCCAGGTCACGCCAGGGCCTCCGAATCTGCCCTCGATGACAGGCCGCCTGGACATGGACCAGCCCGCCCGTCCGACCCTATGGCGTGAGACCTCCTCAATGAGATCCGTGGCTCCATGTGCCTCGTTTCAACCGGGCGTACCTATTTCGGGAATTAGCGTGTTTGTCCAAGGGAATGTCGTAGCGGGGCGGTAGAATCGAATTCAGATCCTAGAAGCCTGCCCTCCGGGGACGACAAGTAGCGCCAGCAGCGGCGGCCAGTCCCGGCGGAGTGAGGTGACCCAGGTGGGTACCGTGACCGTTCCGTCCAGTGCCCGTGAGGCGCTGGACATGGTCCGCGCCGGGCTGGCCTACCTGGCCGCCGCGGACGCTACTCAGCTCCCGGTCGCGACGCAGGCGGAGTGCCTGCGGGAACTGGAGCAGCCCGGCGCGGTCCTGACCGCGGCGCGGGCCTTTGTCCTGGCCGGGTTCACCGCCGGGCAGGGCTACGCCGACGACGCGGACTACAGCGCGGTGTCCTGGCTGATCCACAAGACGCACATCACCCGGGGCGCCGCCGTCGGGCACATCGCCTGGGCCAGGCGGACCGGCACGCACCCGAAGGTGCTGGCCGCGCTGGCCGCGGGGCAGGTCCCCGAGCCGGCGGGCCGGCTGATCTGCCTGTGGACGGCGAAGCTGCCGGAGCAGCACCGGGACGACGCCGATGAGGTGCTGCTGGCGGCCGCGGCGGCGGGGCTGGGGCTGGAGGAACTGGCCGCGCTGGCCGCGCAGATGTACGAGCGGACCCGGTCCGAGCGGCCTGATGAGGACCCGGACCGGGACTTCGCGGATCGCGGCCTGAAGCTGGCGGCGACGTTCGGCGGCGCCGGGGTGGTGCACGGGGACCTGACCCCGGAGTGCGCGGAGCTGGCCGGGCGGGTGCTGGACGCGCTGGCCGCCAAAGCCGGGAAGGACGATGACCGGACTAAGGACCAGCGGTACCACGACGCGCTGGCCGAGGCGATGCGCTAGTGGCTAAATTGCATCGTGATTGGCATCACATCTGCTTTCGCTCGCGTCCTTCGGACGCAAGCCCTACGGACGCCGGGCTGCTGCGGCACACGAGTCCCTCGCCATCGGCCGCGCGGTTTTCCGGTAGGGCGGAGCCGCCGAAACCAGTGGCGACGGCGATGAAGGCGATGGCCAGGGTCGGCATCCCCGAGGATTGGGCGAGATTGACCAACGCCAAGCGCGAGGGCACCGGGCCACGTGCTCGGCCTCCCGGCGCACGACCAGCACGGTGATCTGTGCACGTCACGTCACATGATCATTGACCCGCGGCCGGCGCTGAGGTTGGCCTTGTCGGCATGCTGGACGACCCAGTCGGCCGCTACGAGCTGCCGGTTGATGTTGATGCGCGCCTTGGCCTCGCGGGACAGATACTCACCGGCAGGATCCACCACGGACAGTAGCGTACCGGTCTATCGTTCGCAGTCAGACCATCTCAGGACCACCAGGTGCGTGGGTCGGCCGCTCGGCCGCCGAGGGCGACTCAGCCTCGTCCGTCGGCCGCAGTCATCAGGGTTCGCGCCCACTTATCGCCTGGCGTGAACGTCATCGGCCCGATCACACCCGATGCACGCTCCGCTTGGCCCTGGTCAGGGCCACGTACAACGCTCGATCGGAATGCCGCTCCTGCGACAACCCCGCGGCCAAGTGGTGCGCTTCGTCCGGCACTAGGTGCACGCCGACGCTGGCCCATTCCCGTCCTTTGGCCTGGTGGATCGTCATCCCCGGAATCAGGTGTGTTTTGCCGAGGCGGCGCCCCAGCGCCGAGAGGCGTTGGACCCGGTCTGCCTCATCGGGCTCCTTCATCTTCCGGATCGGTCGGCTGCCCATGTTGGCCAGCGTGGTCCGGAGTAGCGCCAGCGCCGCCGTCGCGTCCGTCGGGCTCCCTCCC
>Ga0335078_10003129_pt1 | contig 24716 bp, 17 predicted proteins | sample Lox_Sample_32_FD_206711 | JGI IMG/M metagenome (GOLD analysis project Ga0335078, IMG submission 206711) | Soil microbial communities from Loxahatchee National Wildlife Refuge, Florida, United States - Lox_Sample_3.2 | ecosystem: Environmental > Terrestrial > Soil > Wetlands | place: USA... | reverse complement strand
CGTCCTGCTCCACAAACTTTCTTCCGGCAATCATGTCTTCGAAGAACGCATCCCGCTTGATCTCCACGTGGCTGTAGTCCTTCCATTTGTCCGGATACCCGATCTTGGGATTGAACGTGGCAATTTTCGCCATCGCCTTTTCTTTGGTCTCGTCGCTCATCCACGGACGCGTCAGAATGTCATCCCGCATGGCTGCAAGAAGGTTTCGCACCATCTCCTGCATGCGCGCCTTGGCTTCGGGCGGGAAGTACTTCTCTACGTATTTCTTTCCCGACGCTTCGCCGAGCAGTGAATCCGTAGACTCGACGCACCGTTTCCATCGCGGCTTCATCTCCGTCGCGCCACCGAGATACTTCCCGTTGAATGCGAAGTTCTCTTCCACAAACGGCGCCGACAATGAACCAGCCGTCGAATCCAGCAATTGCCACTTCAGATAAACCTTCCAGTCGGCCAACGGTGTCTGCTGCAGTTGACGGTCGACTTCCTGCATGAACTTCGGCTGGTCGACATTCAGATCGACATCTGTCGGCAAGGCCTTGTGTTTGAAGTATGCCGCCCAGTCCACATGAGGAGCCATCGCCTGCAATTGCGCGAAAGAAGTATTGTGATCGGTCGACGCCGGATCGCGCAGCGCAACGTTATCCAGCGATGCCTCGGCCAACTTCGTCTCTATACCCATAATCGTTCGCGCAGCAGTCGCTGCCGACGTCTGGTCCCAGCCTGCCAGCTTCAGCATCGCCGTGATATGCGCGACGTACTTCTCCCGCGCGTCTTTGAATCGCTGCTCGTCTTTCAAGTAATAGTCGCGGTCCGGCATCCCCAGTCCGCTCGCTCCGAAATCCGCCTGCACCATGGACGGCTTATGCGGATCCGGCTGTCCTCCGAACGCGAACGGCGCGCCCACCAGAATGTCCTGCAGCTCCACCATCACCGCCTGGATCGCCGTCGTGTCGCGGGCCGCATCGATCTTCGCAAAAAACGGCTTCAGCGGCTCAATGCCGCGCGCATTCACCTTCGCCTCATCCATGCATGCGCCGTAGTAGTCGCCGATGATCTGCTCCGTGCTCCCCTTGGGCGCGTTTTTCTCCGCGGCCGCGGCTTCGAGAATGTCGTGCAGTTTGTCCTTGGCGGTCTCTCCCGCCTGCCATCGGCGGCTCCAGCGAGTCATCGAAGCCGGAATCGGATTGTTCGCTCGCCACGTCCCATTGGCGAACTGATAAAAGTCGTCACACGGTTGAGCCTTGCGGTCGATGTCTTCCAAATACACGCTGTGCTGCGCAGCCTGCGAGAATCCAAGTGCAACGAAGAGGAATACCACCGCCAAGAGCCTCGAGACAGCGACGAAACTGAAACGCATGGGATCTCCAATCAAAATGATGGATAGAACAAATTGCGGGAGCCATTCTAGTCCACCGGACGCCGACAAGTCGGTGACTTAGGCAGAATTAGGAATCAAACGAAGCGCCAGGGGATCAGAACAGAAGAACTTGCCCAAGAGTGGAGAGGAACTGAGAACTGAGAACTGAGAACTGAGAACTGAGAACTGAGAACTGAGAACTGAGAACTGAGAACTGAGAACTAGGTACTGCGGTCTACCCGCCCGCCTTCAATTCAGTCAGCACCTGCTTGGCAATTTCTTTCAAGGTCTCGAAGACTCCGACGCCCTGAAATGCCACGGCTTCGACGACCGGTTCATTCTTCTTGCGCAACTCGGTTGCCAGCATATCGACAGGCAGGATGTTGGGCAGATCGCGCTTGTTCAATTGCAGCACGTACGGGATCTTGTTGAAGTCGTAACCGTGTTCCTTCAGGTTCGACATGAGGTTGTCGAGGGCCTCGACGTTAGCGTCCATGCGCTGCTCCTGGGAGTCAGCGACGAACACGATTCCGTCGACTCCGCGCAGGATCAACTTGCGGCTGGCGTCATAGAACACCTGCCCTGGAACGGTATAAAGGTGGATCCGCGTCTTGAATCCGCGTACCGACCCAAGGTCCAGCGGCAGGAAGTCGAAGAACAACGTTCGCTCGGTTTCGGTCGCGAGCGAGATCATCTTCCCCTTTTGCTGGTCCGCAGTCTTCTGATAAATGACCTGCAAATTCGTGGTCTTACCGCCCAGACCAGCGCCGTAATACACGATCTTGCAGTTAATCTCTCGGGCTGCGAAGTTGATGAAACTCAAAGGCTTTCCTTAACGCGGACACTTCCCTCTGGGACGGCCGCACGCATATATCCAAATAGGAGGCTCGCGGATTTTATATCACATGGCGGGTACCCCCCGCAGGTTACTCAGGTGACCCCCTTTTAAACCCGCTCTCGGAGGCCCTTTGGATCGCAAACCCGCCACCGATTGGAGTGCGGACCTGCAAATGGAGCAAAAGTTTAGCTGAGAGCTCACGGCTGATGGCTGAGAGCCTTGAAAGGGCCAGAAGTCCGAAGTCCGCCCTACCGTGCCGTAGGAATCGGATAGTAGCCCTGCTTGGTGTATATATTCAGCCCAGACTTATCCACCTGGACCTCGATGTTGCGATAGGCTGAGCTGCCCTTGACCGCCAGCGGGGTGTATCCGAGCGTGTACTGGTTGCGAGCCTCAGAGGTAATCTGCGCGTAGGCTTGTTCGATAGAATTCCGAGTCAGTTCCGTGAACGGATCGCCGCCCCCGGTCGCGTTCGTATATTTCGGCAGGATATTCGCGTATCCCTGATTGAACACGTGGTGGATCTTCTCCACCTGTTTGTAGATGGGAAGCGCCCCTTGGTCGAGAACCACCGCCTTCACCTGAATGCCATGCGTTTCCAGCAATTTGAGCACCTGCTTGTAGCTGGCCTGGCTTCCCCGTTCGCGTCCATCGCTGATCACGAAGATCACCTTCCGCCGCGTCCGGTCTCGCTTTGTCAGGTCCAAAGCCGCCCGCAGGATTGCATCATTCAAAACGTGCGATTCTTTTGGAGGTGTGTACACCGGAGGCGGTCCATTTGTGCCCACCGGCATGCCGTTCACCATCGGCCCCTGTGGACCGAGCGGCCCGCCCAGGACAGGCGGCCCATTGGCATGCCCACGAACCAGCTTCAGCGTATCCAGCGTCGCGGTCAGTCGTTCCGGCTTCGAGGTGAAGTCCGTCATCTGGCTGACCGTGCTGCTGTAGGTGTACAACGAGTACTCGTCGTAAGGACTGAATGCACCCACCAGAGCGGAGTACGTCTCATTGACCTTCTGTAGCGTCATGTCCGCCATGCCGAGGTCAATTAGGACCGCCACCGAAAGTTCAAACGGATCGCTCGTAAAGTAAGACAGTTTCTGCGGCTTGCCGTTCTCCAGCACCACGAAGTCCTTCGGCAGCAAACCGTCTACCATGCGTCCACGGCCATCTTTCACCATCACCGGAATCTGCACGAAATTCGTGTTCACAACGAATTTGTAGAGATTCTCGGCCGGGTTCATCTGGTTCCGAGGCCCAGGCCCTTGCTGCGTAGTTTCTGGAATCGATCCGGGCGCCACGGTCTCAACCGGCGGCATCTTTGGCGGGGGATTCTTTTCATATTGCGGCTGGGTTTGAGGGTTTGCTTTGGGTGCCGGTTGCGTATCCTGATCCTGCTGGGTATCTTTCGAGCTGGAAGTGTCCGGCACGGGCTTGGCAGCCGGAGGCTGCACCGTCGAAGGTGCATCAGGAATGTTTTGCCCCTGAGTGCCGGACTGACCATACGCAACTACCCCAAACGCGAGGAAAGCCGCCAGCACCAACAGGTTGAGCCCAGTCCTACTCCCCTTCGCCGGCATGATTGCTCCCTCTCTTCCAGGAAAAAGGCAGTTTCAATCCAATGGGATGCCAATTCCACCCCGTTTGGTGCATCTAACGCTACAGGATTAGACTAACACTAAATAAACCACCGTCCCTGAGAGCCAGGAATGCTCAAACGTCCCTTTTCGATGCGTCGAGTGCTGCCCGCCACCCTCCTTGCTTTATTGTCCGTCGCGCCATTTGCTGGCGCCCAGGAACCGGCCCAGCAAGCTCCAGCGCAGTCCTCCGACGACTCTCAGCAGCCCAGTGAAACCCTGAAGGTCAACGTCAACGTTGTCCAGCTGTTCTTCAACGTGAAAGATAAGCACGGCGCCCTGATTCCTAGCCTCAAGAAAGAAGACTTCGAAATCTCCGAAGACACCAAGCCGCAAACCATAAAGTACTTCACAGCAGAGTCGAACCTGCCTCTCACGATCGGCATGATGATCGATTCCAGCGGCAGTCAGCGCAACGTCATCGACATGGAGAAAGAAGTCGGTGGCGCATTCCTCCGCCAGATCCTCACCGACAAAGACGAAGCTTACGTCCTCAGCTTCGACATCACAGTCGATCTCCTTCAAGACTTCACCCGCGATAATCGCCGCCTGCAGGCCGCACTCAATAAAGCTAAGGTCAATGTGGATTACACCAGCGGCGGCATTCCCGGCATGGGTGGAGGTCCGGTTCCCCAGCGCGGCAACTCACCGGGAACCTTGCTCTACGACGCGGTCTACCTGTCAGCACATGACATGCTGGCCAAGGAAGTAGGACGCAAGGCGATGATCCTGCTCACCGACGGTCAGGACGAAGGCAGCCGCCTCAAGATTCAGGATGCCATCGAAGCCGCGCAGAAAGCCGACGCCATTGTGTACGTGCTGCTCTGCGCCGACCGCGGTTTTTACGGAGGATTCGGCTATTCCGGTGAAGGCGAGATGCGCAAGCTGACCGAACAAACCGGAGGCCGCGTCATCAACGTCGGCAACAAATTCGACAAGCTGAAAGAAGCCTTCAACCAGATCGCCCAGGAACTGCGCAGCCAGTACAACATCGGCTACACCCCGACCAACAGCAAGCGCGACGGCACCTACCGCAAGATCCAGATCAAGACCAAAGACAATAACAACAAAATCCAGGCACGCGCCGGCTACTACGCTCCCAAAGACCAGGAATAAGCGTTAACTGCTTCCGTCTCTGTCGTTCCACCCCGCGAGAGCAGAGCAGGCTCCGACTTCTTGTCATCCTGAGGCGCAGCTTTTGCGCCTCAGGATCTCTGCATTCTGCGGACCGTGCCCACACTGCTCGCGAGTACACAGATCCTGCGCGCAAGAAACCGCGCAGGATGACAATCGATCCAAACAACTCTTGTCATTCCGACGCGCGAGTGCAGCGAACAAGGAGGAATCCGCTGTCCCTCCCACACCTATTCCGCATCTCTCGCCAACCCTGTTAAACTTGGCGCCCTGGGGGTTCCGCATGCCACGCTTCTCCCGCCGTTCTTTCCTGCACCTTTCTGCGGCCGCATCTGCCGCGACAGCCTTTCGCATAGTGACCGAGCCCATGCTGGCCGCTGCCGCGCGCCACAAAGCGCCTCCATTAAACGCCGTCGTCATCGATGCAAATGAAAATCCTCTCGGTCCCGGACAAGCCGCGCGCAATGCCATGGCAGCGATTCTGCCCCAAGGCGGACGCTACCTCGACAACCTCACCGACGAACTGGTGCAAACTTTCTCCACCATGGAGGGTCTCAATCCCGAGTTCGTCCAAGCCACCGTCGGCTCCACGCCGGCACTCGCCCACAGCGTGCTCGCCTTCACTTCACCTCAGAAGAGTTATGTAACCGCAGATCCCGGATTCGAACTCGGCATGATGATGGCCGAGCAGAACGGCGCTCGTCAGGTCAAGGTCCCACTCACTAGCACGCACGCCCACGATGTCCGCGCAATGCTCAGCGCTGCGCCCGATGCCGGCGTGTTCTACATTTGCAATCCCAACAACCCCACCGGCACCATGACGCCTCATTCCGATATCGAATACCTGCTTTCGAACAAGCCGAAGGATTCGATCGTTTTGGTGGACGAGGCTTATATCCACTTCACCGACTACCCGTCGGCACTCGACCTCGTCAAGGCCGGCAAAGATGTCATCGTCCTGCGCACTTTCTCCAAGGCTTACGGCATGGCTGGCATCCGCTGCGGGCTGATCATCGCGCGTCCCGATCTCCTCGAAAAAGCCATGTCCCGCGGCGGATGGAACTTCATGCCAGTCACCGCGCTGGCTGCCGCGATCGCCAGCCTGAAAGATCCCGGCCTTGTTCCCGAACGCCGCCGTGCCAACGCCTCAGTTCGTCAGCAGACATTCCAATTTCTCGACCGCAATGGATTCACCTACATTCCATCGGAATCGAACTGCTTCATGGTTGAGACGAAACGCCCTGGCAAAGACATCCGCGAGGCGATGGCAAAAGAGAACGTCATGATCGGACGCACCTGGCCCATCATGCCCAACTGGGTTCGCATCACAGTCGGCACCCAGCCAGAGATGGATCAGTTTCAGACCGCATTTTTGAAAGTGATGAGAAGCGGTGGCTAGTCGTCGGTCGTTCGCGATTTGTTATCCGTAGTGCGTGGCGATGCTCCGTCGACTGCTCTTTGTTGAGCGTCCACTGCAGGAGCCGCGGAGCGGCGCTAGAATGCAGCCCACGGCGCAAGCCGTGGGCACGCGAGCTACGCGTAGCCTAGCCCCAAGGGGGCGAAAGAAAAATTGCGGCATGCTCCCCGCTTTTGCACGAGAGCGCGCACCAGAGTCGCGTCACGGAAAACTTCGGACCCCTGCAGGACAAGCTTCTCTGCTTTACGGACCACTTACTAGGAGGTATTCGACAAAAAAGGCCACGCCCAACCTCGGACGTGGCCAAGCAATCCCCCATCTATAAAGCCATCACTGCGGCGTCAGCAAAAATCCGTGCGTGGCGCCATTATGAGTTCCTTGTCCAGCAATTTGCCCCAAGGCGTTGATCCCATCCGCCTCGATGAGTGTCCATCCCGACCCTTTCGGGATCATCGTATTCAGGTCCTTGATTTTCCCGCCGCTATACACGAACGCGTGATACGTATTGCCGGATGTCGAACGCCCCACGATCACACCTGAGTCATTAATCCCGAATCCCCAAACCGTGCTTGTACTTCCCGCAAAAGTTCCCAGGTCCTTCAGTGCGCAACTCCCGCAGCTGGCGATGAAGGCATGCGCCGATCCATTCTTCGTGTAACCAACTCCGGTAATCTGTCCTTTGCTGTTGATGGCATTGGCTTGGCTCCATGCTCCGCCCAGCGTTCCCATCTTCGTCATCTTTGCGTTGCTATACGAGAATCCGAAGAAGTTCCCGTTCTTGTCGTAAGACGTGCCCACGACGACGCCGGAATTGTTCACGCCCTGTGCCACGTTCCACCAATCCGTTCCCTTCGGCGATCCCAGCGTCCCCAGGTCGATCATCGTTCCGCCGCTGTAGAGAAATGGATGATTGCTGCCATCCGCCGTCACCGCCGACCCGACCACCTGCCCAACATCATTGATGCCATACGCAACCGCTGATCCCCCGCCCAGATCCCCGATATCGACCAGTTTCGTTCCGCTCGTCATGAATGCGCGGTAAACACTCTTCGAGTTCTGCGAATATCCCGCGATCGTTCCCGATCCGTTGATCGCATTGCCGATCCCCGAGCTTCCTCCCAGAGTCCCCAGATTCGTCATCTTCCCTTTGCTGTAAGAAAAGACCTCGCTGGTTGGAGTGCTGGTTGCGCCCGCCGCTCCCGTTACTTCGCCGCCGACATTCACCGCAGTGGCGACACTGTAGCCGTTTGTATTAATCACACCCAAGTCGGTGATTGTGTACGACGATTGAGCACCGCACAACGTCGTGGCTGCCCCAAAACATAAAGCGCCAATCAAAGCAGGGAACCCGGCCAAAGCTTTCATGCGTTCCTCCTCAGAACCGGCGATTTTGATGCCAGATTTTTCCATCCCTTCCGCGTGGAGATGTCAATAGTTTGTAAAACGCATCACGCGTGCTCGCGTTTCAACGCAAGTGCACCACAGGTCTAACCCTGCCGTAAGCTGCATCCAGGCGGCGTTCCGCAGGCCCTCTAGTACAATCAATCGCGTGAGCGACCCCGTACGCATCGGAATTCTGGGCGACTTTAATCCCGAATTTCGCTCGCATCCCGCCACCAACGACGCCCTGCAGCACGCGGCTCGCAAGCTTGCCATGGAAGTTCAGAGCGAGTGGATCCCCACCTCCTCGCTCACGGCTCCCGAAAGTGAGAAGAAACTCGAATCTTTCGACGGATTCTGGGGCTCTCCCGGCAGTCCTTACAAGAGCTTCGACGGCATGTTGAAAGGGATCGAGTTCGCCCGCCGCCGCGACTGGCCCTACCTCGGTACCTGCGGCGGATTCCAGTACGCCTTCATCGAATTCGCGCGCAACGTACTGAACATCGCCGACGCCGATAGCGCCGAGAACAATTCCGGATCCAAGAACATCATTATTTATCCCGTCGCGTGCGCAGTACCCGACCGCAAAGGCAACGCCCCCAAACTTTCCGGAGTTGTTCCGGAGATCAAGCTCCGGCCCGGCTCTTATCTGCAGAGTTTCTACGGTAAAGATGTCGAAACTGTGAAAGAAGAATTCTTCTGCAACTTCGAAATCAATCCGGATTTCGAATGGACCACGATGGAGGCCGGATTCCCCATCGTCGCCCGCGGGCCGCAAGGCGAAATCCGCGCCATCGAATCGCCCACGCACCGCTTCTACGTCGCCACGCTGTTCCAACCACAACTCTCCTCGACAGAGAAGAAGCCGCATCCGATTGTGCTAGCGTTCGTGCAAGCCGCCGCCGATTGGGGCAAGAAGAAGTTGGACGACAGCGTGCTGGAATAAGCACGGACTTCAGACTCCAGACCGCCGACCTCAACCCTCAGCCTCAAGCTGGGGCGTCGGAACTTAAGGTTCAGGCTCGAGTCTGAAAATGAAGTAAATTGGCAAGTGCGAAGGCCGAGGTCAAAGGTCCAAGGTCCGAGGTCCGCGCTGTTACCAAAGTCGCGATTACTTCGCTGTTACCGTTCACCCACCAACTGCATCTAGGCCCGGGCAACCCGGCTCGCTAGACTCCCTTCCACGGCGCCCTCCCCCATCGCGCGCCCGCGAGGAGCCACTCGTCTCGATGCACACATCTTTGCAGATGATGAACTCATTTCGTGTTCCGTGGGGCACACTGATCAGTTACATCCCGGTGATCGCCACGGTGGTGACCACGTTCTTCAGCGTCATCCTCGCTCGCGCGACGCTTCGCTACGTCGAAGCCACCGACAAAGGCTTGGCCCTCGCGCGCGAAGAGTTCGAACGCGAATGGACGCCCGACCTGCACATCAAGCTCGAGCGTGTCTCGCCGACAGAAGCCCGCATCATCGTCACGAACCTGGCGAAGACCTCGGTGCTGCTGCAGCTGTTGCAGCTCCGTAAGCTGTCGCACGCGATGCCATTCGAACGTTGTCGCCTGAACGATCCTCTCGTCGGCGGACTGACATGGCAGCAGGAGATGGGTAAGCGCATCCTCGCCTGCACGGGATATGAGTTTGAAGGGCCCATCGCGACCGCCATGACCTTCTATGCCGCCGGTCGTATGTACCGCACGGATTGGTTTCGTTCGCAGATCGTCGTTCGCGAAGGCCGGATCGTAAGCCTTGAGCCCAGCACCATGCCGACTCGGCGCGTGCGCCAGGTGGAACGCAAAGGTCAGCCCGAACGCCGCCGTGAATTCGTCCAGGACGTCGCTGCCGGCGCCGAGCCGGCGAAGACAGAATCGCCATCGGATGAGAAATCCTTCGCCACTGGGGCCTCGTAGCTCGTGCTTGCGTTAGCGTTGCCGTCGGGCAGAACGGCAACGTTCGTAACTCTTACCTAAGATCCTCGACGCCAGCTAAAGTCCGCCAGTGAATGGCCGATCTCCCATCACAGGAGACCGCTATGATCACTCCAATCGAAAGCTCTCATCCCGTTGATGCCCGTACCGTCGCGCCACCATCCCCACAACCCAGGCCTGATCCTCACGCGCAGACCCGGCCCGTCGCAAAGAGCGGCGAGGTCTCGCAGGATCAGGTGACACTCAAAAGCGCAGGTCAGCCTGATCCCGATCGCGACTAAGACCGGTTTCGATCAGGATGGTGCACAACGTCAGTAGGGAAATGCCGAGCCACTGCTATGCGGCGGTTTTTTGACCAGTCTTCGCCGCAACTGATGGCTCAGTGCGGGCAAGGCTGCTTCGTTCTTCGAAAAGTAGGCGCCGCAGCGTTCGCAGGTCATTCAAAATACGGCTGCTGCGGTTCAAATGGAGTTCCAGTTTCTCGACGCTGTATAGCGCCATGCGCAATGCATCCAGACGGCGGTTGAGATCGGCATTGGCAGATTCCCGGTCCACATCCAGCTGAAGTTCTTCCTTCGCTTGCGACACAGCCTCGGCAAACAAGGCCATGAAATCGTGCGCGCTTTCGATCGTCTCAAATGGGTGGTCCATTCGTGATTTCATCGGGGAATCTCCTCAGGTCCTGGGAACCTGTGATTTCGGCGGTCGAAAAGAATAGTCTATGCCATTTCCCGCCGCAGGGGTAGCCCAGACTATCCCCGATTTCTGTCGGGGACGCTGTGATTGTGGTCACGTGGTCGTGAGATCTTGAGTCCTAGCTCCGAGGGCAGGATATCCATGATTCGGAGGCTATATCCTAAAACCGAAAACCCAAGATCTTGTCTTACTGAGATTCATTCAGAAGCTGCAGTTGTTGCACCAGTTCTGCGATCCGTTCGCGACGCTCGTCATATTCCTTTGCCTCGTCTGGCGTCATACCGAGATAGGTCGCTGTCTTCAAGGCCTCTGCCTGTTTTTCAGAAAGCCGGTCGATCTCGCACTTGATGGTGTGAATCAGCTCAAGCGTGTTAGTGGACTCACGAGGCAACATTCAGGACCGGCCTTCCCAAGACCTGTTGCGCGCCAAATCCGACGCGAACCGGACCTCTAGTAGCCATTTCATGACAGCTAGTAACTCACTTTCGGCGGGAAGGGTCTATCCGGTGAACCGCTGAGCGAGATGCTCCACAACAGCTAGGGACTTTTGCGGATTGTCTCTCGAGAGCCGCCAAAGGTTGCCCTGACGATGCGGTCAGCCTAAGCCCTCCTCGGGCGATGGAATCGCAGTTTCTCCCACGCCCCCGACCTGACCTGATCCGCTCCTCCATTTCCGCATTAATAAATGAAGTCGTAATCGCCAACTCGCGATGGTTGGGAATCGATGCTTTCTTGGGGGAGTGCTCGATGCTGCGGCGTCTAGGTTGGTTAATTCTGCTCACTGCAATCCTCGAATGGTTAGGCCAGCCCGCGCACTCGCAGACGGACTGGTCCGGGCAGGCGCAGTGCCAGCTAGGCGTGCAGTCGCCGAACTACACCTATCAGGAAGTGCAAACCTGGACAATCACAGGCCCTCCGACCGGAAGTGGCTCATTGCGCGTCTATCCCGCAGTCTGGAGCGTCGCCGGCCAGGGAGGCCGCTCGGACGTTTCCGGTCCCCAGATGACAACGGCACAGTGGACCACGAATGTGCCTGGTATCAACGCCCCGATCGCGATCTTTGTGAACTCCGCCAATCAGCTGATCATCAAGTCCTATCATGGTCAATTTCGCGCCGAAGGCGGCGTCACGGGCACTCAAGCCGTCACTGTCGGCGGAGCCCAGAAGACAACTCCCGTTTCCTACTCCCGGATGGAGTGGCAGTTTCCCATCATCGAAACCGACGCCAGCCTCTCCGAAGTCAGCGGAACCAGTTCCAACCTGGTAACGCAGGCAATCGGCCCCATGCAGCCCCCCGGACTCCGCGGCAGCGCCACCTGCCAATGGCAATTTTCCAAGAGTGGAAACGGACTTACTTCATCGGTCCCCACAGCTGCTCCCGACGGTTCCGCAACTGCAGTCCCAGCCAACGTAATCCCGCCAGTAAATGCAATTCCAGCGGCGAGCATCCCCTCCGGGACACCGCAGGTCGCAGGCTCTGCAGCACCGTCACAGCCGAACGCCGCCACCCCGGCTGACGGATCTGCGCCGGCTCGTACCGGGGCAAACCAGCAGCAATCAGCAAACGGAAACCCTGCGCACCCGACGCCGCAAAGACTCGAATACGGCGATGACGACGTCGACGATACTCCGCCCACGGGTTACTTTGCCCAGATCATGTTCCAGATCGACCAAACCCTCGACGACGATTCCATCAAGCAAATGTCTCCCGCGGAATGGCAGCAGTTCGAAAAGCAAACCGGCGGCAAGCTTGTCCCGAGCGAGCACGTCTTCCGCTTCGCTCCAACGCCCGCCGTAGGCTACTGGCTGCACGTCGGCGACCGCCGCCACATGATCAGCTACAAGGGAATGGTGAACGTTCCAACCAAACCCACGAAGACGACCGACCTCGAACTTTTCGTCCAGGTCAGCGATGACCATCCTTACGCCGTAATTCCCTCCGTGGAGTTCGTCCCCGCGGATCAGAAACCCAAGCCAACCGTCTTCAAACTGATCCAGAAGCTCCCCGTCACCATGAATCACACCATGCAAACATCGCACGTGCATGGCAACGATTGGGAGCGTCACCTCGACCGAGTCGAATACGCAGACGGGAACGTCGAGTCCCATAGCGGCTGCATGATGCCGGTCGCGCAGCAGTCGAACAATCCGATCTTTCAGCTGATCCCCGATCGCTGCCGCCAACGTGCGCCCTGCACTGCCGGCGACAACAGCACACGTTGTTGCCTCGACTACAACGGCCCTTACGGTGACGGCAATCCGATCTCCCGAGATACCGGACTTGACTGTTACGCACTCGGTGCCAAGTTTTTCGAGTGGAGCACCTGCTTCGTCTGGACGGTCGCCGGCGCATGCGCGAATGAAGGTGCGCTCCCCTGGAACAACACCGCCACCACATTGGGGCCAGCTTGCTGGGAAAACCACAAATATCGGAACTGTCAGAATCTCAATCCCAATGACTTCAAGCTCAGCCCGCCGGCAGAACTCATCACTATGGGACAGTCCGTGGATATGGTCCTGCGCAACAATACGGTCGGCAATTCCACGTGTCTGAATATTCTCGGCAATAATCCACCCGCCACGCTCGACCTTCGATCGAATGGCACCCTGGTGCATTCCCTATGGTGCGGAACATACCGGGCAGATCACTTCTCCGATCAGGCCCAGAAGCACTACGAAAATATGGCGCTTCGATTCCAGACGCCGAAGTCCACCTCGCAGAGACCTTGTTCCGTCACGTACAAAATCATCGGCGACAGCGGAGGAAAATCCTCCCGCAGCACCATCGTTGCAACCAATCCGCTTTGCGGCGGCTGGTCCGGCACCATCACCATGCAGAGCCAGACCGAGTACGGAGTTGAGTCGGACGTGGGCGGCGCTTTCGAAAGCACCGTTCATATGACGGAAACGCAGGATCTGACTCTTTCCTTCCAAAATAGCGTGGGGGTAGCGTCTGGCGATGCGGATCTCAATTACGAAGCCAAGAATTGGCAAGGAGCGCTCAGAGATCAGGTGCGCACTCGAATCGTGGAGGGCCACACAACCATGAAGGGTAAAGCCCGAACGGGATCGGCGGCTTCGATTGAAGTGGAGATCGACTCCAAGCAACGAACCTATACGCTCAAGCCATCATTCAAAACTTCGCGCGGGACTCTGCACACACTCTCCACGCACTACGACGAGGTCATCATTGATGCGGATACCCCGTACTACGTCGACCCGCGTGTCAATTCTCACTTCCCCGGCTTCTACGGAACGCTCACCGACCCCAAACACATCCATGGCCAGTGGAGCGAAAACCTCCCTCCTCCGTCCGGGCACAGCTACACCGGCGGAACGACTGTCGCCGTCGAATGGGACCTTACGTTTGTTCCCGCGCGGAAGTAGTCGCTACTGCAACTGCTTCTCGATGGCTCCGGTCACTTCCTTGGAGTCGGGAGTGACCGCCGGCTCAAACCGCTGCACCACGTTGCCGTTCCGATCCACTAGGAATTTTGTGAAGTTCCATTTGATGTCCCCGCCGATGCCGGGGGCAGTCTGCTTGGTGAGGTAGGAATAAAGAGGCGCCTGGTCATCGCCCTTCACAGAAATCTTGGCGTACATCGGGAAGGTCACACTGTATTTGCGTGTGCAAAAGGTCTTGATCTCTTCGTTCGTGCCCGGCTCCTGCGCTCCGAAATTGTTTGCCGGGAAGCCAAGAATGACGAATCCCTTGTCTTTGTACTTCTCATAGATGGATTCGAGCGCACTGTATTGCGGCGTGTATCCACATTGGCTGGCGACGTTGACGATCATCAACACCTTGCCCTTGTAGCTCGCCAGAGGAGCAGGTTTACCGTCAATGGAATTAAGCGTGAAGTCGTAGAGTCCGGAACCGGCAGATGCGCTCATTGCCATCATCAGAAGTGCTCCAATCGGCAGACAAAGAAAGACTTTCCCCAGAAAAGATTTCATAGTTTGCTCCAGATGAGAATCGGGACAAGCACCTACCGGTGCCCCAACAACCATAATCGGTGAGTCTCTCAAAACACAACCTGCGGAATGTAAAATTCCTGTCTCGCCACCCACAGTTATGATGGTTTCGTCGAGATCAAGCCAGACCACCCGCCCCGATCCGCGCGGAAATCTGATAGTTGATTACACCCCAAATTGTGCGATGCGCTGTGGCCGTCGAACGACGTAATAGATAAGTGCACCGATCCAATGCGTGAAAACGATGATCAAGATCCAGGTTAGCTTGTCATTTCCTTCCGAGGGCTCCTTGGTGGCACACTCGACGATCATCACAACCCAGAAAACACTAGCGGCTAGTCCGACAGCTGCGACCAGCAAAAAAAGTATTTCTCCCAGGCCAAACGATCACTCATATTCGGCTCCAATCAAGGGCGATTCGACTCGCAAATTTTAGCCTGGAACTCCAAGTTCTGGGTGGAGTACAGCGGAGATAGTGGACTGTAGAAATATTCCCTTATGACGCATTGACGGATTTTTAGTTTTCGATTGTCAGGCCTTTTTCACAAGCGCCGCGCGAATTCTCTGCCCGACGATCACATCTTCCCCAGGCTGCAACATCCATACCCCCACCACGAGCGTGTTCGCGTCCGCCGGGATGCCCTGATTGGGCTTTTGCCCGGTGTTCGGGTTCAATTCGATCGAAGGCATCCCCGTTCTTAAAGTCTCGACGATCTGGCTAGTCGTTACGCCGGTGACTGCCGGATCGAAGCGTATAAGAAGATGCGGAACGTGGTTGGCAATCCTTGGAACCACGGTTTCGGTTTTGACGGAAGGAATGCCCTTGACGGCACTCGCGACGAGATCGGCCCGCTTCTGGTAGTCGCCTTGCATCGACTCTTCCGTATGCGTGAGAACCCAGTCGACCGCCGCCACCATCCCCACAATCTGTTCTTTCGCAACCTTCATGCCGCGGCCAACTCCGTCCCCTGGATTGTTGTTGGCATGGGCCAAGTCGGTCAGAACCTTTCTCCCTAGCAGCAGCCCCGCGTTTTGCGGCCCGCGAATTCCCTTGCCCCCGGAAAACGCGACCAGGTCGAAACCCATTCCGGTGTATTTCCATAGATTAGAGATCGGCGGCATGTCGGCCGCCGCATCCAGATGGCACGGAATGTCGTACTCATGCGCCACCCGCAGCCATTCTTCCCTGCCGATCTGCGCGCTCGCGGCGATCCCGTCTTCGTCTTCCGCCGCGTTAAAGAAATTTGTCATCACCGCATTGCCTGCGCCGCAGGCGCGTTTATAGTCGTCGAGAGTGACCACCTCGGTCACACGCGCCCCACAGAGATAGATCGCGCGGTCATACTCATAGCGGTGCGCTCGCTGCACGATGACTTGATTCTTCATCCCGTCAATCGCTTGCGGCATGTCCGTAATCTTGATGTTGTTTGCGTGCTGCAGGCAGGCGGCTGTCGCCAGCGTGATGGCTCCCGAAGCTCCCGACGTCACGACCGCTCCCTCGCACTTGAGGCGGCGCGCAATATACTCTCCCGCCTTCTGCTGCAGTTCGTGCAATCGCACGGGATGAAGCGCAGACTTGTTCACCGCAGCCAGAACTTCCGGAGGCATGCAGGCCGCCGTCAGCGTCGTATACGTACCTGCGGCGTTGATAATCGGCGTGACCCCAAGCTTCGCGTAGTAATCCTCGCCCTCCGGCATTGCCGTCGATGCTGACGCAACCTTGGCGAACGAAAACAGAGGCGCCGCGCTGACCGACGCACCCAGCGCACCCACCCATCGAAAGAAACCGCGGCGGGATTGGAAACTTCCTTGCGATTCATTCAATCGTGGCATGGTAACGCTCCTTCAGTCCGAAAACTGGTGGACAGAAGTGTATATCGACGGAACCTCTCGCAGTGCAGCAAAGCGTGTGCCGCGGAAACACTCGCGCGTGCAAATCATCAATGGGGAGGCAGCGGCTTGCGAGGAATTCTTTCGTCGCGCATGGCGAGTTGGTAAATCAATGACGCTGCCACAGCGGCAGATTGCTTCAGGTCGTCTTCGAGGACGTGGTCGTAGGTGTCCATGTTCGTATGGGGAGCACGGGTGTCGTCGCCTTCCATGTAATCTCGAATCCATTGGAAGCCGGGCAGCCCCACTTCATCAAACGGAACATGATCCGTGGCGCCAATGTCCGCCAGAGACAACGTAGACGCGCCAAGATCTCTGGAAGGATCGAGCAGCTCGCGGAAAATCGGCTGGGCCGCCTGGTTCCCTTGCAAATACAGCCCACGAATGCGGCCGGTACCGTAGTCAAAATTGAAATAAGCATCGAACTTCTCGTATCCCGGTTTGAACTCGTAACGCGCTCGACCGGACGGGTCTCCCGCATCGTTCACTTTCCTGGCGAGGTGGGCGGCGACGTAAGCGTGAGAACCCAGTGTTCCCTGCTCCTCCGCGCTCCACAAGCCAATGCGGACGGTGCGCCGAGGCTTCAGCTTCAGGGATTGCAGGATGCGGATAACTTCTAGCGCAGTGGCCGCCCCGGCGGCATTGTCGGTGGCCCCCTCGGCAGAGTGCCAGGAATCGATCGAGCTACCCACCATTACGACTTCATCTTTTAAATCCGTTCCAGGGATTTCGCCGACGACGTTGTAGCTCATAGGGTCGTCATCGGAAAAATGCGCGAGGATATTCACCTCGAGCTCGACGGGGATCCCGCGCTTCACTTGACGGACGATTGCGTTGTACTGCTCGACAGCAACGTAGACCTGCGGAGTAACTACGGGCTTGTTGAGATCCCAGGCGTGCGCCCGTTTTTCAAAGGGTACATCCAGAAGATAGGGTACTGTCGCCGAAGTCACGTAAACCGTTCCCGCATCGCGATAAGACGGCTGCAGGACCACTGCCGCACCCTCTTGCTGGATCAACTGCCATTTTCGGTAATTGAGTTCTTCCGTCGCCCGCTGGTCAGGCGTGAACTCGAATGGTCGACGCTTCCCCGAAGGTTGGGCGTTTGCAAGACGTTGTAAGTCTTCGTCGGTTCGCCGGTGCGCCGCCGGCTCGAACAACGGATCGACTTGCCGCCCTTCCGAGAAGAGAACAATCTTTCCTTTGAGCTTACCTTTATATGCATCAAGGTCGGCGACGGTCTTCACGTCGAGCAAAACCACTTCGCCCCGTACGACTCCGTTCGTGCCCGGGCTCCAGGCCTTGGGATAGGCGATGAGCGGGCTGAACCGGGGCGAGCGAACATTCGCGGTGAAGCCTTCCAGTGCCCAGCCAGTGCCAAACGGTCCCCAGGGCTCAAGATGCGCATTCTCAATGCCCCACTCGTGGAGTTTGTTGCGGGCGTACTCCTCAGCTCGCTTCAGGTTGGGAGAGCCGGTCAGGCGCGGGCCAGTGACGTCGGTGAAGTAACCAACCATCTCCATGATCTGGGAGTGATTCAGGGCTGTATCCCGAATCTGCTTGCTGGCGTCGAGGACCGGTTTCTCCTGCGCCCTGGCGATGCCCGACGTGAAGAGAACCATGAGCCCTAAGCACGCAGCGCGTATTTTTCTCCAAGCACACGGAAGAGGCACCCACATTGCTTCGATCATCACCGGTCATCCTTGCATAACAATGATTCGTTGCAGAAAGACGGCGTCGTGGGTGAAAGCGTTAACAGCTGCTTGGCCGAAACGGATGGCGCGCCACGCTGACTGATTCAAACCCCACTGTTCGTCCACAGTTCACCTTTTCAGTCCCTGTCTCCCATCGTTATCCACAGCCTCGCCCGGATCTTTGTGACATCTGACCTTGTCATCCACAGCCTTGATAGTCGATCATCGCCACAGCCAAAAGGCGTGGCAGAGCTTTGCGAAGTGAGTGTTCGTTAAGTGCTTGTTTTGCAATATCTTGCGCTTAAGTCAAATCAAATCAATATTTTGCGAGCACAAACGTAGGCCGCTGCCACTTAAGTTCTTTGAAAAGAATATTTTGGAAGTGTAGGTCCGGAAAATCGCGGTAACTAGGTTGGACGGGCGAAATATCCTCAGTCTTTTCAAGATTTTGCCCGTAAAATATTGAGCCGCATAGATTTTTCGGAGATTTTCCGCTAAGTCGCAGATTCGAACGGACCGAAGGGGGAGGGGTACCCCCTTAACAAGAAGGTAAATACCCCTCACTCGGCCATCTGCTCCAGCGTGCGGATGTACTCGACCACCGACTCGCTCCAGCCGTCGATGTGCGTCCACCGGCCGTAGCCGACGCCGTTCTTGTAGCTGGCCACGTTCACGACGTATCCATTGCCTCGCGGCCCCGGGACCGTGTCGTGCGCCTGCTCGTCGGTGATGACGATCAGGCGGTCGTAGCCATGATTCTGATTCAACGAAGCTTCGTTGAGTTCAGTCACAGCCTTGCCGAGCTGCGTGCCGTTGTGACGCTGCGAGTTGGCGATCGCGTCGCGCAGCGCGAATCCGCGACGCGCCGGCACTTCGACCAGCGAGTCGGAGAAGCTGAACACCGCCACCCGCTCGCCGATCTCGCGCAGCAACACCGCGAGTCCATACGCAGCATCCGTCCGCTGCATCTCGGAACGCTGAGACAGCGGAGCGGTCATCGAGCCGGAAACGTCCACCAGCACGACCGTCTTTCCCGCCAGCTTCTCTTGTCCCGCAACGGACTTCAGCATCGCCTGCTCGAGCGCCTCTTCCCACTGCGGAGCATAACGCGCCGCAGCCAGAAAGCGGAACGGCAGCACCCGTGCAGTGTTCATCGCACCGATCGCAGCAAGCACCAGCGACTCGTCCACTCCGGCCTCGCGCATGTTGCGCAGGTTACGAAGCAAAGCGAGCGCGCCGAGCTTGCGCTCGCGGAGCAGCCGCTCCCAGGTCTCGCGCTTGTTCGCGCCAGAGGAGAGTACGACCTCCCAGGTGTCGGGAGCAGTGAGTTCTCCAGCGATCAGGAGCTTCCACACTTCTCCCTGAGCCTCGTCGCGCGGCTTGGCGTGCGAGAGAAACAGCACGTCGCGCAGCTTGATAGGTGCGTCGCGGTTGTACTTCGCAAGCGCGTACTCATCAAACTTGGGGAACGCGGCAGCCAGTCCCTTCTTCACCTGCGCCGACAGAGGCACACGGCCGTCCTTCCAGTACATTGCGACGAACTCAGAAAGTTCGTCAGCACGCTGGATGACACGCGCAAGCGTTTTGGCCACAAGTCCGCGATGAGTCGCGTGACGCGCCATCTCGCGCACGAGCAGAAGAGGAGCATGACGCAGCTTCATCTTCTCTCGCGCTTCGACGGCAAGCGCAGCAACCTTCTCGGCCGCGACCTTGGGAACGAGTTCGGCGATGCGGGAGGCGATTTCGACTCCGTCCTCGTAGAACTGGTTCTCCCAGAGCAAGCAGGCAAGCACCGAACGCCGCAACTGCATCTCGTAAGAGATCAGCCGTGCCGGTGCGCCTTCATGCGTGCGCACTCCGAAGTTGAGGTTGAGTAGATTAAGTCGAGCCATGGTTGGCCTCCTTTCTGTTTGAGCAATGAGCTTCGAGCTTTGAGCTGCGAGCCCTCAGTAACCCTTTTGTCATTCCGAGCCGCCGCAGACGCGCGCAGCGCGGAGAGGCGAGCGAGGAATCTCTGCATCTCGCTCAGGTCCTTCTGTGCGCATGCTTCGCCTCTTCACTTGCTATGATTCCGTGTCCTCTTTTTGAGGTCACAAAGCAACCTCAAGTTTCCGGTCCCTATGAATACATCCGCGCTTGCTCTTACCAAGAAGGTCGGTTCGAAGATCCTGATTCTGCGGAACCAGAAAGTCATCCTTGATACCGATCTGGCCGAGCTCTACGGAGTTTCCGTCAAGCAACTAAATCAACAAGTCAAGCGCAACACTGACCGCTTCCCTTCCGACTTCGTCTTCATCCTCTCCAAAGAAGAAGACGAGAACTTGAGATCACAAAATGTGACCTCAAGTTCAGGCCATGGCGGACGCCGCTACTTGCCGCATGCCTTCACCGAACACGGCGCGATCATGGCCGCGAGCGTTTTGAACTCAAAGCGCGCCGTCGAAATGAGCATCTTCGTGGTGCGCGCTTTCGTGCAGATGCGCGAAACCTTGCTCGTCAATCAGCGCGTCGTCTCGAAACTCTCGGAACTTGAAGCACGCATCGACTCACACGATGCTGAGATCCAGGAACTCCTCGAAGCCATCCGCGAACTCATGTCTCCACTTCCACCAAACAGCCGACGGATTGGATTTGAAGCACCGTCCGCCGATTCAAAGCCGCATAGCAAAGCACTGAAAGGCCACGGTAGTTAGTCCCCGTTTCTTTCGACACGCACCTTGCTTCACGATCCTGCGCGCGCTGAACTCGCCGGGGAATCAATCGACGACGGAACATTTGACGGACGTCCTGGCTAGACGACAGATCCGAAGATCTGGCAGGGTTCCATACCTGCGTCATCCGTGTCTGAAGTAGCCGTAGTCTTCACCACCGGCGAAAGTGGTTGCTTAAGCGGGAATCGTTTCCAGTTCTTCACTGACCACGGATTTTGGCTCCCGACTCGCTCTGTTTGCACCCTCGGGCGCATGTGTCAGTCCGAGCAATAAACCTTGAAACTCTGCCATCGTCTCCGCCGATGCACAGCCCCGAACAAATGCAAACGCCGTTGCGTCCGACGCCTCCGGGAAAAACCGGCGATATAGTTCCAACTTCTGGGCATCGGTTGCTTTGCCGAGGTAGAGACGGTAGTCGATGCGTCCTGGCCGCAGCAGCGCCGGATCAAGAGCCTCGATGTGGTTTGTCGTCATCATGAATACAACTCCCGTTGGAGCAAAGAATCCGTCGAGCACATTCAGCAATCCGGAAAGCGTCACACCATTGCTGACACCCTCTTTCTTTTTCGCGTCAGATTGAGCGAGATTCTCTCCGCTTACACTTCGCGCCTGCCCGCCCTTCATGCAATCGATGTCCTCGAATAGCAGCACCGAGTTGCGCGGAATCTGACTGACCGCGTGCGTCAGGTTGCGATCGTTAAACTCCGTAAGGTTCAGGCAATACACCGACAATCCGAAATGCGCAGCCAGCGCCGAAACCAGCGATGTTTTGCCGGTCCCAGGAGGTCCATAGAGCAAATAGCCTCGATGGTATGGAACACCGAGCTGTTGATATCGGTGCTTCGCATTTCGAAACTCAGTGATGTCCCGCACCAGTCGTTCTTTCTCGGCTGCGTCAAGGACGACTGACTCCAGCAATCGAGGAGTGTAGTTCTCTGAGTACTCCCAACCGTCGTTGTACGTGTACAGCCACGACTGCACACCCATGCGTCGTGTATGACAGGCCACCACATCCTTCACGAAACCCCTCAGCACTGATTGTTGCCTCCCTATGGTTCGGAACGTCAGTGTCTCGACCCGCTTCGCGGTGCGCTCGCGCGTGTTTTCGCTTCGTGAAAACCACACTTGAAACGGGCGCCCCGCATACCAGAACCAGTGCATACCCGGCGCTGGAATAAGAGCCGTGCGTTCCGAACGAATCGTGGTGTCAAGATCAACACGCCGAACACGCTTCAAGAACTGCTGCTCCAGGAACCATTCCTTCACCCATGTGAAGGCAGCGTCGTCATCTTTAATCGTGATCATCATCGTGGTCTGATCGACGATCCAAACCCAGAGCCGTTCCGGAACAGCGCGCAAGTAGACGCTGATTCCGCCGATGATCATCAGCAGCAATCCGCCCGAGGCGAACTGATTCTGACCGCTTAACACTCCTTTCAGAAGTTCGAACATATTTGCTTTCTAACCGGCATGCGCCGGAGATCGTTAATAACTCAGCCGGGGAATCAGCGATGAAGGTACGTTTAGGTGCTCTACCGCTGAGCTACGCGGGAATGAATTCCCGCGGCAGGACTCGAACCTGCGACCACCCGCTTACAAGGCGAAGTAACCCTCATCTTCACCACCGGCCGAAACCACAGGGGCTAAAGCCCCTTTGAATTCATCTGCAACGCAGCCCTGAAGGGCCACTCTTCCACATTCTTTACCGCGACCGGCACTGAAAGGCGACTCTTCCACTTTTCCGTTTCACCCTGAAGGGTCGCTCTTCCTCGGCAGCACAAACTTCCATCTCGCGCAGGTGCTTCCGCGCTCGAGAAAAACTTCCACCTCCGTTCGTGTGGATAGATACTGCGCAAAAAACATCCGCCGGGGAACGGACGAGAAGAGAATCGACTCGAGGCCGGTGTCTACGGCGACCCTGTGTTTCGGGACTACGCCCCCAGATCCTTGCGGATCCCGGCGTCGCCGCAGATCAGCGCCTCGGCAGGGTTCGCTACCCTGCGCGCCTTTGTCATGTGCGAAGTATCTCTTCTCTTCACCACCGGCGAAACTTGAATGCAGAAGCCACAGGGGCTAAAGCCCAAATGAATTTGCACACGCGATGCGGCCCTGAAGGGCCGCTCCTCCACGGTGCTACGACAACACAATTTCAGCACTTGCTTGCGACGCGTGATTGCAGGAACCGCTCCTCCGTTGGCAGCGCGGGCTGTCTAGCAGCCGCTTGGCCCGCGCTGCAGCATCGTCGCAGCCAGGGAACAGATGTCACGGTTGGGGGCTCGCACCCCGGCACGACAAAAGGCCGCCACGAGTTGCCGTAACTTCACCACTGACTGAATCTTGATTACATCGACCAGGGAAAAGTTGAGCGCGGACGTTTTTGCATCTGGAGGATTTGTACCTCCTCGCCTTACGGCTTACGAAGTATCCGTGTTCGTCGCCACTGATCGGAATTAAAAACAAATCTTCATCGACGCACACGAATGTACAGGCTTCGCATGTTGCTCGAATGCGACGAGAGTAAAGCTGGGGGAATGAGTCGGCAGCGGGAGTGTCGAGTTCCAGTCGAAGGAACCGCGGCCTGCGCCACCCAGCGTATTTATTTTGTTAGCTTTGCGTTAAGAGCGCCGTGGAACTAATTAGCGCGATCGGACGACGCCCTAAAACTGACTCGGCATGTAATTCGCCGGATCAGCCCGCTAAGCGATTTGTGCATAGACGCTGACAAATTTGGGCGTCCTTTCATTGAAGTGATGTTTGAAGATGCCATAACTTTTAGTTTTTCGCAAGAGAGAAAATTGTTAAGTGCGAAAAAATCTTGAAGCACAAAGGACCCGAAGTTACACGAGGGTCGCTCACTTACTCTCTAGAAGCTCGAAAGCTGGATAACTTGTTGCTACTTCGACGAATGCTTCCGAGGGAGAACCCGCGGGTATGGGAAAGAACCGTTGAACCTCTTTCTTGAAACTGTCGAGATATGCTTTCAGGATCGGCAGCTTCTCCGCGTCAGACAACGCGCGCAATCGGAAAGCCTGACGAGTTCCGCCACGCTTCAACGTGACCTGTCCCGCGGCTTCAGCGTTGCGGACCCACTGCGTATGGCCGCGTGGCGCAACCAGATACTTCTTGCCTTCGAGTTCCAGCAAGTCCACCGGCGTGGAATACAACTTCCCCGATTTGCGTCCGCGTACTTCGAGCATTCGCATGTGCGACGGAGCCAGACCGAGCAGGACCAAAGAGCCCAGTGCGCGATTGAAGACCTTCTCCATCGCAGTGGGTTCGCGAAATGCCGGCAGTGTGGACATGTTGAGTCTTCTTGGATTGATTCCGAAGATTGAGGATGCAGAAAAGTTTGGCGCACCGAAACGTTCGTGGCGCCATCAGCGAATGCGTAGATCCCTCGCACGAAAACACGCGCTCAGGATGACAAGTCGGAGGGATTGTGGATGACGAATTCTGCGGGATCGACTTCAGGTCCGCTTCACGAAACGCAACGACGCGGAGTTCATACAGTATCGAAGCCCCGTCGGTTCGGGGCCGTCGTCGAACACGTGACCCAGGTGGGCGTCGCACTGGGTGCAGGAGACTGCGGTGCGGACCATACCGAAACTTGTGTCTCGTGTTTCTGTAACGTTCTCTTTCGCGATCGGTTGCCAGAAGCTGGGCCATCCGGTGCCGGATTCGAATTTCGTTGCGGAATCGAACAACGCGTTGTCGCAGCAGATGCAGCGGTAGAGACCCTTGTCGTGGAGATTCCAATACTGGCCCGAGAAGGCCATCTCCGTGTCAGCATTGCGGGTGATGTCGTAAACGTTCGCGGAGAGTTGCTTGCGCCATTCCGCGGCCGTCTTTATCACCTTCGACACTGTCGCTGTTTTCAATCGTTCGCCCTGGTCCGAGAAGAGGACGATCAGTACATTCCCTGGGTTTGCGCTGGCAGCCGCCTGCGTAGTCGGTGCTTCTCTCCATTGCCAGAGGGCAAGCCCTCCGAGCCCCGCAGCTACGCTTGCCAAGAACGTGCGCCGCCGGATTCTTGCCGAATCATTTCTAGTTGTGTGGGTATCG
>Ga0335078_10003128_pt1 | contig 24717 bp, 16 predicted proteins | sample Lox_Sample_32_FD_206711 | JGI IMG/M metagenome (GOLD analysis project Ga0335078, IMG submission 206711) | Soil microbial communities from Loxahatchee National Wildlife Refuge, Florida, United States - Lox_Sample_3.2 | ecosystem: Environmental > Terrestrial > Soil > Wetlands | place: USA... | reverse complement strand
GCAAGCTTCGTAACGGGAACGCTGTTGGTTGTGGACGGAGGGTATTTGGCCAGCGGGGTAAATCAATAGCTCTACTCAGCGGGCGATTCTGGCAGTTCGGGCCTGCATGGCTTGCAGAACTTCTTCAAGAGTCACCATGCTGGTATCGCCCGGAGTAGTCATTGCAAGGGCGCCATGTGCCGCACCACACCCGACTGCCCATTGCGGGTCCTTACCGGTCAGGAATGAGTAAATCAGTCCGGAGGCGAAAGAGTCTCCGCCACCAACCCGGTCGTAAATTTCGAGATTCTCGCGAGTAGGGGCTTCGAAGAAGCGGCCATCGCAAAAGCAGAGTGCGCCCCAGCTATTCACGGTGGCGGTCTTTGCATGTCGCAGGGTTGCAGCAACCGCGGCCAAGTGCGGAAACTCGGCGGTAATCTTTTCGATCATGGCTTTAAAATTCGTGGGCACCAACTGCGAATGGTGCTCGTCCAGGCCACTGACGTGAAAACCGAGAGCGGCGGTAAAGTCCTCTTCGTTTCCGATCAAAACGTCTACCAGAGGCGCTATTTGGCGATTCACTTCTTGCGCTTTCGATTGTCCGCCAATCGACTTCCATAAAGAGGACCGGTAATTCAGATCATAAGAGATGATGGTTCCGTGGCTCTTGGCGATTTTGATGGCTTCGCGAGCGACCTCAGGAGTGGATTCGGACAGCGCGCAAAAGATTCCTCCCGTATGGAACCAGCGGACGCCGTCCTTGGCAAAAATCTGTTCCCAATCGATCTCACTCGGTTTGAGCTGAGAAACGGCGGTGTGTCCGCGATCCGAACATCCGAGAGCAGGACGGATACCAAAGCCTCTCTCGGTGAAATTGAGGCCGTTGCGAACGGTGCGACCGACGCCGTCGTAGCGCACCCAGCGGACATATTTCTGACTCACGCCGCCTTGCAGCATGAGATCTTCAATGAGGCGGCCGACGGGATTGTCGGCTAGTGCGGTCACGATGGCCGTATCCATGCCGAAGCAACGCTTCAAGCCGCGAGCAACGTTGTATTCTCCGCCACCCTCCCATGCCCGAAACTGCCGAGCAGTGGTGATGCGTTGATCACCGGGATCGAGTCTTAGCATGACTTCACCGAGGCTTACCAGGTCCCACAAGCAATCGCGTTTCGGCTTGATGTTGAGTTTCGGCATATTTACTTACGACCGAGCACCAGTGATGCGGGTCGACTTCAGTGAGGGAACCTTACTCTGAATTATGTTTGACGCGAGTGCGCGATTGGAGCCGAGCGTTCTCGAGGGATCTACGAAAAACCAACTAAGCGCACCCAAGAAACAGAGTGCGGCGGCGACGAGAAAAGACGCGGTCCAACCGAATTGCTCAGCAATCCAAGGCGTTAGAGATGCGGTGATGGCGGCACCGATCTGATTGCCCATATTCATAAAACCCGAGACGGAACCGGCAGATGCGCCGGCGATATCGGCGGTTACAGACCAGAAGGAACTCTGCGAAAGGTAGAGCGATCCTGCTCCTCCGGCCAAAACAACGCTGGCGAGCCGGGCACTTTGGACTCTCGCGCCGAAGGCAATAAACATGCCCGCCAGAGCGATCGCGAATGCGGCCAAGATGCAGCGTCCCACCCTCGGACCTCGCCACTGAGTCAGCCGATCATTCATCATTCCACCGAGCAAGCAGCAAACAAGCATGGCAAGGAAGGGCAACATCGTATAAAAAGCGCTGGCTTTTAAATTGAGACCGCGGACCTTCGCCAGATAGCGATAGAACCAACTGAAAAACAGCCATCCGACATAGCCGTAGCAGAAGTAGCTGAGAGTCATCGCGCGGACGTCCCGGCTCTTGATCACTTGCTTCCAGGAAATTAGCGGTTCTTGTTCGTCAATAGTCGTTTCGCTCTTCGCTGAACCGGTCAGTCCGGAGCGAATGGTGGAAAGCTCAGATACGGAAACGCGAGGATGTTCAGCAGGCGTGTCGCGAGCAAGAAAGAACCACACTCCTCCGGCGATGAAGCCGATCAACGCACAAACCCAGAAGGAAGCTCTCCACCCATAGTGGACCATGACGTAAGTGATGAGAGGCGGGGTGAGCCCCGCCCCGGCTCCGACCCCAGCGAAAATCCAGCCATTGGCAATGCCGCGCTCACTGAATGGAATCCAGCGAGAGATGAATTGATTGGCGCTGGGGTAAATTACCGCTTCGCCGGCTCCGAGCAAAAAACGAACGGCAACAAACAAAAGCAAGGCGTCACGAATTCCGGGCGGCACAAGGGCGGTAGCGGCAGTGAAGATCCCCCACCAGATCACGCCAGCAGTTAGAACCCGCCTTGGTCCGAAGCGGTCGGCCAAGCGTCCACCGACGGTTTGAAAGAGAGCGTAACCGACGAGCATGGCGCTGAAAACCTTTCCAAGTTGCACGTCGGTGAGTTGGTACGAGTCAGCGATCGCCCCACCGGCAATCGAAACATTGACCCGGTCGAGATACGAGACCGCGCTGAGGACAAACAGCCAGAAAACCAAGAGCCAGCGCACACGCGAAGTGCCGGCGTCAGTCACGCCAGGCCTCTCGCGTCGAATTTTGGGAATAAATCCCAAGTCATGCAGCGTGTCCTCGCAAAACGCTGGACAGCTTATCTGCGATGATCTGATCCTCGCCAGGTTGCAACATGAAGGAATTCATCGCCAAGCCCGGTCTGCCTTCGCTTCCACTGATTACGATAGACGGATTGGAGTTTCGCAACGTGTGGGAAACCTGCTGCGGCGTGAGAGGAACGCGCGCGTCCCAAGTGATCTGCATGTGCGGGACATGATTGGCAATGTCAGGCACGAAAAACGACGTGGTCACTCCCGGAATTCTTGTGAGTTCGCGGGAAATCAGGTCGAGACGATCCTGCCATTCCTTGGTGAGCGCATCGTGATCCTCGGCCAAGTAGAGCTCAAGCGCCTTGATCATGCCTACAATCTCTTCCTTGCCGACCTTCTGACTGCGACCCAAGGTGTCTTCATACGGACTGTTGTTCAAAAGCGCATAGTGGACGAGGTCTTTGCGTCCAACCAGTAATCCGGCGCATTGGGGACCGCGAAGAGCTTTCCCGCCGCTGAAGGAGACCAGGTCGTATCCCATATTTGTGTAGTCCCAAAGATGGGAGACCGGTGGCGTATCGGCGGCTGCGTCATTGAAGCATGGAATCTTATATTCCTTCGACAGTTTGACCCACTCATCCACTTTGATCTGCCCGGCTTCGTTGGCGAAGTTGGTGAAATGCAGCATCGCGGTGCGCTCATTGACGGCGGCGCGGAACTGATCGCGCGTCTCGATCTCCACCAACTTGACCCCGGTTCCCCGCAACTGATGGTCGAAGGGATTGCGGTGGGATTTCTGAATGATCACTTCCGACTTCATGCCGGTGAGGTCTGGGAGTTGCTTGATCAGACTTTCATTGTCGCCGGTGAGAATGCCGGCGAGCCCGGACTGAATGGCGGCGGCCGCGCCCGAGGTGACTAATGCGCTGCACCCATCCGGCAACTTCAGCATTTCAGCGATTTTCTTTCCCGCGGCTTCTTCGAGCGCGGGAATGCTGACAAAATGGCGCGTCGCCTGGGCCATGACCCCTTCCACTTCAGGCCGAATCAAGGATCCACCCAGCATGGTCATTGTGCCCTCGGCATTGATCACGGTTGTGACACCCAGTTCGTCGTAAGGATTGCCGGTTTCCCCGAACCCGGTGATAGTGGTATCTCCTTTGCCGCCGCGAGCGCGCGCAAGCAACCGTTTTGGCAGTATTAGGGAACTTGCAGCGACGACAGCGCTGCCTAGAAAGCCTCGACGACTCCAGCGTGATACGAAACTCATATTTCCTCCTACTTGCGAGCAACCGCTGCAATGCAATTGATTTCGACGAGAGAATCGCCCGGCAGGGCGGCAACCGCGACGGTGGTGCGGGAAGGTCCGCCATGGGGAAAATAAGTGGCAAACACCTTGTGCATTCCGTCCCAGTTTTCGATTTTGGTCAGGAAAACATTGGCCTGAAGGATGGTGTCAGCGGTACCGCCGCCAATCTCGACCATCTTCTTTATCTTGTCCATGACATTTTGCGTATGAGATTCGATGGTCCACTCTTTCGGGTCGCGTGAATCATGTGCGCCCTGGCCTGCCACGTAAATCAGGCCATTGTGGACGACGACGGGCATGATGACATCTTTTTCACTTCCAGGCTTGCCTTCGCCATTCAGCTTTACAATGTCAGAATTTTGCGAGGCTGGTTCCGCGAAGGCGCCTTTAGCCGAAACGATGCCGGCCACTCCGAGAGCCGAAAACACGGAAGCGAAGCGCGCGGCGAATTTTCTACGATTGAAGTCCATGAGTCCTCCTAAATTTGATTTATGGCAGCGCAAAACTGAAAACGTCGCTTCCCGCTGCGATGGCGACGTATTGCTTCCCTTGAACGGCATAAGTCATGGGCGAAGCGCTCATATCCTGGCCGGTGTTGAAGTGCCACAACGGCTTCCCTGATTGAGCATCGATCGCCTCGAACGACTCTGCGTCGTCTCCGAAAAACACCAATCCAGCGGCGGTTGTCATCGTCCCACCGGTTGAATGGGCTTGTCCAACTTGCGGATACTTCCAGGCAAGAGACCCGCTATCTAAATTGAATGCTAGAAGAATTTTTTGAGACGGCTCACCGGCGATCCGTTTGACCCCGCTGGAATAGAACACTTCGCCTTCTTTGAAACGCTGGGGTTGGGGCTTGGAAAAATAGGTTTCACATTGTTCCAGAGCCATGAAATAGACGGAGTGTGTCGCTTCGTTATAGGAAGGGGAAAACCAGTTGGTTGCACCCGCATATCCGGGGCACACGCGGGTTCCCCCCGGCGTGGGTTTCACTTCGGTGCGAACAGGTTTGCCGGAAGCATCAACTCCGCTGGCCCAGTTCAGTTTTTCGACAAAGGGTGCGGCAGAAAGAAAACTGCCGTTCGTGCGATCGAGAACGTAGAGAAAGCCATTTCTGTTGGCTTCTACCACTAGTTTTCGCGGCTGATTTTTGTAGGTGGCATCGATCAGGATCGGTGTTTCGACCGCGTCGTAATCGAAAAGATCGTGCGGGGTGAACTGAAAATACCATTTCAACTTTCCGGAGTCGGGATCGAGGGCCAATAGACAGTCGGTGTAGAGGTCGTCTCCGGGACGAACGGTTCCTTCAAAATCTGGTGAAGGATTGCTGGTTCCCCAATAGATCGTGTTGAGCTCGGGATCAAAGCTGCCGGGCATCCAGGTGGTACCACCGGCATGCAGATACAGGTTTTTGGGCCAGCTATCGGAGCCGAACTCGCCGGGAGCGGGAATTGTCCAAAAGCGCCAGGCAAGCTTCCCTGTCATCGCGTCGTAGGCCGCGACGAAACCGCGTACGCCGTCATCCCCGCCGGATGTACCGACGAGTACTTTATCTTTCACGACGAGCGGAGCGCTGGTGGCGCCGTAATTTTTGTTCCAGTCAGCGTAGGCGACGTCCCAGATCTCATTCCCGGAACGGGCGTCCAGGCAAAGCAAGTGAGCGTTGTCGGTTTCCACATACACGCGGTTTCCCCACAGACCCACGCCGCGAGTGACATGCCGCGAGGCATCGTCGATGAGGCCTTCACTGATGGGGCGGGAGTGATGCCACACGACGCGCCCGGTAGCCGCATCGAGGGCGAACACATCGTTCGCCGTGGTGACGAACATCATGCCGTTAAAGACGACCGGGGTGGTTTCGAGATGGCTGGAATTGCGCGCATGGAAAACCCATTCGGCTTTTAACTGCGCGACATTGCCGAGATTGATTTGTGAAAGGCTGCTGAAGCGGCGACCTGAGTAATCTCCGTTGTAGGAGGTCCAGTTTGCGGCGGAGGGATTGACCAGCAGATCGGCAGCGCGGACGTCCATTTCTGCTCCGTGCTCGTCGGCAAAGGCGCAAATCGCGCTGAGAAGAATCGCGAGATAGAAGGCCGCGCGCATCTAGGAACTCTTCTCCGATCGCGCAATTTTGGCCTCAACTAGAGCACCTCGATCAGTACCTCGATCATCCGCGAAGTGGATTGATACGCGATCTGCTGTGGCAGAGACGGGGATGATGCGGTCGAGATTGACGATATGAAGAGGATCCGCGGCCAATAGATCGATCTTTGAAATTTTCGAACCTTGAGAGTCGAGGATTTGCGCGACTAATGTTCCGGGGAAAAAGACCGAGAGTGTTCCGTGAAGCCTGACTCCTTGGGCTGTCACAGTTGCAGTCAAGTTTTCAGCGGCTCCGACCTCGGTCACGCTGGTTAAGTGTTCGGTCGCCCGGATTGGAAACCATTCGGTATCCATGGCATAGGACTGTCCGGGGTTGAGCGCGATCATGGGGCTGTTAAGCTCGGCCTCCATGTAATAGGGCGCCTGTGCAGGGTTGGAGGAACGCAGAACCGGCATTCCGTTTGTGTCCAACTCGAGTGCTGCGCCATTTTTGTAAAAGATGATCGAGGCTTTGCCGGGATATTCGGCATGCGGATCGAAACGGAAACGCTCGATCATGGCGTACTGATCGGAGTTGTCCACGACTGCGACCCAGCCGGCAGTGGAATCCAACCAAACCTCGTTTTCTAAATAGATCCAGTGAAGACGAAACAGCCCGTCTTTTACTTCGAAAGATGGATCATCCGATAAGCCAGCGCGAACCCAGTACGCTCCGGTATAAGCGCTGGCCGAGTTGACTGGAGCTATCGCCCAAAAATCACGGTTGTACTTCGCGGGATCACTGTGGTCTGCAGTGTTGTATTGGGACACGGACTGGACCGACCAGCGAATTGCCCGCTCGGAGGCATTTTTCATCACTGCGTGAAAGTGAATCCCCGGTGAATCGCTGGTTATCGAGATGTCGCGCGAATATTGCAAACCTGTACGCCGATCGGCCAGTCCTTCGAGACGCACGGTACACGTTTGGGACTGGTTTACGACACTAAACTGGTAGTCGCCATCATCCAGATTGTCTGAGATCGGTCCAGGCCAATGCTGATCGTCGCCGGTTCCCTCGGGAAGCGGCCAGATTTTGTCTCCTCCGTAGTTAATCCAATGGCTTTCCTGCCCCGGTTGCATCGGAGGGAAATACTGCCCCTTGTACTTCGGGTTGATGAATAGATAGTCGTGATCTCCGAATCGCACCTGCATCAATCGGCCGCCGAGCCGGGGAACAAACGTAAGTTTCACCCAATCGTTGCTGAGTTCTTGACCCTGCCAGCCATCGAAGGTCGTGGACTCCACTTTGCAATTCCCGCGAGAGGCAGCAAGGGCGGGACAAGCTGCGGCGATATTCAAGACCAGTGCGGAGCCAAGGAGCCAAACGAGACTAGGAAGCCGCGTTCGCAACTCGCCTCTCCTCGTTAACTCCGGTCTTCCGGATTGGAAAACTTGGGTTTGCTCCAGCTTGATAGCCCAACTCGTAGGAAATTTTCAGCCCTGCTTCCTGAACCAACGGGGCGAGCTGCCGCAAGCGGGTCACGGTCATGCGAACCACTGGAGCGGTGATGCTAAGGCTGGCATGGACGGCGCCATCGTGGTCCCAGATGGGCGCAGCGATGCAACGAATGTGGAGTTCGTGCTCTTCCATGTCGCACGCATAACCGTTTCTTCGGACGCGATACAACTCGGTTTGAAGTTCCTGCAGGTTTCCAACGGTGTTTGCGGTGAGGCGCTTGATGTCTAACTGCTGAACAACATTGTCCTGTTCTTCCTTGGGCATGTAGGCCAGCATGATTTTGCCGACAGCAGTGCAGTACAACGGAACGGTTGCACCAATTCGCGAATGAATTCTCAGCTGTTCCGGAGAATCGAGCTTTTCGACGTATACCGCTGACAGGCCGTGGCGGACGGTGAGATGAATGGTTTCGCGGGTCGCGTGGTTCAACTCCTGGAGGTAGGGCAAACTCAGGCGACGGATATCGAGTTGTCCAAGCGCGGCTTGACCGATTGCGAAACAAGCAATGCCCAGGTGATACATTCCGTCTCCGCCGCAGTTCAAGAAACCTGAGCGTTCTAAATTCACCAAGAAACGGTGAACCGTACTAACCGGAAGCCGGGAAAGAGTAGCGACCTGTTTTGCTGTCAGTCCGCGCGGCGACTCGCTGAACAGGTGTAAAAGACGAAGACCGCGTTGCAGGGCCGTGATGTTGTAGCTTCGTTTTGCTCCGTGAAGCATGGTCCCCTCGACCATTTCAAAATTGAAAGTGCGAATTATCTGATGAAAATCGGTTTTGTGCAATACCCAAAGCCGGAGATCTTCTGAAAAGTCGATAATCGACGCATGGCTATTAAATCCTTACAATAGCCTAAAATTCCTGGTTCTCGCCGAAAGAAAAAGTTTGACAGTGCTGCTCACTTTGAGTTAAACCGTCGGTGTTGGGAGTTCTGTCTTTCTTACGATCGATATAAGGTTTTTCATTGCGTAAAGATTGCATTCAGCTCACCAGGGGGGTCGAGATGAACCGTCCTACGCGTCTCGCGTACGCATTGGTTGTGGTGCTATTAGGGTTGGGAATCGCATGGGCAAGTATCAACGGAAGTATCTCGGGCGTCGTGACTGATGCGAGCGGAGCGGTGATTTCTGGCGCATCGGTAGTCGCGATCAATACCGAGACCGCTGTGCGAACAACGCTAACTACTGACTCGAAGGGCTTCTACAACTTCGCTTCGCTTCCGATCGGCACCTATGATTTAGAGGTTACCCAGATTGGATTCCGAACTTTCAAGAAAACGGGTCTGGTCATTGATGCGAACTCTGCCCTGCGCGCGGACGCAACCCTCCAGGTCGGAGCGATCAATGAAAAAGTAGAGGTCACAACCGACACGGTCCATGTTGAGACCGAGAGCACCCAGATGGGCGAAGTGATCAGCGGGAAGACGATGACCGCTGTTCCCTTGAATGGACGAGCTTTCACTGACCTGCTGGCGTTGCAGCCAGGTGTTTCTCCCTACACGTCCACTGACACCGGAATGGCTGGCATCAATGACCGCCCGGTTGACGGAGGACTCAATTCCGGCAGCCAATCGGTCAATGGACAACGTGAAGCCTCGAACGGATTCATGGTGAACGGTTCAAACGTAGAGGAAGGCAAAACGAACGGCGCTTCGATCATTCCCAACCTGGATTCGATTTCCGAGTTTCGCATCATCACCAACAATTTCGACGCCGAATACGGAAACTACAGCGGCGGGCAGATCAACGTGGTGACGAAGTCTGGAACCAATAATTATCACGGCACCGGATTTGAATTCCTGCGGAATACCGCTTTAGATGCCAAGAATTATTACTCTCTTCCGACCGATCCGACTCCCGTTTTTCGACAGAATCAGTTCGGCGGAACCTTCGGTGGTCCGCTCCGAAAAGATAAGACTTTCTTCTTTGCCGATTATCAGGGTACGCGGCAGACGCAGGCGCCGACGGTGAACATACAGATGCCGTCCGCGGCAAACTTCCTGGGAAACTTCGCTGACTCTGCCGGTTCGCTAGGTGGCGCGGTCCAGAGTGATAACGTCGGCCCGAACGCTCCTGATCCTTTCGCAACAATTCTGTCCAAGCGACTGGGCTATACAGTTGTTCCGGGCGAGCCCTATTACACCCCGGGCTGCACTAGCAATGATCCGAACAGCGGTTGCGTTTTTCCGAACGCGGTGATTCCGAAAGCGGCGTGGTCTCCAGTTGCAGCCAAGATGATTGGCCTTGGGTTGATCCCGCAGCCGAACGCGCCGGGGAATTTCTATGAGACGTCCGCCTATGCGCAGCAACTGCGCGACGACAAGGGCGGCATACGCATTGACCAGAACACGCGATTCGGAACTCTCTTTGCCTATTATTTCGCGGATGATTATTTGCTGAATGCTCCATTCCCTAATGGCGGCGCAACCGTGCCGGCAACCAATTTTGCATACGGTGCTGCGACGGCTGGGAGAGCACAGATGATCAATCTCGGCGATAACAAAAATTTCGGGGCGTATTCCGTGAATGAATTCCGCTTCAGTTATGTTCGCAATGCTCTGCATCTGGCGACTCCGACGGGCGGAGTCGGGTCCCAATACAGCTTGGCGAACCTAGGGTTTGTCACGCCATGGGGGGCGACCACCGGAGGAATCAGTCCCATTCAGCCCTCATTGGAAGGTGTGCCCTACATTACGTTCAATAACTTCAACATTGGCGTTCCGCAAGTCACGACGCGGCAGTACAACAATTCCTTCCAGTGGTTGGATAATTTTTCGCGGGTGATTGGCACTCACTCGTTGAAGTTTGGCGGGCAGTTTCACTACGATCAGATCAACGAGCGAAACCTCGCCGCAGAGAACGGCCAGTATGGATTTTCGGGGTCTGAGACGGGAATTGATTTTGCCGATTTCTTGATTGGAGCTCCGGACAGCCTGACCCAGGCAAGCCCGCAACTTCTGGATTCGCGCAGCAAATACTATGCTCTCTTCGCACAGGACAGCTGGCGCGTAACTTCGAATCTGGTTTTCAACTATGGCTTGCGCTGGGAAGCGAGCATGCCGTGGTATGACACGCAGAACAAAATTGAGACCATCATTCCCGGAGTGCAGTCCGTTGTCTTCCCAGGAGCGCCGAACGGGTTCCTTGTCCCCGGCGATCCCGGAGTACCGCGGACCTTGGCCCCCACCCAGTGGCATAACTTCTCACCCCGGCTTGGACTAGCGTATTCGCCAAGTTCGGACTCTGGAGTTTTGGGCAAGCTTTTTGGCGGTCCGGGGCGGACCAGTATTCGTGTGGGTGCTGGCCTGTACTACACATCCGTTGAAGATCTGTCGCAATTCCTGGAGGTCGGCGACCCGCCTTACGGACTTTATTACGGCAGCGCTAACCCGCCATTGCTTGAAGCACCTTTTCTTTCGCGAGCGAGCGGAGCGAGCGTAGGTCAACGATTCCCGTTCCCATTCCCCTCGACCAATGTGTCTCCGAAGAACCCGGACACGACTTTCCCGTGGGCGCAGGTTGAGCCGCTGTCTTACGACTTCTCATTTGACCATCGCAATGTGCTTCCCTACTCGGAGCACTATGAATTTTCGATTCAACGGCAGCTTGGAACGAATACGGTTGCAACGCTCAGCTACGTTGGAAATGAGGGACATCGACTAGTTACGTCGGTCGAGGCCAATCCCGCGAACCCGTCCATGTGCCTTTTCGTGATGAACAACACGCCCTCGGGTGCTCCGAGTTGCGGCCCGTTTAGTGAGACCCCACCGTTCACGGTGAATGTGGTGAATGGTCAATCGGTTGGGGTTAGCACCCCGTGGGTCCTCAATAATGGCCAGGTGGTCACGTCGGTGCGGCCATTAGGCCCGCTCTTCGACACAAATCCGTTCGTGTCGACAGTTGCGAATTCACGCTACAACTCACTGCAGGTGAGCGTCAGCCACACGACTGGTTCGTTGTCGCTGCTTGCGGGATATACATTTTCCAAATGTATGGACAATGCGTCGGGATTGCAGGATTCCACGAATCCTTTTGATCCACGCTTAAGTGAAGCGTTGTGCAATTTCGACGTAATGCACAATTTTGTGGTGAGCTACAACTGGATTTTGCCGTTCGACAAGTTAGTGAGTTCTGGGTGGGGGAGAAAAGTCGTGGGTGGATGGAGCCTGTCGGGCGTGACTACCTTCGCGACCGGATTGCCGATCACCTTGACGGAAAATGACGACAACTCGCTAATCGGCGCGAATGCAATTCCGGTCGATGTTCCGGACTATGCCGGCGGCGGCCCCATCCTGGGCGATACGAACCCGCGCGACGGCCAAGCATATTTCAATACTTCCCTTTTCAGCAATGAACAGCTGGGACAATTCGGAACCGCACGTCGCAGGTTCTTTCACGGGCCGGGGCTGAACAACTTCAACATGGCCCTATCGAAGACGACTGCGATCACCGAATCGAAAGAGCTCCAGCTTCGTTTCGAGGCGTTCAACCTGTTCAACCACGCGCAGTTCTATAACCCAGGCGGAGAAATCAACTCCAGCACGTTTGGAGTTGTGACCACAGCCAGGGATCCGCGCATTATGCAAATAGGAGCCAAGTTCCTCTTCTAATTTGAAGGTGAAACGGTGCGGATCGAGATCGGTGTTTCAAGCGCTGTATAGGCGGAAAGTCTTATTGGTATGCGCCGCTGCGGTCTGTGCCACTCCCTTCTGGTCGGTGGCACAGCACTCGGCTGCACCGAATACTTCCGGAAAAAAGATTTTCGCCACGAACTGCTCCGGCTGCCATGGTCTCGATGGGAAAGGGAGTGACCGTGCTCCCGACATCGCGCAGAGACGCGAGATCCAGAAACTGAGCGACGCAGAACTGATTCGAGTGGTTCAAGAGGGTGTTAGCGGCACAGGAATGCCAGCATTTCACTCACTCCCTACTGCGGACCTTAGGGCCGTGGTTGGGTATGTAAGAAGCCTGCAAGGGGTAAACAAGCCTCTGTCGTTCCCTGGAGATCCCAAAAAGGGCGAAATTAGCTTTGAGCAGGCAGGTTGCGCCGGTTGTCATATGGTCGCTGGTAAAGGTGGTTTCATTGCGTCCGACCTTTCCAGCTACGCGCACACTCATAACGTCCAAGAGATTCGAGGGGCCATCGGTCATTCGAACCCCGCCCAGGCTCGAAGCGTTGTAGTTCGCATGAAAGACGGCCAGGCCTATTCAGGCAGGATTCGCAATGAAGATAACTTCTCAGTTCAGTTGCAAACTCTCGATGGGCACTTTCACTTTTTGTCAAAAGCTGACGTCGAGAAGATAGAGAATGCCACGCAAAGCGTAGTGCCAACCGACTACGCGACGAGACTCAGCACGAAAGAATTAAACGACATCGTCAGCTACTTGATGCGAGCGGCGAGTTTAAGAAAACCCGATGTAAAGAAAGAGTACGAGGATTAGTCGCAAACAAACCTGTGAAGAAACTGACAATCATCGGCATATTTGCCGCATTTTTCTTTATAAGTTGTCCCACCGAAGCCAAGGGCGCACCGCGAACGTACGGCCTCGAGGGTCTAACTCCTGAATTCTGGAACTTGGTCGATCGCAACACCAAACTGACGACAGTGGCGTCGGGCTTTGGATTTACCGAGGGTCCGGTGTGGGATGAACGCGGATTCTTGTATGTAAGCGATGAGACTCTCAATAAGATCCTTCGAGTCGAAAGCGATGGGAAGAAGACGGAGGTAATCTCGCTGGGCGATCCCGACGGGAACACCTACGATCGGCGGCATCGGCTGATCGACTGCGCCAGCGTTCTCCGCGCAATCATTGAGGTCACTCCGGATGGAAAATATTTGATTCTTACCGATCATTACCAAGGGAAAAGATTTAATAGCCCGAATGACGTGATTGTCGGACCGGACGGAAATCTATATTTTACGGATCCAACGCTGGACCTGGTCGCGGGAGAAAAACAGGAGATTCCCTTTCAGGGAGTGTACCGTCTCGATGGAAAACGAAATGTCACGCTGCTGACGAAGGATTTGACCCAACCTAACGGACTCGCCTTTTCTCCAGACGGACAGCATTTCTACGTAGACGACAGTGAACAACGAAACATTCGCGAGTATGACGTGGCGGCAGATGGGTCAGTCATCAATGGACGAATTTTCGGAGAAGAACCGGGCGGGAAAGACGACGGTGTTCCGGACGGCATTAAAGTGGACACAAACGGGAATCTCTACGTCACCGGGCCCAAGGGAATTTGGGTTTGGGACTCGCATGGTCATCACGTCGGCACGATCGATCTACCGGAGCAACCAGCGAATCTGGCCTGGGGAGACAAGGATTACCAAACCTTGTACATCACGGCAACGACTTCTGTTTATAGCTTACGCATGAAGGCGAAGGGTTTTGTTCCGTACCTGATCCCAGCAGTCGGGAAATAATCTTCGGATCATAGGAATGCCATGTCACAACATCGAAGCTCTTTTCTCGCGTACATTGCTCTTAGTGTCTTCTTAACACTTTTCTGTAGCGCTCAAACGATTCGGGTCGATGCCGCGCCCGAACATGCGACGAACTCGTTCATTCCAACTGAGGCATTAGGGGCTGGGATCGATCGGCTGCCGGCGGCCGCGGTTGAGAAATATTTCAGCCAGCCTCCACTTCAAGCGATCCTGTCTGCGGGCTGGCAACCGGTAACGTACCGGCAGAACACGGAACTGGCGGTAGAGGCCTGGCACTGGAACCCGCAAGGAACATGGAGCGATCCCTCCGACAAGGGTTATTTCACGGGAAGCACCAACCTCGGTGAACCGATTCGTCATTCTTACGGCTATTCGTTGCCACATCGGGGATTCACGCGCAACGAGGGCACGGAGTCGCGGGGATTCTCGCGGCTCACGGATGGTGATCTAAATACTTACTGGAAAAGCAATCCTTATCTCACCAAGGCATTCACGGGCGCGGACGACTCAACCCATCCGCAATGGGTTGTCATCGACATGGCTACGCCTCAGCGGATTAATGCGCTCCGGATCGCATGGGGCGATCCTTACGCCAAGAATTATGTTTTGCAGTACTGGTCGGGAGACGAGGCCATCAAGCAGCCGACAAAAGGAGCCTGGGTGACGTTCCCAGATGGCGTAATCACGAATGGGAAGGGCGGCACGGTTACTCACCAACTCACGTCGTTGACGATGATCGTCCGTTTTGTGCGCATTCTGATGACGCAGTCTTCGAACACATGCGACTCACACGGTTCTGCGGATCGACGGAATTGTGTCGGCTACGCGATTCGTGAACTTTATATCGGGACGTCGGATCAGAACGGGTTTCACGATCTAGCACGACATACTCCCGATCAGGATCAGACCACGACATTCTGTTCGTCGATTGACCCGTGGCATGAACCGTCGGATCTTGGTTCAACGCTGCACGAGCAGCTAGGCTTGGACCTTTTTTATACGAGCGGCTATACCCGCGGTTTGCCGGCAATGATTCCAATCGCCATGCTTTACGGCACACCGGAAGATTCGGCTGCAGAAATCGAATATCTGGAAAAGCGGGGCTATCTGATTTCGTACGTCGAGATGGGCGAGGAACCCGATGGGCAATACACCATCCCGGAGGATTACGCGGAGTTGTACTTACAGTGGGCGGCAGCGCTTCACAAAGTCGATCCGAAGTTGAAACTCGGTGGACCTGTTTATACGGGACAGAATGAAGATATCGTCGTCTGGCCTGACGACCAGGGAAAGACTTCATGGACTGGACGGTTCGTGGATTATTTGAAGGCGCATGACCGGATCAGCGATCTCGCGTTTTTTCCGTTTGAACATTATCCTTACGAACCCTGCAAGATTCAATGGAGCAATTTGTATGACGAGCCTGAACTCGTGAGTCACATCATGCAGGTGTGGAGAGACGACGGCGTGCCGGCCAACGTTCCGATGATGATTACCGAATCGAATCTGACGTGGAATACCGGGGAGTCGTCCGTCGATATTCTCGGCGCGCTTTGGCTGGCGGATTATGCAGGCGCGTTCTTCCATGCGGGAGGAAAAGCGCTTTATTACTTCCACTATCTTCCTCTAGGGGTGCATCCGGGTTGCAACGATTCGCCAGGCACATTCGGCATGTTCACCACAGACAGGAATTACAACATTGAGAAGCCGACGTCTCAATTTTTTGCCAGCCAGATGATTAACACGGAATGGGTGCAGCCAGGGAACGGTGTGCACAAAACATTCTCGGCGAAGGGGGATATCGCGGACATCGACGGACATGAAATGGTGACTGCCTACGCCTTGCTTCGACCCGATGGACAGTGGTCACTGCTGGTGGTCAACCGCGATCAAGAGAATGCGCATAAGTTGCAAATTCAGTTTGATCAGGCCGATGGTTCGCATTCGTTTACGGGCCAAGTCGCGATGACAACTTTCGGCAGCGCACAATATCAGTGGCATCCGAATCGCGAAGGCGGAATTCCGGATCCGGACGGGCCAGCCGCGAAGTCGACGATTTCTGCGAACGCAGACACGATTTATGATTTGCCGGCGGCGTCGATGACGGTGCTTCGGGGAAAGATTTCGGGCTCAACTACGATCCGCAAGAATCGCTGACAAGAGCTCGATCCAATGACAACCCCACGTCACTGTCGCGCGTCTTTGATTTTCTGTGCGAATTGCTGGGCTAATTTTGTGATCGAAGCGTAATCTCCCGATCTAGCATTTGCGGTGAGATTGCTGCCGACACCCACCGCGACCGCCCCGGCCTTGATCCAGTCGGCGACGTTGTCGATCGTTACTCCTCCGGTCGGCATGAGCTGGGCTTGGGGGAGAGGGCCGCGAACGGCTTTCACGAAAGCCGGACCCAAGACTTCACCGGGAAACACTTTGACGATGTCGGCGCCGCACTCCATGGCTTCGATCACCTCGCGGGTTGTGCCAGCGCCGGGCATGTAAGGAATCTGGTATCGATTGCAAAGGCGAGCAGCGTCATCATTGAGTGCCGGGCTTACCACAAACTGAGCGCCTGAGAGAATTGCAATGCGTGCTGTCTCCGGATCAAGCACCGTGCCTGCGCCCAGAAGAATTTGACCTGAGACATGCTTGGTCAGATGCTCGATGACAGAGCTCGCATTCGGGACGGTAAAGGTGATTTCAAGCGCGGCGACATTGCCGAGGGTACATGCTTCTGCAATGCGAGTGGCCTGGTCCTGATTATCGGCTCGGATGACTGCAACGAGGCCCGAGGTAGTGATTCGGCGTAGAACTTCGATCTTGCCCTGTGACATAGATTTGTCTGATCTGCAGTTACCGCGAGTTCCGATTTATATCCTTCCAAATTTCTTGACGGCTTCCTCGATCGATTTCAGCTTTTCGATGTAGGCATACATGGAATGTTCTTTGAAGTCCATGTCTTGCGCCATTGTGAGCACCTCGGAAGCGTTCGCCCGCGGAACGGCAACTACTCCATCCGAGTCTGCAACGATGATGTCGCTGGCGGAAACCGGAACGCCGTCGCACACTACGGGGATGTTCGAACCTGCAAAGCGATAGTGGCTCACCGAGGTGGATGGAACTGTGCCCAGGGCAAAAACCGGAAATCCAATTTTGGTGAGATAGGCTGTATCGCGAACTCCTCCATCAATGATGGCCCCAGCAAAATTGCGCGCGGCCATAGCTGTGCCCATCAAACCGCCCATTCCAGCGATATCGGCTCCATCTTCGACCACCATCACGTAAACGGAGTTCGGACCGCCTTGATCAATCGCGGCCAACATTCCCTGGAGGGCATCCGGATCGTGGTTCTCTTCCTTCTTTAATTTAACCGTGACGGCAAACCCGGCGAACCTGGAGGTAAAGATGGGACGCATACGATGAGACATATACGCGCGATGGCCAGTGATTTTCTCCATCGCGTCGGATACGGACGCCACTTCCACATGACGGAAGCCGTCGAGCAAATTGGATTCGCCGTTGGCTGCTGGATTTGAATAAGCGCGCGGAACACAGACAACAACGATGACAAGCGCGAGCATGCCAAGCAGCGCGACCGCGGCGTTGCGACAAACATTCGGGCCACTCTTCATCCATTTGCCTCCTTCGTCAGAGAAAACGATACCTGATTTGGACAACGGAGTCTCCGGTTTTCAAGAAGCCACGGCGCGTGCAGGGCGGGAAGTTCACACCGTGAAATTGCTGGTTCCGATGCGACTAGAATGGCTTGCCATGAACAATCGTCATCATCGTACCCACGTTCTGATTGGTGTTTTTGGGCTTCTGTGTTCAGCGATCCTGAGCTTCCCTGTTTCGGCTACGGGGCAACTCATCAGTTTTTCCAAGCAGGATCTGATCGACTATACGGCGGCTAATCCGTTCGATCGCCTTCCAGATGGACGGCCCAAGGTTCCCGATGCGTTAGTCGAAAGAGCAAAAGGTCTTTCGTCGGAGGAGATTTGGGAGGTGCTCGAAGAGAAAAAGTTTAGAAATCAATATGCTGACGGATTCGAGGTTCTGCATCCGGGGAAGACGATGGCGGGACGAGTGTTCACCGTACAGTTCATGCCGCTCCGCAAAGATGTTGATGTGGTAGCAAACAAAAAGGCCGAACAACACGGTATTCGAGAGCTGACAAATCAGGCCGCAATCGACATGCTGCAACCCGGAGACGTGCTTGTGGTCGACCTGTTCGGGAAGAAGGTGGATGGAACCATTGTCGGCGATAACCTCTTCTATTATGTGATGACGGCGACGCACAGCGGAGGATTAGTGGTCGACGGCGCCGTTCGCGATCTGGATGGTATTGCAGAAATTGACATGCCGGGATATTTCCGCTCGGTGGATCCAACGCCGATTGGGAATGTGATGCTTACAGGAATCAACGTTCCGATTCGCATTGGCGGGGTGACGGTAATGCCGGGTGACCTCGCAGTCGGAGACCTGGAGGGTGTCTATTTCATCCCGCCGCAGTTTGTTCAAGAGGTCCTTGACCGGGCGGATGAAATCCATATTCACGACGAGTGGACGAAGAAGAAGTTCGCGGAGGGTAAGTACAAGTCGAGCGAAATTTATCCGTCACCGACGGATCCAAAGCTGCAGGAAGAATATCGGGCCTTTCTGAAGCAGAGACTGGAGGAACTGAAGAAGCAGAGAAGCTCTGGGCAATCGCAGTAAGAATGCGTTTTGAGCCCTCTCCATTCGCAAAAGGAAGCCCCTCAAAAGATGAGGGGCTGGGTAATTCTCCAGGGTCGGATCTTTCATTAGGGCACTAGTTCGAAGATCACGCCGCAGCCGAGATCCCCGCAGCCAAGACCATTACCACCAGCCTGGGTTGCGCCGACGAGAGTGCCCGCACTATTCATGAATAGACCTGAGACCGGAAATTCCCCGTCTGACCCGCCTCTGAAACTGTGAAGGATGGTTTCTGTCCACTGGCCGTCGGTTCCGGGGCTGAGTTCGAAAACATTTCCCGCGGAAGGCCCGACCTGATTGTTCATGCCATAAAGGTTGCCGGCAGAATCACGAATCAAGCCACCTTGGGGGTAGTATCCGTCGGTAAGATAGCTCTGGCCGAAGTTGTGAATGACTAGATAATTCCACCCACCCGAACCATCCGGCGTAAGCTCGAAAGCGGTCCCCGCACCGTATAGGCCTCCGACCATATTCGATCCGTACATGTCGCCAGCCGCATCGAAAACCAGTGGGCCGCTGGGCTGAGCTCCATCCGTGGCCCCGTCAAAGGTGCGTACGTTGGTTTCGGTCCATGTGCCATCGGACGACGGGCTCAGTTCGTAGAGGCCGCTGTAAGTTCCGTCGGTCGCGTACTGCCCTCCGAAGAGATTTCCATTGGTATCGAACACGAGTTGTGTGTTGGGGCCACCACCTTCCGCCGCCGTGAAATTATGAATAGTGTTGTACGTCCACTGGCCATTTCCCGACGGCGATAATTCAAACACCGTGCCCAATTTGTTCGTTCCGCCGTAGAAAGTTGCGCTGAATAAGTTACCTTTCGAGTCCATCGTTAGGCCGGTAGCGTCATAACTCGATGAGGTGAAGGTGTAGAGGATGGTCATCGTCCATTTCTTGCCGCCATCAATGGGCGAAATTTCAAAGATGTTGCCGTAGCGGCGGTTCGCGCCTCCAACCTCGGTTGCTCCATAGAGATTGCCGGCTGCGTCGATCGCGAGGCGGCCGACCGGTGTGGAACCATCCGTGAAATTAAAAAGGACGATCTCATGATAGAGGTAGGAGCGGCCCGACGGAACGAGCTGGTACACGGCACCACCGCCGGAGATGATGTTCCCGGCATCCGTTGCATACAAGTTTCCGGCGCCGTCCGAAACAAGTCCAGTGGTGGGATTCGTACCCGGATGCGTGGTCGTCGGGTTCATTGTGTAAATGACCTGGTAGTGATCAGCTGCGAGCGAGTTAGTGGCAAATAGAAGAGCGGTTGCGATTACAGCCGCCATCGTAATCGTACGAGTGAGTAGTGTGAGTTTCATGGACATCTCTCCGAAAGGTCATCGCCGCGGGACGGTAGGACGAAGGAGCACAAGTATAGCATCACGATTGCGGGCCAATCTAAGGTCTGTTAAGCCGCAAATGTGCTGAGTTTTTAGCTTTTGCAGTGATATGTTTGTGCGAAAAGATAGGGGTTGTAACTTTTCTTTACTCGCCCTCTTTTGGCAGAGTTGATTGATCTTTCTCCTCTGATCCTTTCGACATTGGCCGCCAGACTCTTCGTCCGCCAACCCCTACGCTGGATTCAGCCTCCCCGTAACTTACCAGCCGATTCAAGACCGTGGTGATCGAGGCAAGTAAGTTCTTATGCTTGGCGGAGAGTTCGGGACAACGTTGGGCAATGACGTCGCCGAATTGATTTGCAGTCATCGGCGACTGGGCCTCCGACAGGATCCGGCGGCAAGTGTTCGTAAAGCCATCCTGACGTCCCCGTTTCCCATTGGTGATTACCGGTTTCAGATCATCATCAATGATGTCGCTTCCGGATAGTTCTGCTAAACCCGCGATGGTTTGTTTCAATGCAGAAATCCGACGACCGATAACGGCTTTCTGTTCGGTTAATTGGCGCAACTCTTCGCACGCCGTCCTCACGACGCTTTGAATGTGCACTTCGCTTTCGTTCACAACGACCAACTCCGGCACAAGCGCTGAACTCGGGTTTCAGTGACTGATCGGGAAACTCTGCCGATCACAACCTGGTGTCTTCACAACAGAATGTCTTGGTTGATCGACGCGGAGAGGCCCCGAATGTGAGCACGCAGGGTGAGCGACGCAACAAGACATTGACAACTGCAACACAACAATTCTTGTTATGAATTGTTACATGTTTCTTCAGCTGCGAAGCGCAGATCCACTGCTACGGATTTATGGATGATAAATCCAGCAAAACGGATTTCTAAATCAGAGTTGATTTGCAAACCCTAACAAAACAACCATTGTGGGGGGTTCGCGCTTTGGAATTCGAGTTGCCTGTGCTGCCTCAAGCGTGCAGGGTTAAACCAAATGTTTCTCGGGGTGAGCCAATCGTTTTTCGGGTTCGCTTCCCTGTTCCGTGAAGCCTCTCTCGATTTGTGAATCTCTGCCAGGAGGAAGCAATGCGCATCGGTACGATGAAGTGGCTAGTTCTCTTGCTCGTGCTTGCTGTGAGTGTTTCGCTGATGTGGGCACAATCGACGAACTCTGGAACCATCGTCGGAAACGTAACGGATCAATCCGGTGCAGTGGTCGGCGGCGCAACAGTGACTCTAACGCAAACCGGGACAGGAACTAATCGAAGTGCACAAACCAATGATGCCGGCCGCTACGTGTTCGTGAATGTGGATCCCGGTCAATACAACGTCACTGTAACCAAGCAGGGATTTTCTACCGCCAAGGCTTCCGCCGAAGTACAGGTTGGTCTGACGAATACGATCAATGTGGGACTTCAGGTGGGAACCACAAATACCGTGGTCGAAGTGCAAGGCGCCGGAAACGACCTACAAACCATGAATGCCACCGTCGGCAACACGATCACGAGCGCCGCGATCGATGCGTTGCCAAGCCTGGGTCGAGACGTCAGTACATTTGTGGAGATGCAACCGGGAGTTAGCCCCGACGGCAGCGTCGCGGGAACGGTGAATGACCAGACGTACTTCTCGCTGGATGGTGGCAACAATACCAACGATATGGACGGCAACATGTCCACATATACAGGCACATATGCCGGTGATCCGACGGGCGTTGCCTCCCAGAACGTTTTCTATTTGACTGGCCAACCGACGGGTGTGATGCCGACGCCACAGGATAGCGTAGAAGAGTTCAAGGTCAACACGGCCAATCAAACCGCTGACTTTAACAGCTCCTCCGGAGCCGAAGTGAAGGTAGTCACCAAGCGGGGTACGAACGCCTGGCACGGTACTGGATACGAGTATTACCGCGACAATAATTGGTCAGCGAATACCTGGGACAACAACTTCAACAACCTTCCTCTGCCGACGTTCCATTACAGCCGTTTCGGCGGGGCAATCGGGGGGCCGCTCATTCCGAAGGAGATTCTAGGCGGAAAAACTTACTTCTTCGCGAACTACGAAGGATTCCGGTTTCCAAACTCGATCACGGTTAATCGCGACGTACCTTCTCCGGCGTTAAGGCTCGGATTGCTAACGGACCCAACCAGCGGAACCGTTTACAACCTAAACCCCACGGCAGTCACTTTCAACGGCACCACTTATGCACCGAGCGCAAATTGCAACGGACTGTGCGATCCTCGAAACCTTGGTTTGAATCCGACGATCTCACAGATCTGGAACAAGTACGAGCCACAATCGAATGCGTCCTGCGTCAACAGCCTTTGTGACGGCGTGAACGTTCTAGGGTTCACCGGCAACGTAAGCGTGCCGGAGACCAGCAACTTCGGCGTACTTCGACTGGATCATGATTTCTCTTCCAAGTGGCATTTCATGTCGAGTTACCGTTACTACAATTTGAAAAACGCGACGACCGATCAGGTGGACATCGGTGGCTTTTTCTCTGGGGACTCGCTGGGTGTTCCCACTTCCCAGTCGAATGACCCGCAGCAAGCCTGGTACTGGGTCGCGGGCCTGACGACTAACATCACATCCAACACCACGAACGATTTTCACTACAGCTTCCTGCGTAACTGGTGGTCATGGAGCAGAGCCGGCGATACTCCTCAATTAGCCGGTCTGGGCGGCGCGCTTGAGATCTTCTCAGGTGAATCGGCTACTCAGGACCTCTCTCCATATAACGTCAATACGCAACAGACGAGAACTCGCTTCTGGGATGGTCACGACCAGATGTTCCGCGATGACCTGTCCATGCTGAAGGGAAACCACCTGTTCCAGTTCGGCGGCCAGTACCAGCACAACTTCAACTGGCATCAGCGGACCGACAACGGTGGCGGTATCAATTACCAGCCGGTGTATCAGCTCGGCGTTGGCAGCAGCGGATCCGGATTGGCAACTGATCCGGCCTTCTGCGGATTCGACGCGACGTCGTGGAATTGCCCATCTCTGTTCGCGGCCGCGACGGGTATCGTTTCCATTTCGCAAATCGCGTACACCCGCTCTGGTTCGAATCTTGCGCTAAACCCGCCGCTGACTCCGGCGTTCGACCAAAGCACGATTCCCTATTACAACGTCTACTTCAGCGATACATGGCACCTGAAGCCGACGTTCACCCTGACTTACGGTCTCGGATGGACGCTGGAAATGCCGCCAGTTGAGGCCAACGGAAAGCAGGTCGAGTTGGTGGATGGAGCCAATCAGTTGGTCAGCGTGGAGTCCTACCTGCACTCGAGAGAGGCAGCCGCTCTTCAGGGTCAGGTTTATAACCCGACGGTTGGATTCACTCTCGTGGGCAACGCCGAAAACGGGCGCAAATATCCGTACGATCCGTTCTATGGCGAATTCAGCCCTCGTCTTGCAGCGGCATGGAATCCCCACTTTGACAATGATTCAGTAGCCGGGAAGATTTTTGGTCACGATGCCACGGTGGTTCGCGGAGGATACGGCCGAGTCTACGGACGTCTGAACGGAGTGGATCTGGTTCTGGTTCCGCTGCTCGGAACTGGCCTTATCCAGCCGGTGCAGTGCTTCAACAACGCAGCGGCTGGAACATGCGCGTCATCAGGGCTCACTGCAGGGGGTACGACGCCAGCGTTCAGAATCGGCATCGATGGAAACAATGCTCCGATTCCGACGCCCAGTGCGACCTTACCTCAGCCCGACTATCCCGGGATCAACGCCATTGCCGCAGGCGCAGGCGAGGCACTGGATCCGCACTTCCGTCCCAACGTGGTTGACTCGTTCGACTTCACGATTCAGCGACAACTGTCACGGAAGTTAACCTTGGAATTGGGCTACATTGGCCGACGCATCACGCATGAGTATTTGCCGATCAACATCAACGCTGTACCGTACATGATGACCATGGGCGGGCAGCAATTCCAAACCGCATACAAGAATGTGGTTCTGCAGTATTGCGGCGGCCTTGCTGGAATGGGTGGTGGAGGTTGCGCAGCGACTGCAGGCGCGGTTACCCCGCAGCCGTTCTTTGAAGCAGCCCTAAAGGGAACGGGTTACTGCAACAATTTCACGAGCTGCACAGCTGCCGTCGTGAGCAAAGAAGGATCTAACCTGGCCAATGCGCAGGTGTGGTCTCTTTGGAGCGACTTGGACAACGGAGGCTTCAACTTCCCGCGCAGTATGATGAACACCCCGCTTCCAGGTGCTTTCGGCGGAAACGGTCAATTAACGTCCGGTGTAGGCGTGAATGCCAGCATCGGCTACGGAAACTACAACGCCGGGTTCGCTTCGGTGAAGATGAACGACTGGCACGGATTGACGGCGCAGTCGAACTTCACCTGGTCAAAAGCGCTTGGAACCGGAGCCCTGGTTCAAGCGACCAGTGAATTCACACCCAATGATGCTTTCAACCTGGACAACATGTACGGGCGTCAATTCTTCGACCGTAAGTTTGTCTACAACTTCTTCATGGTGTATCAGCCACCGTTCTTCAAAGGACAATCGGGAGCTCTGGGCCGAATCCTGGGTGGCTGGACATTCGCGCCGGTATTCACGGCGGGTAGCGGACAACCGATCGAAGTCTTCACGACTACCGGTGATGGTCAAGAATTCGGCGCCGGCGACAACGTGAACTTCTTCGGCTTGGAGAATGCAGTTCCGAACGGCCCGATCCCTGGCGGGGTTGGCTCGGCT
>Ga0335078_10003127_pt1 | contig 24719 bp, 18 predicted proteins | sample Lox_Sample_32_FD_206711 | JGI IMG/M metagenome (GOLD analysis project Ga0335078, IMG submission 206711) | Soil microbial communities from Loxahatchee National Wildlife Refuge, Florida, United States - Lox_Sample_3.2 | ecosystem: Environmental > Terrestrial > Soil > Wetlands | place: USA... | reverse complement strand
CGGTGCACGGCGACCTGCTGGACTGGTCGGCCGCCGCGACCGCGAAGATGATCGCGGCGCTGCGCGAGGCAGGCCCCGAGCGCGGCTGCTGGACCTGGTGGGGGTCCGCAGGCGCGCCGATGACCGCCGGCGCGGTGGCGCGGCATCAGGTACAGGAGGCCGCGGTGCACGCCCTCGACGCGCAGCAGGCGGCGGGCCGGCCCGAGCCGCTGCCACCGGCGGTGGCTGCCGACGGCGTCGGCGAGCACCTCGCCGTCGAGCTGCCCACCAACGGCGCCTGGCCGCACGACCCGGCGCGCATCGTGCTCGCGGCCGGCGACGGCGGCACCTGGCTGCTCGACCTCGGCCGGCCTGGCGTCAAGGTCTCCCGGCAGGCAGGCGCGGTGCCGGCTGCCGTGGCGGCCACCATCACCGGCAGCCCGGAGGACTTCGTGCTCGCGTTCTACCGGCGCAAGGGATCCGCTGGCCTGCACGTCACCGGTGACGCCAAGGCGCTCGAGCGGCTGCTGGAGTGGCCCAGCCTGGACTGATCCCCCGCCACCAGCACGCTGCGGAACAGCCTGTCCGCAGGCACTGAGCCGAACCAGCGGGCCACCTCCTCTCCGTGCCTGGTCACGAACTGCGGCCCGTCGGCTGCTACGGATCAGATGACCTCGCTGAAGCGCTGCTTCGCCTGCTGAAGCTGCCAGCGACGTGTCGCTTCCGGATCTCGCTAAGCCATCTCCCCAAGGGCACGGTCCAGCGACATCGCACGCTTGTTGCACCTGATGCAGTGCCGCTCACTTTGCTGGCGCAGTGCACTTATTCGGAGGATGCGGAATTCCCCGTCCGCGTCCAAGTCGCAGAGCGGCCTGTTCCGTCGGCCCGGACCTTGCCTTCGCCTCTCAGCTGCTCCAGGACGAGCCGGATGGTCTGGTCGCTGACGCCCGGCACTGCCGTCCTGACGTCGGCAAGACGGAAGGTGCCAGGAGCGTGGCGCAGGATGTGCTCTCGGATGCGCTCCTGCTTTGTCCCCAGGGTCCTGGCTGCTGCGGCGCGGTCAGCGAAGACGGCGTAGGCGCTGGCGATCAGGCGGGTGAAGTAGCCGAGCCAAGGCCATGGGTCGGCGGTCCCCTCATGCCAGCCGTGGGTGGAGTCTAGGAGCGCCTGGTAGTAGGCGTCGGCCGACTCGGCGATCGTCTGCTCAAGGCTCACGTAGCGGCCGACTGTGTAGCCGTGGTCGCCGAGCAGGGCTCCGGTGAGCAGGCGGGCGACCCGCCCATTGCCGTCCTCGAAAGGGTGACTGACGAGAAGGTCGAAAATGAACAGGCCGGACAAGAGCACCGGGTGGTGCTCACCCGCCGCGGCCGCCTGCTCGTAGCCCTTGATCAGGTCGTCGACCGCGAACGGGGTGCTCGCGGCGGGCACCGGCTTGAAACGGACGGTGGTCGAGCCGTCAGGCGAGCGGTCCACGACGAGGTTGTCTTCTTTCTTGAACTCCCCGCCGGGCATGGCCGTGTGGGCGAACAGCAGCCGGTGCAGGTGCAGGATCAGGCCGGCGTTCAGCGGGCGCCAGTTCTCCCGGATCAGATAGTCCTGGGCGTCGCGGTAGCCGGCCAGTTCCTGCTCGCTGCGGTTGCGCAGCGTCGTCGTCCGCCGGTCGATGATCCGCTGGGCGCGGTCGGCGTCGGCGACGATAACGCCCTCGATCGCTGATGAGGCGGTGATGCTCAGGACGCGGGCCCGGTCGGCGAGTTCGGTGAGCAGCCCCGGCATCTGGTCACGGTAGAGCGCCTCCGAGCACCGGCCGAAGTCGATGGCGCTGAGCCGGGTGACGACCCGCGAGGGCACCATCCCGATGAGGGCGTCAAGGTCTGTGAAGCTGCGCAAGGAACCTCCTAGCCAACCTAACAAACGACCTAATCGTAGCGGTGATTAGTACGTTTAGCGGGTTCGATTAGTAAGTTTGCTGGCTGCCGCTGTGGTCTCGGCGCTCGTCGGCCGTGCGCTGGCCGACATAGGCGGCCCAGTCTCGCTTTTGCCCACTGGGACCAGCGCTCGGCGGTGCTGACGCTGATCCCGGTCAGGTCAGCTAGGACTGCAGCAGGAAGCTCAGCAGCCAGCGCGAGGCGGGCGGTGTTGCGCCCGGCATGGGCGTCGATGCCATAGCGGTGGAGACGGACGCCGAAGAGGACGTCCACGGCCGGGCGGGCCGGGCTCTGGCCGGGGAAGAGCCATAGCACCGGGACTCCCAAGCGGCCGAGTGTCCACCGCGGCTCGTCCTGGTCACGCAACTGGCGGACGAGGCGCGCCAGCTTTGCGGCAGCATGAGTCGGTGCCCGTCGATGGCCAGCCAGGTGGCCTGGCCGTCTTCGATCACGTCGTCCCTGGTCAGCTGCGTGATCCTGCTGGCCAGCATCCCGAAGAGCAAGACGAGCGCTCCCCCGACCCGGAGGTCCAAGGGCATGGCCTCGTCGGCGAGGCAGCGGTCGAGCTGGTGAATGTGGTCACCTCAGCGAGCAGGCGCTCTGGTTCCTGGCGCGGGGGAAGCGGCACGTCAAGGTCACCGGCCAGGCCGCGGCCGCGTGCCCACTGGAGGAAGTAGCGCACCGCCCGGCGGGTGCTCGTGCCGTCGGTCAGCCACCGGTCTAGATCCGGCTGGGAAAGGTCGCGCAGGTCCTGGCCGCGCTGATCCAGCCAGGACAGCAAGTCGAGGGCGACGATGACGCGTGCCCGCGCGAAGTCGGCCGATCCCCAGGTAAGGTCCGGCGGGTGGCGGCCCGGCGGGCGCATGTTGCACCTGATGCAATGCCGCTCACTTCTAGCTGCAGCCGCTGGTGGAGCCGCAGCCCTCGCACACGTAGCAGCTGCCCGCCGGGCGCATCTTCGTCCCGCAGGTCAGGCACAGCGGCGCATCTGCGACGCGGCCCTGCTGCGACTCGATCAGCTCGGTCGAGCTGTGCGGCTGACCTGAGCCTGGCGCCGGCGCGGCTGCCTTCGGCGCAGCACCCGAGGCCGGCTCACCCGGTGCCGGCCCGGCCGGCGCCGGCGCAGCCGACGGCGCCGAACCCGGCGCCGCGGATTGCCCGCCGTCCTTGCGGCCCTGAACCTTGTCCACCTGCGCGGACTGCGCGAGTTCCTCCGGGTCGAGCTCGTCCGCGGCCGCGGCCGGGTCCTCGCCGTTGAGCTGGGCAGTCCGCTCCTCGGTGGTGAGGATGCCGAGCTCCGAGCGCTGGTCGAAGGGCAGGTGGTCGAGCGCGAGCCGCCGGAAGATGTAGTCCATCACCGAGCTCGCCATCCGGATGTCCGGGTCGTCGGTCATGCCGGCGGGCTCGAACCGCATGTTGGTGAACTTCGCGACATATGACTCGAGCGGGATGCCGTACTGCAGGCCGACCGAGATCGCCATCGAGAACGCGTCCATCACGCCCGCCAGCGTCGAGCCCTGCTTCCCGAGCTTGAGGAAGACCTCGCCGATCCCGTCGTCGGGGTAGCTGGAGGCGGTCATGTAACCCTCCGCCCCCGCCACCGAGAATCGCGTCACGGTCGCGGTCCGCTGCCTGGGCAGCCGGCGCCGGACCGGGCGCACCTCGTGCGGCGCCGCGGCCGCCGGCTCGGCTGACTCCGCCGCGGCCGCCTTCGTCCTGGCCGCCGACAGCGGCTGGCCCACCTTGCAGTTGTCCCGGTAGATGGCAAGGGCCTTCAGCCCGAGCCTCCAGCCCTCCAGGTAGATCTTCTCGATGTCGGCCACCGTCGCCGACTCGGGCAGATTCACCGTCTTGCTGATCGCGCCGCTGAGCGCCGGCTGCACGGCCGCCATCATCCGGACGTGGCCCATCGGGCTGATCGCCCGCTCGCCCATCGCGCAGTCGAACACCTCGTAGTGCTCGAGCCGGAGGCCCGGCGCGCCGAGTACGTGCCCGTGCTCGGCGATGAACTCGATGATGGCCTCTGCCTGCTCGGGCTGGTAGCCGAGGTTCTTCAGCGCCCGCGGCACCGTCTGGTTGACGATCTGCATGGAGCCGCCGCCGACCAGCTTCTTGAACTTCACCAGCGCGAGGTCGGGCTCGACGCCCGTCGTGTCGCAGTCCATCATCAGCCCGATAGTGCCGGTAGGCGCCAGCAGCGACGCCTGCGCGTTCCGGTAGCCGTGCTTCTCGCCGGCGGTCTCGCACTGCCGCCACGCCTCGTTCGCCGCGGCGAGGATCGGCTCGTCGATGCCGCCGAGCGGCCTGATCGACAGGCTCGCGGCCCGGTGCTTGGCGATCACGCGCTTGTGCGCGGTGGCGTTGCGCGCGTACCCGTCGTACGGGCCGACGACGTCGGCCAGCTCCGCCGACCGCTTGTATGCCATTCCCGTCATGAGCGAGGTGATCGCCGCGGCGATGGCCCGGCCGCCCTCGGAGTCGTAGGCGTGCCCGGTGGCCATCAGCAGCGCGCCGAGATTGGCGTAGCCGATGCCCAGCTGGCGGTAGGCGCGGGTGGTCTCGGTGATCTTCTCCGTCGGGAAGTCCGCGAAGCAGATCGAGATGTCCATCGCCGTGATGATCAGCTCGGTCAGCTTGCTGAACCGCTCGACATCGAAGCTGTCGTCGCCGCGCAGGAACTTCAGCAGGTTGATGCTGGCCAGGTTGCACGAGGAGTTGTCCAGGTGGACGTACTCCGAGCACGGGTTGCTCGCGGTGATGCGGCCGGACTCCGGGCAGGTATGCCAGTCGTTGATCGTGCCGTCGTACTGGATGCCGGGATCTGCGCACTCCCACGCGGCCTGCGCCATCTTGCCGAACAGCTCTCCGGCGCCGACCTGGGCAATCGGCTCTCCCGTTGTGCGGGCGGCAAGATCGAACGGCTTGCCCTCCTCCACCGCGCGCATGAACTCGTCGGAGACGCGCACCGAGTTGTTGGCGTTCTGGTACTGGACGCTGGTGATGTCCTTTCCGCCCAGGTCCATGTCGAAGCCGGCATCCCGCAGGACGCGGACCTTCTCCTCCTCGCGGGCCTTGGTGAGGATGAACTCCTCCACGTCGGGGTGATCCACGTCGAGCACGACCATTTTCGCCGCGCGCCGGGTCGCGCCGCCGGACTTGATCGTCCCGGCGGATGCATCCGCGCCGCGCATGAACGAGACGGGCCCGCTCGCGGTACCCCCGGAGGTCAGCAGCTCCCTGCTGGACCGGATCCGGGACAGGTTCACGCCCGCGCCCGAGCCGCCCTTGAAGATCAGGCCCTCCTCGCGGTACCACTCCAGGATCGAGTCCATCGTGTCGTCGACGGCGAGGATGAAGCAGTTGTGCACGCGCACGTTGCCGGACAGGTACTCGCCGCTCTCGGTCTGGATGTCGTAGACCTCCATCGGACCGAGGTGCTCGACCTTGCAGATGTCCAGCAGCGCGCGGTCGGTGCCGCCGACCTCGGGCAGCACGTGCAGCAGGTGGTCACCGGGCCGCAGGAAGCCGGCCACGGTGAACTCGCCGTTGTCCAGGTCGGTGGCCCGCCAGACCAGGTGATCGGCGGTCGCCTCCAGCACGTGCCCCGCGGTGGTGTGCACGCGGAGCACGTCCTTCACGCCGTTGGCCTTGGTCGCCACGATCCTGGTCGCACCGTAGGCGTCGTAGACCTTCGTGCCGACAGCGTTGTCGTCGACGAGCCGGCCGATCGGCACCGGGCCCGCGGGCGTGCTCACCATGGAGCCGTAGGGCTGGCAGGCCGACACCTGCTGCGGCGACGTGGTGCCGACGTTGAACCAGACCGGCGAGTTGAAGCTGAACACCTGATGGACGAGTGCATGCTTGAGCTCGTGGTCGAAGATCTCCGCATCCTGGTCGGTCGCGAAGTACCCGTGCGCGCGGCCGGCCGCGGAATAGGTGCCGACGACGCGGTCGACCAGCTGCTTCAGGCTCCACTCGCGCTGGGGGGTGCCGACGGCGCCGCGGAAGTACTTCGTGGTGACAATGTTCGCCGCATTGACCGACCAGAAGTCAGGGAACTCGACGCCGTGCTGCTCGAAGTTGACCGAGCCGTCCCGCCAGTTCGTCATGACGACATCGCGCCGCTCCCAGGTGACATCGTCATAGGGATGGACGCCCTCGCGGGTGTAGATGCGGCGCATGGTAAGGCCCTTGGCTGCCCGGCTCTTGCCACCCTGCGACGCTGTCCCGCTTGCCGTCTCGGTCATGCTCTCCCCCTCCGCGGATCCGTCCGGACCCATAGCGGGCCCCGCAGGCCCTCCCAGTGAAATCTGACGTGACTCCGGCTAACTCGCCGGCGCGTGCTGCCCGCGCTGCGCCTGGGCGCCGCCAGGGCTGGCTGCCTCGCTGCTTGCCCGCCCGGAACCGGCGTCCGCCTGCCCGGCCAGGAACTGCTCGTCCTCCGGGCGCCAGGTGGCCAGCCGCTCGGCCCGCAGCGCCGCGATCTCATGCTCGAAGTCGCCGAGCGACTCGAAACCCCGGTACACCGACGCGAACCGGAGGTAGGCCACCTCGTCGAGGTCCCGCAGCGGCCCGAGGATCGCCAGTCCCACCTCGTGGGACGGGATCTCACCACAGCCCCGGCTGCGGATCGCGTCCTCCACCTGCTGAGCCAGCAGCGCGAGCTGGTCCTCGGTGACCGGCCGGCCCTGGCATGCCCGCCGCACGCCGCGGACGATCTTGTCGCGGTTGAACGGCTCGGTGACCCCGCTGCGCTTCGCCACCGTCAGGATCACCGTCTCCTGCGTGGTGAACCGGCGCCCGCAGGCGGGGCAGGACCGGCGCCGCCTGATCGCCGCGCCGTCGTCCGCGGTCCGGCTGTCAATGACCCGGCTCTCGAGATGCCTGCAGTACGGACAGTACATCCGCGATCACCTCCCCGGCCCGGAGCTGTAGTCCTCAAAGCACAAGTTATAGGAAAACTACAGCGGTGTAACTACTAGATATTGTGGTCTCCCCCGGCTCTGTGCGCAAGTCCCGGCGCCCCCGGCTCAGATCCCCTGGTAGAACATGCCCTCCGGGCAGCGGGCACGTCAGGCATTCCGCGGAACGCGCCGGCGTGTCGCGGCCGGCCGGCCGGATCGCCGCGCGCCGCACATCCGGCATGCCGGACTTGCGCGTGCGTCACCTCGGCACCCAGAGCAGCTGGCCGGCCCGAACCGCCGAGCCGGTCATCGAGTTCGCGGTCATGATCTGCCCGACCACCTGCCGCGGGTCCGCAGACGGCTCCGCCCGCGACGCGATCGACCACAGCGTCTGACCTGGCTGCACCACTATCTGGTGCATGCCCGCGTACCCGCCGCCCGGACGGCCGTGGCCCGCCGCCTGAGCCCCGGACAGTGTCATGCTCGCGACCGTGAGGGCGAGCACGGCCAGCACGAGGGCCAGGCCGGCGACCACGATCCGGCCGCGGCGCGTCAGCCGGAGCTGGCCCGGCCGCGGTGCCACCGCCTGATGCGACGGCCGTGACCCCGCGGGCCGCGACACGCCGGCGCGGCCGGTGCCAGCCGGGTCACGCCGCGGCTCGGCTACCAGCCGGAGATGGGCCCTCGGCGGCGCCGCTACCTGGTCAGACTCCGCCGCCTCGAGAGCGCCAAGTGCACTCATCACAGCCTCCCTGTGCCGAATTACTGTTCGATAGTATCTCTGTTCTATCGCCCGCGCGTTCGATCGAACGAAGATACGGTACAGTCATATCGCACGGGTACGACACTTTGAAAAAGTGTCGAACAGATGTTTGATATCCGCAGGCACAGCCATTAGCGTCGGCATCGAGACACCTACAGGCGGAGGCCACAAATGAGCGATGCGACCGGCGATGGAGGGGCGCAGGAGGCCTCGGCCATTGACATCGACATGACCGATCCCGATTTCGAGCAGGCCGCGCGCCCCCGCGGTAAGCCGGGCAGGCGCCCGAAGGGCACCGTGCCCCATGTGGTCGCCGAGCTGCCGGACAAGCCCGACCCCGACCACGTGCTTACCTGGCGCCAGCGCAAGGTGCTGCAGGTGATCCGCGAGTCGGTACAGCGGCGCGGTTATCCGCCCTCGATGCGCGAGATCGGCGAGGCCGTCGGCCTGACCAGCACGTCGAGCGTCTCTTACCAGCTGTCCACGTTGCAGAGCAAGGGCTACCTGCGCCGGGATGCGGGCCGGCCGCGGACGGTCGAGGTGCGGCTGCCAGGCCATCCGGCCGTGCGCCCGGAACCTGATCTGGATGACGACTCCCCCATGGACATCGCGTCGCAGGAGGCGGCGTACGTCCCGCTGGTGGGCAGGATCGCGGCGGGCGGGCCGATCCTGGCCGAGGAGGCGATCGAGGACATTTTCCCGCTGCCCAGGCAGATCGTCGGCGAGGGCACGCTGTTCCTCCTCAAGGTCGTCGGCGACTCCATGGTGAACGCGGCGATCGCGGACGGTGACTGGGTGGTGGTCCGGCAGCAGCCGGTGGCAGAGAATGGCGACATCGTGGCGGCGATGCTGGACGGCGAGGCGACGGTAAAGACATTCAAGCGCTCCGCCGAGCACATCTGGCTGATGCCGCACAACCCGGCTTACACCCCGATCCCCGGTGACGAGGCCGAGATACTCGGCAAGGTCGTGGCGGTCCTGCGCCGGGTCTGACCAGATCGAGGCGCCCGGCGTGCGCATACCGATGCGCGCGCCGGGCGTTTCCACGCCCGCGGCCGCGGGAAATCACCGGCGCGCCGACGCGCAGAATCGTGCTAGATTGCGCGTCCTGACGACTGAAGTCTTAAGGCAGGAGATCAGGTGGACAGGCGATATCAGCCGCTCGGTTATCCCGCGCGGCTTTGCGCCGTCCGGCTCGCCTGACAAGCCGGCGCACCCGGCGCGCCGTTCGCCGCGGGATATCCCGGGCTTTTCGCGACCGATGATTCCCCGCGCCGCCGCGGCGCCCGATCCGGCAAGGATTCACTCAGTCATGGACGACCTCTTTCATCGGTTTCCGACGTTGCAGCGCTCGGCCGCGGACGTCATCACCGGTGCCGAATTGCGCGCCAGGCTGGCTCTCGGGCGACCGCTCCGGATCAAGTACGGAGTCGACGTCACCGCGCCGTTCCTTCACATCGGCCACGCGGTCAACCTGTGGGCAATGCGGGAACTGCAGCAGGCCGGGCACAAGGTCGTCCTGCTCATCGGCGACTTCACCACCCGGATCGGCGATCCGACCGGCAGGCAGGCGAGCAGGCCGGTCATCACCGCCGAGCAGATCGAGCGCGACGCCGTGGCGTTCGTCGCGCAGGCCGGGCGCGTGCTGCTCACCGACCCGGCGGTGCTCGAGATACGGCGCAACTCGCAGTGGTGGGAGACGATGCCGCTCGCACGGTTCCTTCGACTGCTGTCCGAGGTAACGCACGCAAGGCTCATCCAGCGCGACATGTTCCAGGCGAGGATCGCCGCGGGCGCCGAGATTCACGTGCCCGAGCTGCTCTACCCGGTCCTGCAGGGATTCGACTCGTGCGAGCTGGAGTCCGACCTCACGATCGTCGGCTCCGACCAGCTCTTCAACGAGCTGATGGGCAGGTTCCTCGCCGAGCGGCTCGGCGCGCCGCCGCAGGTCGTCATCACCACGCACATCACGCCGGGTCTGGACGGCAGGGCCAAGCAGAGCAAGAGCCTGGGCAACTACATCGCGCTGAGCGACTCCGCCAGGGACATGTTCGGCAAGGCGATGAAGCTCCCGGACCGCCTGGTCACCGAGTACCTGACGCACTACACGCTGGCGCCGCTGCCGGAGATCGAGGCAATCGGCGCCGCCATGACCGGTGGCGAGCTGAACCCGATGCAGGCCAAGCGCGTGCTGGGCCGGGCCCTGGTCGAGCGCTACCACTCCGCCGCGGCGGCGGCCCGGGAGGACGAGTGGTTCGGCCGGGTGTTCTCCGGCCGCATCACGCCGGCCGACGTGCCCGACGTGGCGATCGCCGATCCCAACCGCACGCTCGCGGAGATCCTGCGGGCCTGCATGCCGGCCGAGTCCGGCAGCGCGATCCGCCGCCTGATCGCGGCCGGCGCGGTCCGGCTGGACGGCATCCGCCCGCTCACCGACCCGGACCAGCGGCATCCGGTCTCCGCCGGCGACGTGCTGAAGGTCGGGAAGCGCCGCTGGTTCCGGATCGTCTTCGCGGGAACGGCGGGTGACCCCGGCGGCCGGATCGTCCCGCCTGACTAGTGTGTGGTCAGTGACTGGCGAGCTGCGCGGCCCGGACGCGGTCGTGTTCGACAACGACGGGCTGCTGCTCGACACCGAGCCGTGCTGGACGATCGCGCAGCAGGAGCTGTTCGCGGCGCACGGCCGGCGATTCGGCCTGGCGGCGAAGCGCGAGGTCGTCGGCACCTCCCCGGTCACGGTCGCGCCGATACTCGCCCGGCTGCTCGGGCAGCCGGGACGCGGCAGGGCACTGAGCGACGAGATGTACGCGCGAGCGCTCACGCACATCAGCGCCGGCGCCGCGCCGCGGCCGGGCGCGCTCGATCTGGTCGCCGCGCTGCGGGCAGCGGGCACCCCGCTCGCGGTCGCCTCCAACGCGCCCCGCGTGCATCTGCTCGCCGGGCTGCACCGGGTCGGAATCACCGGCGCATTCGCGGTGATACTCGGCGTCGACGACGTCGACCGGCCCAAGCCCGCGCCAGATCTGTATCTGCGCGCGTGCTCCGGGCTCGGCGTGGCGGCCGGGGCCGCCACGGCGCTGGAGGACTCGCCGCCCGGCGTGTCCGCCGCGCGCGCCGCCGGGATGCGCGTGATCGGGATCCCGTCGGTCGACGGCGTCGAGCTGGCCGCGGACCTGGTCGCCGGCAGCCTCGCCGACCCGGCGGTGTACCGCGCGCTCGGACTCGGGCCGCGGTGACGGCGCCCCGCTAGTGGTTGTCCCGCGGCACGTCCGCGCCGCTCGCGCCGACCAGGAAATCGAGGTCGGCGCCCTGGCTGGCCTGCTGCACGTGCTGCACGTACAGCCTCGCGTAGCCCCGGCTGTAGGCGGCGGGCGGCGGTGTCCAGGCGGCCCGCCTGCTGGCCAGCTCGGCGTCGCTGACGTCCAGTGTGAGGGTCCTGGCTGGCACGTCCAGCTCGATCCAGTCGCCGGTGCGGACCAGCGCCAGCGGACCGCCGGCTGCGGCCTCCGGCGCCACGTGCAGGACGACGGTGCCGTACCCGGTGCCGCTCATCCTGGCATCCGAGATCCGGATCATGTCGGTCACGCCGCGCCTGATCAGCTTCGTCGGCAGCACGAAGTTGCCGATCTCCGGCATCCCCGGATAGCCCTTGGGCCCGGCACCGCGCACGACCAGGATGGTCGTCTCGTCCACCGCCAGCGCCGGGTCCGCTGCTGCCCGGTGGTACGCCTCGATCGAGTCGAAGGCGAGCGCCTGGCCGCGATGCTTCAGCAGGTGCGGCGACGCGGCCGACTGCTTGATCACGGCGCCGTCCGGGCACAGGTTCCCGCGCAGCACCGCCGTGCCGCTGCCGGGCGGCTGGAGCGGCTCGGCGACCGACCTGATCACGTCGCGGTTCCAGCACTCGGCGGCGGCGATGGTGTCGGCCACCGTGCCGCCGCCTACCCCGGCGTGGCCGGTGTGCAGCAGGTCGCCGAGCTCGCGCATGACCGCGGGGATCCCGCCCGCGTAGCAGAAGTCCTCCATCAGGTACTTGCCCGACGGCATCAGGTTGACCAGCGTCGGCACCGGCCGGGCCAGGATGTCGAAGTCGTCGAGCGACAGCGGCACGCCCAGCCGTCCGGCGATCGCGAGCAGGTGGATGACCGCATTGGTCGATCCGCCGATCGCGGCGTTGACCACGATCGCGTTCTCGAATGCCTGCCTGGTCATGATCTGCGACGGGCGCAGCCCCGTCCGCGCCAGCTCGACGACTCGCTGGCCGGCGAGCTGCGCGGTCCGCGCCCGGCGTGAATCGGGGGCGGGCCAGGCTGCCGATCCCGGCAGCTGCATCCCGAGCGTCTCCGCCAGGCACGCCATTGTCGATGCCGTTCCCATCGTCATGCAGTGACCGCAGGACCTGGCCATTCCGCTCTCGGCCGCCACGGTCTCCTCGGCCGTCATGCGCCCTGCGGCCAGTTCCTGCTCGAACCGCCACACCTGGGTGCCAGACCCGACGTCACCGCCGCGGAACTTGCCGTTGAGCATCGGGCCGCCGGTCACCATGATCGCGGGCAGGTCCACGCTCGCCGCGGCCATCAGCATCGCGGGCGTCGTCTTGTCGCACCCCGACAGCAGCACTACCCCGTCCAGCGGGTTAGCACGCAGAAGCTCCTCGACCTCCATCGCCATGAGGTTGCGGAACAGCATGGCCGTCGGCCGCATGATCGGCTCGCCCAGCGACATGGTCGGGAACTCGAGCGGGAACCCGCCGGCCTGCCAGACGCCACGTTTCACCGCCTCGGCGACGCCGCGCAGGTGCGCGTTACACGGGGTGAGCTCGGACCAGCTGTTCGCGACGCCGATGACGGGCCTGCCGTCGAAGACCTCGGGCGTGAAGCCCTCGGCCCGCAGCCAGGACCGGTAGATCATGCCCGGCCGCCCCTCGGCGCCGAACCACGCGGAACTGCGCATCGCGGCGCGCCCGCTACCCTGGCCGGCCGCCGCGGCGTCCGCCTCTGCTGTCATCGCGTCCCCTCTGCCCGGCCGGCCGCTGCCGCGACCTGCGATTGCGCAGGTACCAGGCAAACGTAGATTGCCGTCGCTAACTCGGCAATAAGGGTCGCGGTCAGCCCGTGCGGTCCGGACGACCCGGTCCGGCTCGCCGCGCGGCTGGGTCCGGCCCGCGGCGCGGGCCGGCGGAGCGGCCGGAGCCCGCGGACCCGTGCGCGTTCACCAATCGGCGTAATTGCCCACCTCATGCCATTGACGGTTAACACCTGCTCATCTAGCTTATGGCGTTACAAGGTTCTACTGTGAGCGCTCACATCGTAGTCGGCCGCGCGATTTCCGGCGGAGATAGCCGCGGTTGATAAGGCACCAGCCCGGCGCTGCGGATCGCCCCGGCGCCTGGCCATGGCCAGCCGATGTGCGCGGTTGGTGCAGGCGCGCGGGACACAGGCGGGAAGGCGGGCAGCAGGTCGCGATGGAGCGCTGGCGGAGATCCGCGGCCGATCGCGATACACAGCTGCCTGCCGGCCAGCCACCCCGGACCGCGCGCGGATTACGGCATGGACAGCGTCAGGCCACTCGCCCGTCCGCCTGTTCACCTGCCGCGCCCGCAACGCCACCGGCGGCGGCTGGCCGCACGGAGACACCCGGAGGTTCGCGATGAAAGATGTCGACCCGAAGGTCGATGAGGCAATCGAGACACTGAACATGAAGGACGGCCCTACCCGCCGTCGGCTGCTGGCCGGGACGGGTCTGGTCAGCGCGACCGCCGCGGCCTCGGCCCTGCTCGCCGCCTGCAGCTCGGCAAACGGCAACGCGAGCGCCGCCAAGAACGCGGCCGGCAACTTCCCCAAGACGCCCTCGTGGAAGTTCTGGTTCGTCAACCACGTCACGACGAACCCGTTCTTCGTGCCCACCCAGTACGGGTTCCAGGACGCGGCGGCGCTGCTCGGCCTGCCGACGCCGAACTGGGGTGGCTCGACGAACTCGATCGCGGCCGACATGGTCAACTACACCAACACCGCGATCGCGTCTGGCGCAGCCGGGATAGCGATCGCCGTCATCAGCTCGACCGCCTTCACCGGACCCATCGCCAGCGCCATGACCAAGGGCATCCCGGTGGTCAGCTACAACGCCGACGGAACCTACGTCAACGGAAAGCCGGATATCGGATCCAACCGGCTTTGCTACGTGGGGCAGGCGCTGTACCTGTCCGGCCAGTCCATGGGCTCCGAGATCAAGAAGCTGATCCCCGGCGGCGGCGATGTCGCCATCTTCATCGCCACCCCGGGTACCGGCAACATCCAGCCCCGCTACGACGGAGCGGTCTCGATGCTCGACAGCAGCTACACCGTCCATGAGGTAGCCACCGGGGCGCCCACGGCCGGCGAGCTGAACGCGGAGAAGGCGTACCTGCTCGCGCACAAGAGCGGGCTCAAGGGCGTGTTCGCCGTCGACTACGGCTCGACGAGCTTCCTCGGCGCGGCGCTGGCCAGCACCGGCCTGACCGGCAAGGTAGCGTCCGGCGGCTTCGACACCGCGCCACAGACGCTCAGCGCGCTGCAGGGCGGCACCATGGACTTCACCATCTATCAGGACCCGTACCTGCAGGGCTTCCTGCCGGTCCTCTACATGTACCTGTACAACCTGTCGGACGCCCAGATCCCGCCGCCGGACACCGACACCGGCCTGAGCGTCATCGACAAGCAGCACGTCGGCCAGTTCGTGAAGGCCAGCCGGTTCCAGGGCGCGTCCGCGGCGCAGAAGTACCTGGCGCGTCCGTCCGGTCCGATCGTCAACCTGCCGGCGACCACCAGCACGTGACGCTCACCAGCGCGGGGCGGGGCTGGCCTTTCCGGGTCCGTCCCGCCCCTCGCGGTACCGCGGGACGAGGTATTACCGTGGCATCGGCCACCATATGAGTTGCTTTGAGCCTGCGGCTGCTGCGAGCCGGAGCGAGACGGAGGCGATATGAGCGAGATCACACAGGAACAGGCCGGGGCCGTCGGCCCTCCGGCCGGCGCGCCGCCCAGCGGCGCGTGGCGCGGCATCCGCGCGGGCGCCCGATTCCTCGCCCGGCAGCGGGAGGCCACCATCTTCGTGGTGGCGGTCGCGCTGTTCCTGTACTTCGCGGTGACCAACTCGAGCTTCACGACACAGTCAAACCTCGTCGTCCTGTCGCAGGACATCGCGCCGATCATCATCATCGCGATCGGCGAGGTGCTGCTGCTGATCAGCGGCGAGATCGACCTGTCCGTAGGGTTCATCTACGCGTTCGCGCCGTTCCTGATGTCATACATGATCAGCTACGGCGTCCCGGTGCTGCCGGCGATCCTGATCGGGTTGCTCTTCGGCCTGGTGGCGGGCTGGTTCAACGGCTTCCTGGTCGTCACGCTCGGGCTGCCGTCGTTCATCGCCACGCTCGGGACAGGCTTCCTGCTGGACGGCATCATGCTCATAACGTCGCACGCCGAGCCGGTGATCCCGCCGGCCAGCGCGGCGGGAGCAGGCAAGTGGCTGGGCAGCTACTCGTGGTCGATGATCGTCTGGGCGGTCATCCTGCTCGCGATCTTCCACGTGGTGCTGACGAGGACGCGGTGGGGGCTGCACACGGTCGCGGCCGGGGGCAACCTGCTCGGCGCGCGCGAGGCCGGCATCAACGTGGCCAGGATCAAGTACGGGAATTTCATGATCACCGGGCTGCTGGGCGCGCTCGTGGGCCTCCAGATCTCGTTTCAGACTAATGACATCGACCCGCTGGCCGGCGGCTACCAGCCCATGTTCTACGCGGTCACGGCGGCGGTCATCGGCGGGACAGCGATGCTGGGCGGCTCGGGCACGATGATCGGCGCGCTGCTCGGCGCGATAGTGCTCGGCCTGCTGACCGACGGCTTCGGCGTCATCGGGATCAGCGCGAACGCGCTGCCCGCGATCTTCGGCGGCGCGATCATCGTCGCCATGATCGCTAACGTGCAGCTATCCCGCCTGCGAGAATCCGGGAGGATGCGATGACCAGCGAGGCGCCGGAGGTCCAGGCGGCGGCGCAGCCGACTGGCGACGTGCTGCGGGCCGAGCACATCGCCAAGCGGTTCGGTGCGGTGACCGCGCTCACCGACGTGAACCTGCACCTGGTGCGCGGCGAGGTGCTCGGCCTGATCGGCGACAACGGCGCGGGCAAGTCGACGCTTGTCAAGATCATCTGTGGCTTCCACCAGCCCGACGCCGGCCGGATCATCATCGGCGGCGAGCAGGTGCGGCTCAGGTCGGTGGATCACGCCCGCTCGCTCGGCATCGACGTCGTGTACCAGGACCTCGCGCTGGTCAACCAGCTCACCGTGTACCACAACATGTTCCTCAACCGGGAGCGGGTCCGCTGGCCGCTGCTGTCCAACAAGGCGATGAAGCGGCTCGCCCGCCAGTACCTGGCGGAGATGGGCGTCGACATCCCCTCGGTGGAGACCGACGTCGCCTCGCTGTCCGGCGGGCAGCGGCAGGCGATCGCGGTGGCCAGGTCGATGTTCACCGAGGCCAAGATCCTGCTGCTGGACGAGCCGCTGGCCGCCATGGGCGCCAAGGAGGCGGCGCTGATCCTGGACCTGATCCGGGACATCAAGCGCCGCGGCGACGTCTCGATCATCGTGATCGCGCACAACTACGCCCAGGTGCTGGAGATCTGCGACCGGGTCAACCTGCTGCAGCACGGCGAGATCACGCTGGACAGGATGGCCAGGGACACCTCGGTCCAGGAGCTCAGCGACATCGTGGTGGAGGAGTACCGCCGGGCCCTGCAGGAGCGCCACCGCCCAGCCTGACCGGCAGCGCCCGACCGGCAGAGCCTGAGCCTCAGACCTGCACGAACTCGATCCCGGCGAGCCGGCAGAACTCCCGCCAGTCGGCCGCGTGGTGACCGAGGTTCATCACCTCGTGGTGCGGGCCGCCCGCGGTCAGCCAGCCGTTGAGGCACTCCCGCAGGCCGGTGGCCGGGCGGAACTGGCCGTAGGGCATCTCGAGCGCGGGCAGCGGCGGGCTGTCCAGGTTCTCTCCCTCGGCTACCACGAGCCGGAACCGCTCCCCCTCCAGCGATACGAGCGTGGCCAGCGTCGCCGGCCCCGGCTGATACTGGAACAGGAACGTCGGCGGGTCGGCCAGCCGGCCGATGCCGAGCGGACGCTTGATCAGCCGGACCGGCTGATCGGCCCGCGCGATCCGCCAGTTGCCCTCGCCCATGTGGCTCATCAGCACCGAGTCGGACGGAAAGTCCATCGCGTACATCTCGGTGAAGTGCGCGTCGCCGATCAGCGTGTGCCCGGCCGCGACCAGGCACGCGGTGAGCACGTCGCCCTCGGCGGCATACCCGTAGCCCTTGGCCATCAGGCTGGAGGCTGCGGCCAGCGGCAGCCTGCTGAAGCGCCCGTCCTCGCCGATCGCGTCGAAGTGCGCGGTGTACGCGCCGAGGCCGCGCTCGGTCAGGATCTGCTCGATCGCGACCTGCATCCGGGCGTGGTCCTGCCGTTCCTCGGCGGACAGGCGCGGATCGACCTCGAACCGCTCATCCTCGAATGCGACGACGTCCGCCACCTGCGCGTCGGTCACCGCCAGCATGCCGCGGTACATGTCGCCGGGCGCGACCGCGAGGATTTCCGGGCCCAGCGTGCGGATCAGCGCGCTCTCGTCCACCCGGATGTCGCCCATGTCGTTCATCGCGTAGCCGAAGATCGCCGTCTTGAGCGACTTCCACGCGGTCACCGCGGCAGCGGCGCGGGCCCAGCGCCCGACGTCCAGCCGGAACGAGTCGCTGCGCCAGTCGTCGGTCAGCACGCAGAAGCGCCGGCCGGCCCTGACCATCGCGTTCGCGGTGTCCTGCGCGCCGTGCACGCCCTGGTTGTAGGTCATGTCGGCCATGTCCCAGGCCGCGGTGACGGCCGGCTCGGGCTGGATGTTCGCGAGGCACACCGGCAGCCGCGACTCCGAGAGCAGCCGCGCGACCCGCATCGCCGGGCCGTAGGTCAGCATCACGACCAGCACGCCGTCAAGCCCGGCGGCCTCGAACTCGCGCAGCTCGCGCTCGGCGTCCTCGCGGTACTTCACCGCCCTCGACGGGACGAACTCACCGACGGGGGCAAGGGTCGCGGCCAGCTCCGCCGCGTATCCCTCCTGCCGCACCGCGATGCCGGGGATCATGTCGTCGTACAAGTCCTGCATGATCCCCAGAACCCCGATCCGGGGCCTGCGACCTGCCATCGATCCTCCTTCTGGGAACGTCGGGTGTCCCGGCGACCGCGCACCTAGCGCTGGCCGTACTCGTTCTGGTACCGGCGGTACAGCGCGTCGATCTGGTCCTGCGCCAGTGGCTCGAGGCTTCCGCGCTGACTGGCCAGCCACACCGTGCTGGCCGCGTCCTCGCACATGACGGCCGCCTGCACCGCGTCGCGCGGGGTGGGGCCGACGGCGAACACGCCGTGGCTGCGCAGCAGCACGGCCGGCGAGCGGTGCCCGGCCAGCGTCTGCACGACTGCCCGGCCGATCTCCTCGCCGCCGATAGGCGCAAACGGCCCCACCGGGATCTCGCCTCCGAACTCGTCGGCCATGGCGGTAAGGACGCACGGGATCGGCTCGCCCCTCGCCGCCCACGCCGTCGCGTGCCGGGAGTGCGTGTGCACGACGCCGCCGGTACCCGGCATGTGCCGGTAGATGTACGCGTGCGACGCGGTGTCGCTGGACGGGCTGAGATCACCGCCGACGCGGGCACCGGTCAGGTCGCATACCACCATCGACTCGGCCGTCAGGTCCGGGTACGGGACGCCGCTCGGCTTGATCACCATCAGGTCGGTGCCGGGCACCCGGCCCGAGATGTTGCCGGACGTCCACGCGACCAGGCCGTTGCTGACCAGCTCCCGGTGCAGCGCGGCCACCGTGACGCGCGCCTGGCGCACCGCGGCCTGGGCGCCCGCGTCGACCCTCATGACATGACTCCGGCGGCCGCGGCGGCGCCCGGGGGTCCGTCATCGGGCGCCGCCGCGGGATCTGCGCGTGCCGTCGGGACCGGCGCGCGTGCTCCGGAACCGCGAACCCGGTCGCGCAGCGCGCGGAGCCGGTGCATGACCTCGTTCCCGCCGCGGCCCAGGTAGTCATGCAGCAGCACGTACTCCGCGTACAGCTCGTCGTAGACGGCGGCACTGGCCGGATCCGGCGTGTACGCGTCGCGCTGCCGGCGGCCCATAGCCGCCGCAGCGGCAGGCACATCCCGGTAGCAGCCCGCGGCGACGGCGGCGTGGATGGCGGAGCCGAGCGCCGGTGCCTGCGCCGAGCCGGCCAGGCTCAGCGGCAGCCGGGTCACGTCGGCGTAGATCTGCATGAGCAGCTCGTTGCGCATCAGGCCGCCGGCGATGACGAGCTCGGTCACCGGCAGCCCCGCACGGCGGAACGCGTCGATGATGACCCTGGTGCCGAACGCAGTGGACTCCAGCAGCGCGCGGTAGATATCGGGCGCCCGGCTCGCCAGGGTCAGGCCGACGATCGCGCCGGACAGGTGATGGTCGACGAGCACGCTGCGATTGCCGTTCAGCCAGTCCAGCGCTACCAGCCCGTGGCCGCCGGGAGGCTGAGCGGCCGCCTGCTCGGACAGCAGCTCGTGCACCGTGATCCCGCGCCGGCGCGCCTCGTCGTGATAGCCGGGCGGCACTGCGTGCTCGGCGAGCCAGGCGAAGATGTCGCCGACTCCGCTCTGCCCAGCCTCGTAGCCGAACGAGCCCGCCACGATCCCGCCGTCGACTACACCGCACATTCCCGGCACCTCTGCCAGCACGGCGCCGTTCATCACGTGGCAGGTCGAGGTACCCATGATCGCCACCAGCTGCCCGGCGGCTATCGCGTCGACAGCCGGCGCGGTGACATGCGCGTCGACGTTCCCGATCGCGACGGCGATGCCCGGCGGCAGTCCGGTCCAGGCGCCGCCCCGGGCGGTCAGCGACCCGGCGCGCCCGCCGAGCGGGGCGACCGAGCGAGCTAGCTTGTCCGTGGCGAAGCCGGCGAAGTCCGGGTGCAGCGCGGCGAGGAAGTCCCGTGAGGGATACCTGCCGTCCTGGTAGATGCCCTTGTACCCGGCGGTGCACGCGTTGCGCGTCTCGAGCCCGGCGAGCTGCCAGATGATCCAGTCGGCGGCCTCGATCCACCGGTCGGCACGCCGGTAGATCTCGGGGTCCTCCTCGAGCAGCTGCAGCGCCTTGGCGAACTCCCACTCGGCCGAGATCCGGCCGCCGTACCTGGCCAGCCACGGCTCGCCGCGGTCCGCGGCGAGCGCGTTTATCCGGTCCGCCTGCGGCTGGCTCGCGTGATGCTTCCACAGCTTGGGGTAGGCGTGCGGGCGGGCGCGGAACTCCGGCAGGTGGCACAGCGGCGTTCCGTCGGCGCGGGCCGGCAGCACGGTGCAGGCGGTGAAGTCGGTGCCGATGCCGACCACGCGGCGCGGGTCGATGCCCGCGTTCGCCACCGCGGCGGGCACGGCGTGCCGCAGCACGTCGGTGTAGTCGTCAGGGTCCTGCAGCGCCCAGTCCGGCGGCAGCGCGGTGCCCGACCAGGCCAGCGTCTCGTCCATCACGCCGTGCCGGTAGTCATGCACGGCGGTGCCGAGTTCCGTTCCGTCGGCGACCCGGACAACCACGGCCCGGCCGGACAGCGTGCCGAAGTCGATGCCGACGACGCAGCTGTCCGGATGCGAGTTGTTGTGAACGCTCACATCCATATTGTGGCGTACTGGCCGCGTTGCGGCGATACCTCTTCCGAACTGGTCTGGCTACCGGGCGCCGGCCGCCGGAGTTCGTGGCGCCGTGCTCGCCCGGACCACGAGGTCGGGAGTGATCGGCAGGACCGGCTGGGCCGGCTCTGCGCCGGATATCCGCTCCAGCAGCAGGTGCACCGCACGCCTGCCCAGCTCGCCGAAGTCCTGCCGTACCGTCGTGAGCGGCGGCAGGAAGAACGCCGCCTCCGGCACGTCGTCGAAGCCGACGACGCTGACGTCCCCGGGTACCCGGCGGCCCCGCTCGGCGAAGGCCCGCAGTACGCCGAGTGCCATGGGGTCATTGGCGCACAGGACCGCGGTGACGGCCGGCAGCTGAGCCAGCCGGTGGCCGGCCTCGTACCCGGAGCGCGCAGACCAGTCGCCGCGCAGCAGGTCCGGTTCTGGTGCGCCCGCCGCGCGCAGCGCCGTGCGCCAGCCCTCGACCCGCTGCTGCGCGTCGAGCCAGCTGTCCGGTCCGGCCACGTGATGCACGGTCTGGTGACCGAGGTCGAGCAGGTGCCGGGTCGCCTGCGCCGCGCCCCCGACGTTGTCGATGGTCACCGACGGCAGCGGCGCGTTCGTGCCGCAGCCCACCGCCACCAGCGGGATGTCGCTGGCAAGACCGCCGAGCGCCGCCACGGCCGTCGTCTCGGGCGCTATCACGATGATCCCCTCGACGGCCTGGCCGAGGAAGCGGTCCACGGCCTCGAGCAGCGTCCGGCGATCGAACGCGGGCAGGCTGGCGATCGCCACCGAGTAGACGGGGTGCGCGGCGCGCTCGATGCCGTAGAGCATCGAGGCGGGGCCGAACAGCGTGGTGTCGAAGCTGATCACGCCCAGCGCGTTGGTGCGGCCGGTGACGAGCGTGCGCGCGGCCGCGTTCGGCCGGTAGCCGAGGTCGCGGATGGCCGCCATGACGCCGGCCCGCGTCTTCGGGCTGACGTTGGGGTGGTCATTGAGTACGCGGGAGACCGTCTGGTGCGATACGCCCGCGCGCCGGGCGACATCCACCATCAGCGGCCGCCCGGGCTGGCTGCCGGTGCCCGACACTCGCCGCCCCCTTACATCCGGCCATGCGACCCCCGCGTTATGCCGTGCGCTGTCTGCGTTCACATCTGCGAGGTGGTCAAACTATAGCCCGGGGGCTGAATTACGGCGGACCCGGAGCTGCCTGAATGGCGCACGGAACGGGCAGCCCGGCTGCTTCCTGCGCTGGCACATGCGCCCCACGGGCCTCCCCTGGCTAACCATGTAAAACCCGCGCGTTTTCGCAACAAATAGGTGACAGCGGCGATGTGAGCGTTAACAATACTGAGCTGTGCTCAGATACCCGTACTGCGATAGGAGGAGCAATGCTTTCCCGCTTAACACGCACCGCTACATCGACGGGGATGCGGATCGCGGGGGTGGTCGCGCTCGTTGCGGCGGGCCTGGCCGGCACGGCGGCGTTCAGCAGCGCCCCGTCGGCGGCTGCGGGCCGGTCCTGCACGGCACAGCCGACTGTCAGCAGGCAGTTCTACGGATCTGCGTTCGACCTGTACGCCGGCCATAACCTGCCGGTCTACCGGTACACACTGCGCAACTGCACCGGCATGCGGGTCGCGATCCTGACCTACGGCGGCATCGTGCAGTCGATCACGGTGCCGAGCCGGTCGGGCCGGCCGACCGACGTCGTACTCGGGTTCAGGACGCTGCGCGACTATATCGCGGAAGACAGCCCGCCGGTGACGGCGAACGGCGGACCGTATTTCGGCGAGACGGTCGGTCGCTACGCCAACCGCATCGCGAAAGGCACGTTCACGCTGGACGGGCACGCCTACACGCTGCCCATCAACAACGGCGTGAACAGCCTGCACGGCGGCCTCGTGGGCTTCGGCAACCATGTCTGGGCAGCGCGCGCGGTACGGTCTCGGGCCGCCGCCGGCGTCCAGCTGAAGCTCGTCAGCCCGAACGGCGACGACGGCGCGAACGTCGGCTGCAGCTGCACCGGCTACCCGGGCACGCTGACGGTGGCAGTCACGTTCACCCTCAACGATGCCAGTCAGCTGCGCATTCACTACCGGGCGACGGTTGCGGGCGAGGCGACGGTGCTGAACCTGACCAACCACAGCTACTTCAATCTCGGCGGCGAGGCCTCCGGCCCGGTCTACTCGCAGCGGGTCCAGATCAACGCGGATAATTACACGCCCACCGACTCGACCCAGATCCCGACCGGCGCGATCGTCCGGGTGGCCGGCACGCCGTTCGACTTCACCCGGCCCGTCGCGATCGGTGCCCGCATCACCGACAACAACAAGCAGCTGCTGATCGCCCAGGGCTACGACCACAACTGGGTGCTGAACAAGACCGGGCCGCGGCTAGGCGCCCTCGCCATGGCGGCGCGCGCCTGGGACAACGCCACCGGGATCAAGCTGACGGTGTGGACCGACCAGCCGGGCGTGCAGTTCTACTCCGGAAACTTCCTCAACGGCACGCTGGTGGGCATCAGCGGCCACATCTACCGGCAGAGCTGGGGCTACACGTTCGAGACACAGCACTATCCGAACTCGCCCAACGATCCCAGCTTCCCCAGCACCGTCCTGCGGCCAGGACAGGTGTTCAGCTCGTCCACCGTGTTCCAGTTCAACCGGTTCTGATCCCCGGCCTGTGGCGCGGGCGCCGCCCAGGGGGCGCCCGCGCCACAGCGGGGCGCGGTCAGCCGGGCACCTTCTGCGCGCTATGGTCGGAACGCGCTGAGCCCCGGAGGTGCCATGTGAGCGTGCTCGTGGCAGGGATCGACTCCTCGACGCAGTCGTGCAAGGTCGTCATCCGGGACGCACAGACCGGCGCGCTGCTGCGCTCCGGCCAGGCCGCCCACCCGCCGGGTACTGAGGTCGACCCGGCCGCCTGGAAGCAGGCCCTGGCCGTCGCGGTGACGCAGGCGGGCGGGCTGCGGGACGTCGCGGCAGTCTCGGTCGCCGGGCAGCAGCACGGCATGGTGTGCCTGGACGAGCGCGGCAGCGTCGTCCGGCCGGCCCTGCTGTGGAACGACACCAGGTCGGCCGCGGCGGCGGATGAGCTGATCGCCGAGCTGGGCGACGGCGACCAGCGCCGGGGCAGGCGGGCCTGGGCGGAGGCGGTGGGCAGCGTGCCGGTGGCCTCGTTCACGGTGACGAAGCTGCGCTGGCTGGCCGAGCACGAGCCGCGAGCGCTGGCCAGGACGACGGCGGTCTGCCTGCCGCACGACTGGCTGACCTGGCAGCTCGCAGGTGCACCCGGCCCTGCCGAGCTGCGCACCGATCGCGGCGACGCCAGCGGGACCGGCTACTGGTCACCCGCCGCGGCCTCCTACCGACCCGACCTGCTGCGGCTCGCGGCGGGCCGGGACGTAATGGTGCCGCGTGTCCTCGGGCCCGCTGTGGCGGCAGGCGAGGCAGCCGACCGCGAGCCCGGCGGTACCCGGCCGTTGCTCGGGCCCGGCACCGGCGACAACGCCGCGGCGGCGCTCGGGCTGGCCGTCTCCCCCGGCGAGGTCGTCGTGTCGGTAGGCACGTCGGGCACGGTGTTCGCGGTGAGCACGGCGCCCGCAGCCGACCCGACGGGCGCCATTGCTGGCTTCGCGGACGCGACCGGGCGCTTCCTGCCCCTGGTGTGCACGCTCAACGCGGCCGGCGTCCTGACGGCGGTCGCGACCATGCTCGGCGTGGGCCTGGACCGGCTCGCGGAACTCGCGCTCGCCGCGCCGCCGGGCGCTGGCGGGCTGACGATGCTGCCCTACCTGGCCGGCGAGCGGACGCCGAACCGGCCGGGCGCGACCGGTGAGCTGCACGGCCTCACCGCCGCCACGGCGACGCCGGAGAACCTCGCGCGCGCGGCGGTGGAAGGCATGCTGTGCGGCCTCGCCGACGGCCTCGACGCGCTCGCCGGCACCGGGGTCGAGCTGGAGCGCGTCCTGCTCATCGGCGGCGGCGCGCGGTCGGAGGCGGTGCGGCGGATCACCCCCTCGGTGCTCGGCGTTCCGGTCGACGTGCCGGAGGCCGGCGAGTACGTGGCGGACGGCGCCGCCAGGCAGGCCGCCTGGGTCCTGGCCGGGGGCACTGAGCCGCCCGAGTGGGCGACCGGTGAGCGGCGCCGGTACGAGGCCGACCCGCAGCCCGTCGTCAGGCAGCAGTACGCGGCGGTCCGCAGCTAACCGGCTGTCAGCGCACCGGCGCACACCCGTCAGCGCGGAGATTCAGGCTCTGAGCGAGCCCTGAATCTCCGCGCTGATTATTCCGAGACGATGTTGACCAGTTTCGGCGGCCGGACGATCACGGTCCGGACGCCGCGGCCGGCCAGCGCGCGCTCCGCACCCGGCGCGGCGAGCGCCAGCTCGCGCAGCTCGTCCGCACCGATCCCGG
>Ga0335078_10003126_pt1 | contig 24720 bp, 25 predicted proteins | sample Lox_Sample_32_FD_206711 | JGI IMG/M metagenome (GOLD analysis project Ga0335078, IMG submission 206711) | Soil microbial communities from Loxahatchee National Wildlife Refuge, Florida, United States - Lox_Sample_3.2 | ecosystem: Environmental > Terrestrial > Soil > Wetlands | place: USA... | reverse complement strand
GCAAAAGCGCGCGGCGCCAAGATCCTCGGCGTGCTGGAAGGCTGCGGCGAGATGGCGGATTCGTTCCACCGCACCCGTTCAAGCCCGGACGGCAAGCCGATCATCGGCGCCATCGTCAACGCGATCAGGGATGCCGGCTTGACGCCCGACGACATCGACTATGTCAACGCGCACGGCACCGGCACGCCGGAAAACGACAAGATGGAGCACCTCGGCGTCTCGACCGTCTTCGGCGAGCGCATGAAGAGCGTCCCGATCTCCTCCAACAAATCGATGATCGGGCACACGCTGTCGGCCGCCGGCGCGGTCGAGGCGGTGGTCACGCTGCTGACGCTGCAGCATCAGCGCATTCCGCCCACCATCAATTACAACGTGCCGGACCCGGCGATCCCGCTCGACGTGGTGCCGAACAAGGCGCGCGACGCGCGCGTCAAGCACGCGATTTCCAATTCCTTCGGTTTCGGCGGACAGAACGTCTCGCTGGTGATGGGCCTCGAGCCGGCGTAAGCCGCCCTGCCCCATGATGCGCATGCATCGCCGGATCAGTTTCTGTTGTCATTCCGGGGGGCGGTCTAAAGGCCGCGCCCCGGAATGACAGAAAGTAATGCGAATGCGCGCCCTGCAACTCATCGCCGACCGCAAGCTTGAGCTTTCCGACGTGCCGCCGCCGCCCGCGCCCAGCGCCGGCGAGGTGCAGATCCGCATCAAGGCTGTCGCGATCAATCATCTCGACCTGTGGGGCTATCGTGGCATGGCGTTCGCCAAGCGCAAATTGCCGCTGGTGGTCGGCGCCGAAGCCTCTGGCGACGTCGCCGCGGCCGGCTCCGGCGTCGCGAATTTCAAGATAGGCGACAAGGTCGTCATGTACGGCGCCATGACCTGCGGGCAATGCACCGCCTGCCGCGAGGGCCGCGACAATTTGTGCGAGAACGTCGGCGGCATCATGGGCTTTCACATCGACGGCTTCGCCCGCGATCTGATCAATCTGCCGGCGCGACTGGTGATCCCGGTGCCGGACGGCGTGTCGCTGCGCGACGCCGCCTGCGCGCCGATCGCCTTCGGCACCGTCGAGCACATGCTGTTCGATAACGCCAAGCTCAAGCCGGGCGAGACCATTCTGGTGCATGCCGGCGGCTCCGGCATCGGCTCGGTGGCGATCAAGATGGCGAAGGCAATCGGCTGCACCGTCATCACCACCGTCGGCGACGATGCCAAGGCGGAGAAGGCGAAGGCGCTCGGCGCCGATCACGTCATCAACTACAAGAGCGAACGCTTCGAAGGGGTGACCCGCAAGCTCACTGCCAAGAAAGGCGTCGACGTGGTGTTCGAACACGTCGGCGGCGAAGCCTTCAATGCCTCCCTGCTCTGCTTGAAGCGCGGCGGACGTCTCGTGACCTGCGGCTCGACCGCCGGCCCGAGCGTGACCATCAATCTGATGCAGCTGTTCCAGCAACAGTACAAGATTTTCGGCTCCTTCGGCGCCGCCATGCGCAATATCCGCGACAGCCTGTCGAAGATGGCGGCGGGCATAACGCCGGTCATCGATAGCGAATTCGCGCTCGCCGACTTCGAACAAGGGCTGGCGCGCATCGAAAGCCGACAGGTGTTCGGCAAAGTGATCGTGCATTTCTGATGCCTAATCCGCTGAGGCGCATGATTCTGCGGGCGCGGTGCGCCGCAAAGGCCATGAGCGATGCCGCGATCGGCACGCTGGCGATCGCGCTGATCAAATCGTTGCGCCGGGTCGATCCCGATCGCTTGGCGGACGCCGCCGGCTGGACATTGCGCAAAGTTGGCCCGCTGCTGCGTGAAAACCGTATCGCCCGCGAGCAGCTCACCGCTGCGTTTCCCGAGAAGTCCGCTGCGGACATCGAGGCGATCTTAACTGGTACCTGGGACAATCTCGGCCGCATGGGCGCCGAATTCGTCCATCTCGACCGGCTCTGGGATTATCAGTCGCCCGAGCAACCTGGCCGTTTCGACATCGCGCCCGAAGACCTCGCGCGCTTTCTGCGGCTTGCCGAGGACGACAAGCCGGCACTGGTGTTCGCCGCCCATATCGGCAATTGGGAGCTGCCGGCGATTTCCGCGCACGGTTACGGGCTCGACAGCGCGGTGCTGTACCGCAGGCCGAATGTCGCTGCGATCGATCGCTGGATCACCGAGACCCGCTCCGCCCTCATGGGCACGCTGATCCCGACCGGCCTCGGCGCGCCGGTCAAGCTGGCCGAAGCGCTCGAACGCGGCGGCCATGTCGGGATGCTGGTCGACCAATATTACGTGCGCGGCGTGCCGGTGACTTTCTTCGGACGGCCGACGCGCGCCAACCCGTTGCTGGCGCGGCTCGCCCGCCATTTCGACTGCCCAATCCATGGCGTGCGGCTCGTTCGGCTGCCGGGCCACCGCTACCGCGGCGATATCACCGACGCGATCCAGCCCGCGCGCGATGCCGAAGGCAAGGTCGATGTTGCCGGCACCATGCAGATCGTCATGAACGTGATCGAGGGTTGGATCCGCGACAATCCGGAGCAATGGCTCTGGCAGCACCGGCGTTGGCGGCCGGAGGACGAGCCGAACCGTTCAGCAACGTAGCCGAGCGTAAGGGCGTTCAGGGGACCAGGATGCGGCCGTCAACCGCCACGGCGCCGGCAGCGTCGATATGCACGACCGCCATCTCGCCCGACGACAGGTTCGCGCCGGCAATCGCCTGAATATTGGTGACGTGCGACACCAGAACCGTGAGCTGTTTGGCGGGGATCGTCTTCAGGAATTTTGCGGTCTTTTCCGCCGTCTCGTGCATGCCGCTCGCGTCGGTGAGAAACACTTGATTGAGCGCCGGCAATTCGGCGACCGGGCCGAGGCCGGTCAGCCGGGCGGTTTCCAGCGCGCGGCAGAACTGGCTGGAGACGAGGCGCGCATGCGCGATGCCGTGCTTGCGGAACGCATCGCCGACACGGCGCGCTTGCGCGCGTCCGGCATCATCCAGCGAGCGCTGGATGGCGCAGTTCTTGAGATCGATGCCGTAGGGCTCCGGCGTTGCGCCGGGCGCATTGGAATGCCGCAGCAGCACGAAATGCCCTGGCTTTTTGAGCAAAGCCCACGTCGCATCGTCGGCGGCGCGCGCGCCTTGGACCGGCAGCAGCACAAGCGCGAGCAGTGCCGCTCCGAGGCAAGCGATGAGGTACTCGATTGATCGAGACCGTTGCATGGGTTTAACCGGCGTCGGTTGGAAGCCCAGCGGCTTTCCAGGCGATGATGCCGCCGGCCAGGTGCGATTTGTAGGGATAGCCCGCGTCCTGGGCGGCGAGCGAGGCGGTTACCGAACGGCGGCCGGAGCGGCAGGCGAACACCACCTGCCTGCCTTGCGGGTCGGGAATATCGGCCGGATCGAAGCACGACAGCGGCACGATCGCCGCGCCGGGATAGCGCTCCACCGCGGTCTCGTTCGGCTCGCGCACGTCGACCAGCAGCATGCGGCCGGCTTTAAGGCCCGCCGTCACCTGCTCGGGCGTCAGATTTTCCACTTCGTTGGCGCGCGGTATCTCGTCGGCCATGCACATCGCTCCGGGTATTTAGGCCGCGGTTTTACCCGGATTTTTTCAGACGGTCACCTGGGTTCCGACCTCCACCACCCGGCCGGTCGGGATCTGGAAATAGTCGGTGGCGTCGTTGGCGACGCGGGTCAGCCCGATGAACAGCCGGTCCTGCCAGCGCGGCATGCCGGAATGGGCAGCCGGCTTGAGCGAACGGCGCGACAGGAAGAACGACGTCGACATGATGTCGAACTGCCAGCCAAGCTTGCGGGCGATGGCGAGCGCCTTCGGCACGTTGGGCGTCTCCATGAAACCGAAGCGCAGATTGACGCGCGTGAACGTCTGGCCGACCGGCTCGATGCGGACGCGGTCGGCCGGGTCGACGCGCGGGGTATCCGCGGTCTCAATGGTGAGGACGACGTTCTTCTCGTGCAGCACCTTGTAATGCTTGAGGCTGTGCAGCAGCGCGGTGGGTGCGCTGAACGGGTCGCTGGTGAAGAAAACCGCGGTGCCGGGCACGCGCGTCGGCGGCTTCTTTTCCAGACTTGCGACCAGGCCCTCGAGCGGAATTTCCTGCCGCCGCGTCTTCTCGAACAACAGCCGGCTGCCGCGCCGCCACGTATACATGATCGTCATGACCACGGCGCCGAGCGCGAGCGGCATCCAGCCGCCCTCCACCACCTTGAGCAGATTGGCGGACAGGAAGGTGAGATCGATGAACAGGAACGGCATCATCAAGCTCAGCGCGCCGAGCAGCGGCCAGCCCCAGACGCGCCTGATGACAATAACCGCCATCATGCCGGTGACCACCATGGTGCCGGTCACGGCAATGCCGTAGGCGGAGGCAAGCGCGCTGGACGAGCGGAACAATGCGACCAGCAGCAATACGCCGATCAGCAGCAGCGTGTTCACGCGCGGCATGTAGATCTGCCCGAACAGCGCCTCCGAGGTATGGCGGATCTCCAGGCGCGGCAGCAGGCCGAGCTGGATCGCCTGCTGCGTCAGCGAATAGGCGCCGGTGATCACCGCCTGACTCGCGATCACGGTCGCGGCAGTCGCCAGCGCCACCATCGGCAACAGCGCCCAATCCGGGTAGAGCAGAAAAAATGGATTTTCGATGGCCTTCGGATTGGCGAGCACCAGCGCGCCCTGTCCGAGATAGTTGATGAGGAGCGCCGGCAACACGACGATCAGCCAGGCAAAGCGGATTGGCCCATCGCCGAAATGACCGAGATCGGCATACAGCGCTTCCGCGCCGGTCACCACCAGGAATACCGCGCCGAGTGTGAAGAAGGCGATGATGCCGTGATGCAGCAGAAAGTGGATGCCGTAATACGGATTGAACGAGTAAAGCACATTGAGATTTTTCCCGATGTGCCACAGGCCGCCGACCGCGATGGCGATGAACCAGATCACCATGATCGGGCCGAACAGCGCCGCCACTTTTGCCGTGCCGCGCGACTGCCCGGCGAAAAGCCCCAACAGGATGATGACGGTGAACGGCACGACGTATTCGTCGAAAGCCGGCGTGACGACCTTCAAGCCTTCGATCGCCGATAGAACCGACAGCGCCGGTGTGATGATGGCGTCGCCGTAAAACAGCGCCCCGCTGATGATGCCCAAGAGAATAACGACGGCGCCGCCGCGGCTGCCGCCGAGGGCGCGCGAGGCGAGCGCCATCAGCGCCAAGGTGCCGCCCTCCCCATTATTGTCGGCGCGCAACAGGATGAGGACGTATTTCGCAGTCACCACCAACAGCAGCGCCCAGATGATCAGGGAGAGAATGCCGAGCACCACCGGTTCGTCGACGACGTGGCCGGAGCCGGACGCGGCGAGCACCGATTCGCGCAAGGCATAGAGCGGGCTGGTGCCGATATCGCCATAAACGACGCCGATGCAGCCGAGCGTGATCGCCCAGAAACCTGGGTTTGTCGACGAATGGTCGCCATCACCGTTGGCCGCCGGCGAGCCGCCGCGGGCCGCGGCAATGGTTTTCGACATGGGGGATTGGCCTAGGCCTGTGCAATGCAAAATTATGGGCCGCGGGCTTATAACGCCGGCAGCGTGAGCTCAGCACCGCCAATTATGCAGTGCATCGCCCGTCGTCATGCACAATATGCAGGCCTCGCGCTACGTTTTTCAAGGAGTTAAAAGATTCATGCCGGCGCGCCTCGAAATGGCCAGCGGGGATCGGCGCCCACGTTTACGGGGTTAAATCTGGCGGTATCGGCGGCTCTTCGCGCATCAACGTGATGGTCACGCGGCGGTTGGGTGACAGGTACGGATTGTCGGGGAAAAGCGGGTCGGTATCGGCTTTGCCCGCCACCATGAAAATGTGGCCGGGCGGCAGCCCTTCGGCGGCCAGTATCTCGCGCACGGCGTTGGCGCGGTCGGCGGACAGTTCCCAGGCCCCGTAACCCGGCTTGTCCGGCACTTTGCTCGAAGCGGTATGGCCGGTGATGGACACGCGGTACGGCATCGCCTTGAGCGCCGGCGCGATCTTCTGGACGATCTTGCGGGTGCGCTCGTAGGGCTCTTTGGCGCCATCGGGGAACATCGAGCGGCCATCCTGGTCGACGATCTCGATGTTCAGGCCCTGCTTGGTCTCCTCGACCATGATGTGCTTGGAGGCCTCGGTAATCTCCGGCATGTCCTGCAAAGCTTGCCGCAGTGAGGCCGAGGCGAGCGCGAATTTCTGATCTTTCTTGAAGCGGACGCCGTAGTTGCGTTCGCGGTCGCGTTCGTCGGGCGTCGGCGTCGCCGAGGCGTCCTTCGGGTCGATCTGGGCGGCGTTCTTCAGGCGCGGCCGCGTCGGCAGCCCGAGCACCTCGATGATGCCGGAATAGCGCACGTTTTCCTGCACGCCGAAGGCGTCGCGCATCGAGCCGGCGACGATTTTCAGCTTCTGCTGGTCCTGCGTGGAAAAGGCGACCAGCATCACGAAGAAGCTGACCAGCAATCCCATCAGGTCGGCAAAGGTTACGAACCAACCGTGGCCGCCGCCGTGCCCACCGTCTTTGCGTCTCGCCATACTCGCCGTCCCCGACCCAACGCGTTACGCGGGTACCGACTCCGCCGCTTTTTCTTCTTCCTCGTCGCTGTGGCGATGCTTCTCGGGCAGGTAGGCGAGCAGCATTTCACGCACGAGGGTCGGGCTCTTGGCTTCGCGGATCATCAGCACGCCGTCGATGATCAAGGTGCGATTGACCTCCTCGTCGACCAGCTTGAGATGCAGCTTGTCGGCGATCGGCAGGCAGAACAGATTGGCCAGTGCCGCGCCGTAAAAAGTCGCAAGCAGCGCGCCGGCCATGAACGGACCGAGCTTGGACGGGTCGGTCATGTTGGCGAACATCTGCACCATGCCGATGAGAGTTCCGATCATGCCGAAGGCGGGCGCGCAGTCGCCGACCGCGCGGTAGATCTTCTGGCCTTCATCGAGATGGGTGAGGAAGTTGTCGCGGTCGCGCTCGAGATTGTCGCGGATGAAATTGGTGTCGTAGCCGTCGGCGACGTAGCGGATGCCTTTGGCCAGGAACGGGTCCTCGATCTCGACTTTTTCGAGCCCCATGGGACCGGATTTGCGGGCAATTTCGGCGATGCCGGCGATTTCGTCGACCAGCTCGCGCTGGGTCATGCGGCGCATGGTGAAGGCGAATTTCGCGCCCAGCGGCAGGCCATGCAGCATCGAGGAGAGCGGGAAGCGGATGAAGGTGGCGGCGAACGAACCGCCGAAAATGACGATGAACGCGTGCTCGCTGACGAACATATGCAAGTCGCCGCCCATCAGGATCACCAGGGTAACGACGGCGACGCCTGACAACAGACCGAGACTTGTTGCGATATCCATGACGACCTGACCCCGAACGCGCACGAGCGGCCGTTGCGTGCTGCGCCGACCGCTAAGGAGGACCCTAGACTGGCGCTGTTAAGAGGCAGTAAAGGCTAACCGTTGGTGAAAGAAAAACGCCCAGGCTTGCCGGGGCATCCCCGTAACCGGCCCGCGGAAAACTACAAAATTCGCTAGAATTAGGTTTTTCGGGCGTCGGAGACCGTCAGAACTGGAGGAAAGCGACCCATGCGTGAAATCGGCCATTTCATCGGCGGCAAGGCCGTCAAAGGTACCTCCGGACGCTTCGGCGACGTGTTCAATCCTAACACCGGCGAAATCCAGGCCAAGGTGGCGCTCGCCAAGCACTCTGAGGTCGAGCACGCAATCGCGGTCGCGGAAGCGGCGCAGCCGGCCTGGGCGGCGACCAATCCGCAGCGGCGCGCGCGCGTGATGTTCAAGTTTCTTGAGCTGGTGCAGAAGGAATACGACAGCCTCGCCAAGCTGCTCTCCTCCGAGCATGGCAAGACGCTGCCCGATGCGCGCGGCGACATCCAGCGCGGGCTCGAGGTGGTCGAATTCGCCTGCGGCATTCCGCATCTCCTGAAGGGCGACTACAGCGAAGGCGCCGGCCCCGGCATCGACCTTTATTCGGTGCGCCAGCCGCTCGGCGTGGTCACCGGTATCACGCCGTTCAATTTTCCGGCCATGATTCCGCTGTGGAAGGCGGCGCCGGCGCTTGCCTGCGGCAACGCCTTCATCCTCAAGCCGTCGGAGCGCGACCCCTCGGTGCCGATGCGCATCGCCGAACTGTTTCTCGAAGCCGGCCTGCCGGAAGGCGTGCTCAACGTCGTCAACGGCGACAAGGAAGCGGTCGACACGCTGCTCAACGATGCGCGCATCAAAGCGATCGGCTTCGTCGGCTCCTCGGCGATCGCCGAGTACATCTATTCAACCGGCTGCGCCAACGGCAAGCGCGTGCAGTGCTTCGGTGGAGCCAAGAACCACATGATCGTCATGCCGGACGCCGACATGGACCAGGCGGTCGACGCGCTAATCGGCGCCGGCTACGGCTCGGCCGGCGAACGCTGCATGGCGGTGTCGGTGGCGGTGCCGGTCGGCAAGAAGACCGCCGACACCCTGCTCGGCAAGCTGATCCCGCGCGTCGAAGGCTTGAAGATCGGACCCTCGAGCGACGACAAGGCCGACTACGGCCCGATGGTGACGCGCGAGCTGCTCAACAAAGTGCGCGGCTACATCGACAGCGGCATCAAGGAAGGCGCCAAGCTCGTGGTCGACGGCCGCGGATTCAGGCTGCAGGGCTACGAGAACGGCAATTTCATCGGCGGCTGCTTGTTCGACGAGGTGCAGCCACACATGAAAATCTACAAGGAAGAAATCTTCGGGCCGGTACTCTCGGTGGTGCGCGCGAAAGATTACGAGGAGGCGGTGCGGTTGCCGTCCGACCACGAATACGGCAACGGCGTCGCTATCTTCACGCGCGACGGCGACACTGCGCGCGATTTCGTCAACCGCGTGCAAGTCGGCATGGTGGGGGTGAATTTCGCGATCCCCGTGCCTCTCGCCTATTACACCTTCGGCGGCTGGAAGCGCTCCGGCTTCGGCGATCTCAACCAGCATGGGCCGGATTCGGTCCGCTTTTACACCAAAACCAAGACGATCACCTCGCGCTGGCCGACCGGCACCAAGGAAGGCGCGGAATTCGTGATCCCGACCATGAAATAGGAACGCCTTCGCATGCCGACGCTTCGGGTCGCGGCTAGCGCGCTTGGCACATTATTGCTGGCCGGTTGCGCCGGCAATCCGCTCAGCGGCGTGGCGCCTGCGACGGCTCCCGCGCCGAACTTGGGGATGACAGGCCGCTGGATTCTGGCGGCGCCCAATGCCCCATCCTGCGGCATGAATTTCGTGGGTGCGGCGGGCGGCCAGGAGGGCACCGTCGAGCCGGAAGGCGGCTGCCCGGGCAATTTCTTTACCAGCCGGCACTGGACGCTGGCCGCCGGCACGCTCACGATCAACGACCACGAAAACCAGCCGCTGGCTAATCTCACCTTTGCCGACGGCCGCTTCCAAGGCCAAGCGACCGCCGGGACGGCGGTGACGCTGAGCCGCCAACCGTCGGCGCAATAGTCGGAACCGTCATGACCGAATATCAGCTCTACTGCTTCGCCCAGTCCGGCAATGCCTACCGCGCCGCGCTGATGCTCAATCTGATCGGCGCCAAGTGGGAGCCGGTCTGGTACGACTTCTTCGGCGCGGCGCCGCAGCGCACGCCGGAGTTTCGCGAGACGATCAATGAAATGGGCGAAGCGCCGGTGCTGGTGCACGGCAAGAAGAAGCTCAGCCAGTCGGGCGTGATCCTCACCTATCTCGCGCGCAAATCCGGAAAGTTCTTGCCGCAAGGCGAGGACGAGGAGTTGGAATCGCTGCGCTGGATCATCTTCGACAATCAGAAGGTCAGCGGCTTTCTCGGGCCCTTCCGCTTTCTCAAGAATTTCGCCAAGCCGGCCGGCGACCCGGCGGTGACGGCGTTCTTACACGGACGCGCGCAAGCCGCTCTCGCCATCGTCAACAAGCGGTTGACCGGGCGGCAATTCCTGGTGAGCGGCAAGCCGACCATCGCCGACGTTTCGATGACCGGCTATTTGTACTATCCCGCCGAAGAATTCGGCTTCGACGTCGCCAAGGACTATCCGGCGATCGGCGCCTGGCTCGAGCGCATGAAGGCCCTGCCCGGCTGGGGCCACCCCTACGATCTGATGCCCGGCTATCCGTTCGGCACGCAGGGCTATCGCAATAAATGAGCCTGCGGCGCGTGCATGGATTGAAGGCGCGTTCGATCAGTTCAAGCGCGCTGGGCGCTCGTGATCGTCCTCGCCCGCGGTCAGATGACCGGCCACCGTCATTGATGTTTCGGCGGCAGCGGCTGCTGCCTCGACGTCCTTGCGTTGGTAGTTGCGATAGGACAGCCAGCCGAACGGCAGGCAGGCGAGATAGGCAAGTGTGCCAATGGTGAGCACTTCCCATGGATAGCTGATGAGCAGCGCAAAGAACAATACCACCACGACGAAGACCGGCAGCACCATATCCGGCGGTACGCGCTTGCCCACGCGCTTGCCGGAGAACACCGGAAGCCGCGACACCATGAGGAGGGCGATCGCCAGGGTATAGAAGAACGTCAGCCACACCGTGACCAGCCCGTTGGAGACGCCGAGGAAGTAGAGATAGATCGGCAACAGCACGGTGATGGCGCCGGCCGGCGCCGGGATGCCGGTGAAAAAATTCCCCGCCCAAGCAGGCTGGTTGGGATCGTCGATCATCACATTGAAGCGCGCAAGCCTTAAGCCGGCGCAGATCGCAAACACCAGCGCGGCGATCCAGCCCGCTGATTTGAGCTCGTACAGGCCCCAGAAATAGAGGATCAGCGCCGGCGCCACGCCGAAGTTGACGAAGTCGGCGAGGCTGTCGAGTTCGGCGCCGAAGCGCGAGGTGCCCTTGAGCATACGCGCGATGCGCCCGTCGATGCCGTCGAGCGTCGCCGCCAAGACGATGGCGGCCAGCGCCAGATCGAGCCGGCTCTCGACCGCCATGCGAATGGCGGTGAGCCCCGCGCAGAGCGCCAACAGCGTGATCAGATTGGGCAGCAGCGTGCGCACCGGAATCGGCTTGAACCGGCGGCGGCGCGGCGGCGGCGCAGGATCGATGGGCTGAAAAACCATGGCGCCAATATAGTCGCTTCCCGGCGCCGGCGCCACGGCGTGGCGGACCCGTTTGCCGATCTCGTTAACGATTTACCCGCTGCGGAACGCGCGGCCGGGGTCGTTGTTGCGCAAATCGGCGAGTACCGTTTCACCGGCAAGCGAGGTCTGCCCCACCGCCACCAGCGGCAACGTGCCGTCCGGCAGATAGACGTCGAGGCGCGAGCCGAAGCGGATCATGCCGAAGCGCTCGCCGGCGCCGAGCGGCTGGCCCTCGCGCACGAAGCAGACGATGCGCCTTGCGATCAAGCCGGCGATCTGCACGACCGCGACGCGCGCGCCCGCGGCCGCGATCACCAGCGAATTGCGCTCGTTGTCGGCGCTCGCCTTGTCGAGATCGGCATTGAAGAACTTGCCCGGCTGATAGACGATCTTCTCAATGCGGCCGGCCACCGGGCTGCGGTTTACGTGGCAATCGAACACGCTCATGAAAATCGAGATGCGCAGTTGCGGCGTATCGCCGAGGCCGAGCTCGTGCGGTGGCGGCGCCGTGGTGATCTGGCTGATGCGGCCATCGGCGGGCGCCACCACCAGCCCGTCGCGCACCGGCGTCACCCGCGGCGGATCGCGGAAGAAATAAGCGCACCAGATCGTCGCCAGCGTGCCGAGCCAGCCGAGCGGGCTCCACAGCCAGAACAAAACCAGGCTCGCCAGCGCAAAGGCGCCGATGAACGGGTAGCCCTCGGGGGTGATGGGCACCATTTGCGCGCGGATCGAATCGTAGATCGACATGCCCTATCCTACTCCGCGGCGTCGGCTTGCGCCTCGACCGGCGCGCCAGCGGCGGCCGAGAGGACGTCCTCGATCGGGGGCGGGTTGCGGTTTGGCGCGGCCTCGTCTTCCGCAACGCGGGCGAGCCTCTCGCGCGCTTCCTCGGCCTCACGCTGGCGGTTCCACATGCTGGCGTAAAGCCCGTCGGCGGCGAGCAGCGCGAAATGCGTACCGCGCTCGACGATCTCGCCCTGGTCAAGCACGATGATCTCGTCGGCGCCGACGATGGTGGAGAGCCGGTGCGCGATCACCAGCGTGGTGCGCCCCTTCGATACGCGCTCGAGCGCGTCCTGGATTTCCTTCTCGGTGTGGCTGTCGAGTGCCGAGGTCGCCTCGTCCAAGAGCAGGATCGGCGGCGCCTTCAGGATGGTTCGCGCAATCGCCACGCGTTGCTTTTCGCCGCCGGAAAGTTTCAAGCCGCGTTCGCCGACTTCGGTGTCGTAGCCTTTCGGCGCAATGCGGATCAGAGGATCAATCTGCGCGAGTTTTGCCGCTTCTTCCACTTCGGCGTCGCTCGCTTCCCAGCGGCCGTAACGGATGTTGTAGCGGATGGTGTCGTTGAACAGCACCGTGTCCTGCGGCACCATGCCGATGGCGTGGCGCAGCGAAGCCTGCGTGACCCTGGCGATGTCCTGGCCGTCGATCAGGATGCGGCCGCCGGCGAGGTCGTAGAAGCGGAACAGCAGCCGCGAGATCGTCGACTTGCCGGCGCCGGAGGGACCGACCACCGCCACCGTCTTCCCCGCCGGCACCTCGAAGTTGATGCCTTTGAGGATGCGGCGTTGCGGCTCGTAGGCGAAGCGCACATCCTCGAAGCGGACGGTGCCGTTGGTCACTTGCAGCGGCGGCGCGCCGGGGACATCCTTGATCTCCGGCTCGCGCGAAAGGATCGAGAACATGAGCTCGATGTCGGTCACCGCCTGCTTGATCTCGCGATAGACCATGCCCATGAAATTGAGCGGCTGGTAAAGCTGGATCATCATGGCGTTGATCAGCACGAAATCGCCGACCGTCTTGGTGCCGGCGCGCACCTCATAGGCGCACATCACCATGGCGGCGGCGAGCCCGAAGGTGAAGATCACCGCCTGCCCGGCGTTGAGGATAGCGAGCGAGGTATAGGCGCGCGTGCTCGCCTCCTCGTAGCGCGCCATCGATTTGTCGTAACGATCGGCTTCCCGCCTCTCGGCGCCGAAATATTTCACCGTCTCGTAATTGAGCAGTGAGTCGATTGCCTTGACGTTGGCGTCGGTGTCGCTGTCATTCATCTTGCGGCGGATGCCGATGCGCCACTCGGTGGCGTGATAGGTGTAGGTCATGTAGACGGCGACGGTGATCATGATCGCCAGCACGTAGCGCCAATCGAATTTCCACATCAGCACGCCGACGATCAGCAGCAATTCGATGATGGTCGGCGAGAGCTGTAGGATCACCATCCGTACGATGGTCTCGATGGCGTTGCGCCCGCGCTCGAGCACGCGGGTGAGGCCGCCGGTCTTGCGTTCGAGATGAAAGCGCAGCGACAATTCGTGCATATGCACGAAAGTGCGGTAGGCGAGCCGGCGCACCGCGTGCATCGCCACCTTGGCGAAGACGCCGTCGCGCAATTGCGTGAGCGCCGCCATCAGGATGCGCATGCCGCCGTAGGCGATGGTCATGGCAACCGGCGCGGCCAGCGCCCAGACCAGCCAATCGGAGGCGGCCACCGGCGCCGAGCCGTGGCCGGCGAGCGCATCGGTCGCCCATTTGTAGGTGAAGGGCACCGCGATGGTCGCGAGCTTGGCGGCAAGCAGCAGCAGCATGGCGGCGAGCACGCGCAGCTTCAGGTCGGCGCGGTCGGAGGGCCAGATATAGGGCCACAGATGCACCACGGTGCGCAGCAGCGCGCCGCGGTCGCCGGAGACCGGGGCGCCACCCTGGCTGGTACGATGATGGTGGTGGTCGCTCATGCAGGGCCTTCATATAGGGGGATTCTCAGGCGTAATCACCCTGTCATGTGACGATAAATGACCGCCGGCCGCTGCCTTGACGCTGCCGCATGCGCGGCGCACATGCAGGGACATGAAGCGACCCGAGAACCCTGCGAAAATTCGAAAAATCTGCGTCTATTGCGGCTCCGGACCGGGTGCCGACCCGGCCTTTGTGGAAGCTGCCCGTGCTTTCGGCGCGATCCTCGCCAAACACGGCGTCGGCCTGGTCTATGGCGGCGGCCACGTCGGCATGATGGGGGAGCTCGCAAGCGCTGTACTGGACCATGGCGGCGAGGTCACCGGCATCATCCCCGACTTCCTGGTGGCACGTGAGCACGCCATCAAAGGGGAACACGGGCTGATCGTCACCCGCGACATGCATGAGCGCAAACGCAAGATGTTTGAGCTCGCCGACGCCTTTGTCGCGCTGCCCGGCGGCGTCGGCACGCTGGAGGAGATCGTCGAACAGATGACCTGGGCGCAGCTCGGCCGCCACAAGAAGCCGATCCTGCTCGCCAATATCGAGGGCTTCTGGCAGCCGCTCTGCGCGCTGCTCGATCACATGAAAGCGCTGGAATTCATCCGCGGCGATCTCAGCTTCGACCTGCTGGTCGCGGACAAGGTCGATGACATCCTGCCGATGCTGCAAAAGGCCGCGCAGGCCCTGCCAGAAGCCGCCAAGAAAATGACCACGGCCGACGCCGATCGGCTGTAATCACACTTTGGCGACGAATGTTACGGCCTCGATGCGGTTGCCGTCGGGATCGCGGATGAAGGCCGCGTAGTAGCCCTCGCCGTGCTGCGGGCGTAAGCCCGGCCTGCCGTCGTCGGTGCCGCCGATGGCGAGCGCCGCGGCGTGAAAGGCGTCGACCATGGCGGCGGTGCGCGCGCGAAAACAGACATGCGCGCCGCTCGGCGCTTCCACGGCGCCGCGAAGGTTGATCCAAAATTCGGGATAGCCCTTGCCAAAACCGACGGTCGTCGACCGCGTTTCCAACTGGGCAAAGCCGAGCGTCGCCAGCGCGCTATCATAGAACCGCGCGGCGGCCGCGAGGTCACGCACCGCAACGGAAACGTGGTCGATCATGGCATGCTGCCTTCGCTGCCGTCCCCGCGAAGGCGAGGATGACTGCTTTCCATGTCACGCCGGCGCACCGGACTTTACCAGCTTGTAGACGATCGAATCCATCAGCGCCTGGAACGAGGCGTCGATGATATTGGGCGACACGCCGATCGTCGTCCAATGATCGCCGGTCTCGTCCTCGCTCTCGATCAACACGCGGGTGACCGCTTCGGTGCCGGAATTGAGAATGCGCACGCGGTAATCGGTGAGCTTGAGGCCCTTGATATAATCCTGATACTTGCCGAGGTCCTTGCGCAGCGCGTGGTCGAGCGCGTTGACCGGGCCGTTGCCCTCGGCCGCCGAGATCATTTCGTCGTTGCCGACCTTGACCTTGACCACGGCCATCGACACCGTCACCGGATGGCCGACGGCGTTGATGCGATGCTCGACGCTGACATCGAATTTCTCGACGTCGAAAAAATCCGGCACGGTGCCGAGGGTGCGCCGCGCCAGCATTTCGAACGAGGCGTCGGCCGCCTCGTAGGCGTAGCCCGCCGTCTCGCGCTCCTTGACGATCTCCAGGAGGCGGCCGATGCGTGGATCGTCCTTGTCGGCTTTGATGCCGATGCGCTCGAGTTCGGCCAGAATGTTGGATTTTCCGGCCTGCTCGGACACCAGCACCTTGCGCTTGTTGCCGACGCTGCCGGGCGCCACGTGCTCGTAGGTCGCCGGGTCCTTCAGGATGGCGGAGGCGTGAATGCCCGCCTTGGTGGCAAACGCGCTCTCGCCGACGTAAGGCGCATGCCGGTTGGAGCCGCGGTTGAGCCGCTCGTCGAGCGCGTGTGAGACATGCGCCAGTTTTTTCAACGCGGCATTGCTGACGCCGATCTCAAAGGCGTCGGAAAATTCCTTCTTCAATTTCAGCGTCGGGATGATCGACACCAGATTGGCGTTGCCGCACCGCTCACCCAACCCGTTGAGCGTGCCCTGGATCTGCCGCGCCCCGGCGCGCACGGCGGCAAAGGAATTGGCCACCGCCTGCTCGGTGTCGTTATGCGCGTGGATGCCGACATGGTCGCCGGGGATCGCCTTGCACACCGCGGCGACGATCTCCTCGACCTCGTGCGGCAGCGTGCCGCCATTGGTGTCGCACAGCACCACCCAGCGCGCGCCCGCGTCATAGGCCGCCTTGGCGCAGGAAAGCGCATATTTGGGGTTGGCCTTGTAGCCGTCGAAGAAATGCTCGCAGTCGAGCAGCACTTCGCGCCCCTTGGCTTTGGCGGCTTTGACGCTGTCGCTGATCGAGGCGAGGTTCTCCTCCTCCGTCGTCTCCAGCGCGACGCGCACGTGATAGTCCCAGCTCTTGGCAACGAAACAGACGGCGTCGGCCTTGGCCTCGAGCAGCGCGGCAAGCCCCGGATCGTTCGACGCCGAGCGGCCCGGCCTTCGCGTCATGCCGAAGGCGGTGAAGGTCGTATCGAGCTTGCGGTCGGCGCCGAACAGTTCGGTATCGGTCGGGTTGGCGCCCGGATAGCCGCCTTCGACATAATCGATGCCGAGCTCGTCCAACATCTGCGCGATCGCCAGCTTGTCGGCCAGCGTGAAATCGACGCCATTCGTCTGCGCGCCGTCGCGCAAAGTCGTGTCGAACAAATAGAGGCGCTCTTTGCTCATGGCCATCCTCAGATCACATGAAAGATGTAGAGCGCGAGCAGGATCGCGGCGGCGAGCACCGCGAACTTGAGGACGATGTAATAGAGCCAATGCCGGGGGAACGGGGTGTCGGGCTTGCTCATGAGGCCTCCCGTTTGACCAGTTGCTTGGCGAGCGTGGTGTTGGCGAGCCATTCGTCGCCGACCGACACCGAATTGCGCTGCTGGGCGACATAGCCACGCTTCTCGAAGAAGCCGCGCGCCGTATCGCCGGCGTCGACCACGAGCTTCGCCGCGCCGCGCGCGCCGGCAAGTTTTTCCAACGCGTCGATCAGCATGGCGCCGACGCCCTGCCCGGCCGCCGCGGGATGCACGTAGAGCATGTCGATCTTGTCCTTGCCTTCCAGGGAGGCAAAGCCGACCGGCGAGCCACCGAGCGTCGCCACCAGTGTCAATTCGCCGGCGAGCTTCTTGCCGAAGGCGGCCTCGTCATCGGCGGAAGACGCCCAGGCCTTCTGCTGCGCCTCGCTGTAATCGTCGGCGGTCAATTCCTCGATGGAATCGCGGAAGATTTCGCGCAACAGCGAGACATCGGCCGGCAGCATCGGCCGCAGCGCCAGCTTGGGATGCGCCATGGCCATCATCGCGCGATCTCCCAGGTGGTGCCGTCCTTGGAATCCTTGAGCACCACGCCCATGGCGGCGAGCTCGTCGCGGATGCGGTCAGATTCCTTGAAGTCCTTGGCCTTGCGCGCGGCAGCGCGCGCGTCGATCAGACTCACGATCTTGCTCTCGTCAACCGCTAACGACGCGGGACGGAATGCCGCCCAGGCGGCGGCCGGCATCTGCAAGAGACCGAGCAATTGCGCGCTCGCCTTGAGGCAAGCGGCGGCGGGCTTGGCGCCCTTGGCGGCTTCACCACGCAATTCGTGCAGCGCGGCAAAAGCCTTCGGCGTATTGAGATCGTCGAGCAGTGCATCGAGCGCATCGGCGCACAAATAGCCGGGCGTCGCATCGGCGGTTAGCGCGTACCAGTGATCAAGGACTTTCTGCGCTTCGCGCAGGCCCACAACCGTCCAATTGATCGGCTGCCGATAATGCGTTTGTAGCATGGTGAGGCGCACCACCTCCCCCGGCCAATCCTTGAGCAATTCGTGAATGGTCACGAAGTTGCCGAGGCTCTTCGACATCTTCTCGCCTTCGACCTGCAAGAAGCCATTGTGCATCCAATAATTCGCCATCACCGGCGCATGGAAGGCGCAGCGCGATTGCGCGATCTCGTTCTCGTGGTGCGGAAACACGAGATCGATGCCGCCACCGTGGATGTCGAAGGTTTTGCCGAGCAGCGCCGCCGACATGGCCGAGCATTCGATATGCCAGCCTGGGCGGCCGCGGCCCCACGGGCTGTCCCAGCCCGGCAATTCCGGCGGCGACGGCTTCCACAGCACAAAGTCCATCGGATTGCGCTTGTAGGGCGCCACCTCGACGCGTGCGCCTGCTTCCATCTCGTCAAGCGAACGCTTCGACAGCTTGCCGTAATCCGGCATGGTCGACACGGCAAACAACACATGACCTTCGGCCACGTAGGCATTGCCGTTGGCGACCAGCCGCTCGATCAGGCGGATCATATCCACGCTGGCAGCCGGATTGCAGACATACTCGGTCGCGCGCGGTTCGACGGTCGGCGGCAGGCAGCCGAGCGCTTTGACGTCTTCGCTGAAATTCTTATAGGTCTCTTCGGTCAGTTCGCGGATCGAGACGCCGCGCTCCGCTGCGCGCGCGTTGATTTTGTCGTCCACGTCGGTGACGTTGCGCACGTAGGTGACGTGTTCGGCTCCGTGGAGATGACGCAGCAAGCGGAACAGCACGTCGAACACGATCACCGGCCGCGCGTTGCCGATATGGGCGAAGTCGTAGACCGTCGGCCCGCACACATACATGCGCACGCGCGCGGGATCGATCGGGGCGAACACCCGCTTCTCCCGTGTCAGCGTGTCGTAGAGCTTAAGCTCCATGGTCTACCCGAAAGCCTCGCGTTCCCGCTGGCCGGGGCGTCCTGAACTCTCGAACTTGAGAAAAGACGGCCGCAGCCAGCGTTTTGCGCTAGCGAATAATCTCGCGGCTAATGCCGCAGATATGGTTAAGGCCGGTCATCGGCGCGCACAATGCTGCCTCGCGCGCACAGCGTCAAGGCCCGAAGCAGGCCGCGCCGGCAAGGTTAAGCGGCTCTTAACGATTTTGTCCGCATTGTAAGGACCGGCGCCGGGGGCTGGCGCCTCCAAAAACAGCGGGCTTTGTCATGCGTACACTGCTGGCCGGTCTTGCCGCCGCTCTGTTCATTTGCCTCGCGAGCACTGCGCAGGCCGAACGACGGATGTTCATCATCGCCAATGACGGTGACGGCTACGGCATCGACAGGTGCCTGGCGTCCGGCGACAAATGCGGCGCCGCGGCGGCCAACGCCTATTGCCGCACGCACCAGTTCGCTTCGGCTGCGTCCTATCGGCACGTCGACCGCGACGACATCACCGGCGCGATTCCCGAAGGCGGCTCGGGCGGCTGCCGCAGCAGCGACTGCAACGTGGTCGCCATCGTCTGCACGCGCTGAGCCTCTACCCCTGTAGGGCAGCCCACATTTCGCGGTCGCGCTCGACCGTCCAGATCACCGGCCAATCGACGCCGCGCGCCTCGTCATAGGCGCGCACCACGTTGAACGGTAGGCAGGACTCGTAGAGCGCGAAGCTCTTGAATTTCGGGTCCATGAGGAGCCGCACCAAATCGAAGGCTTCCTTCAGCGAGCGGCCCTTGGCCACGCTCTCGCTCACCGAGCCGTAGAGCGTCGACAGGAAGTCGCTGGTGAGCGCCAGGCCCTCCGCCACTTGGTCCGCGGTGGTGAGCGCGGGGCCGCGGCCGGGCAGCAGCGCGAGCGGCTGCATTTCGGCGACGTGGTCGATCGCGGCAAGCCATTCGCTGAAATGCGCGTCGCCGCAGTCACAGGCGGATTTGTATTCGACCAGAGCGCCGGCGAACACTACCCCGGCATCGGGCACCACCGCGATCACGTCGCCAGCGGTGTGGCCGCGCCCGATGTGCATGAGGCGCACCTCGCGCCGGCCGAGCCAGACCGAGATCTGATCGGGGAAAGTGACGGTCGGCCAGGTCAGGCCGGGGATCGTGTCGGCGGCGCGGAACAGACGCGGGAAGCGGCCGATCTCGGAATCCATGTCCTGCTTGCCGCGTTCTGCGATGAGCCCGCGCGTGACGTCGCAGGCAAGGATTTCGGCGCCCTTGAACGCCGAGGCGCCAAGCGCGCGTACCGCGTGAAAATTCGTAAGTAGGACGTATTTGATCGGCTTGTCGGTGATCTTGGCAACGCGTGCAATCAGTTCTTCCGCCATAGCCGGCGTCGGCTGCGCATCGATGACCATGACGCCGTCGTCGCCGACGACGATGCCGGAATTGGGATCGCCTTCGGCGGTCAGGGCATAAAGCCCGGCGCCGATCTGATCGATCGCGATTTTTCGTTCCGCCGTATCGTCGGTGGACGCAAAAGCCTTGCCGGTCATGGCATCACAGTTCCCGGCCGATCAGCGCGTCGAGCGACCACGGCCCGCCGCCGCGCACCAGGAAATGCAATACCACAATCGACCAGAACAGCGGGTACTCGATGCCGCGGCCCTCCCATGCGAATCCGAATTGCCAGTGATAGGTGACAATCGCGACGACGAGGAAGCCGATGATCGGGCCGGCGACCAGACGCGTCAGAAGGCCGAGCGCAAGACAGAGGCCGCAGACGAATTCCACCGTGCCGACAATGTAGGTCCAGAACAGACCGTCCTGGAAACCGACGCTCTCGAGGAATTTGGCCGCGGCGGCTTTATTGCCGAACAGGATCGGATAGCCATGGATGGCGAGCGAGCCGCCCGCCACCACGCGGATCAACGGCTCGGTGACCGGCGCGAAGCTACGATAGAGCGGGCCCAGGGCCGGAATGATCAAGCGCGGCTGCTCTTGCATAGTCGTCCCCCAAATCGCTGCGCGTCGGCCACGACGATATCGCCAACCGGCACCGCGGCAGGTAAATTGCCCGTGACATTGGCTCTGCCGGCCGGGGTGCGATCATGAAGCTCTACACCTATTTCCGTTCGTCTGCCGCCTATCGGGTGCGCATCGCGCTCAATCTCAAGGGCCTGCCCTACGAGATGGTTTCGATCCATCTGACAAAGGACGGCGGGCGGCAGCACACGCCGGAGTTCCGCGCCGTCAATCCGCAAATGCGGGTGCCGGCGCTCGAATTGTCCAGCGGCGAGGTGCTCACCCAATCGCTGGCGATCATCGAATATCTCGACGAGATTTATCCCGAGCCGCCGCTGTTGCCGGCGGACGCGCTCGAACGCGCCAAGGTGCGCGCCATCGCGCAGACCATCGCATGCGACATCCATCCGCTCAACAACACGTCACCGTTGCGCTATCTCAAGCGCCAGCTCAAGCACGAGCAGGCCGACATCGACGCCTGGTATCATCATTGGATCATCGAAGGATTCACCGCCATCGAGGCGATGATCGCGCCCGGCCCCTATACCTGCGGTGCGCACGTGACGCTCGCCGATATCTGCCTGGTGCCGCAGGTGGCCAATGCGCGCCGCCTCAACGTGCCGCTCGACAAGTTCCCGAAAATCGTCGCTGCCGACGCCGCCTGTCTGAAGCTGCCGGCCTTCGACAAGGCGCGGCCGGAGAATCAGCCGGACGCGGAGTGACGACGCACCGCCGGGCTGCTAGACCAGCGCCCGGTCTCTCTCCCCCCTCACCTCGCGGCGAATCCATCGGTGGCCACAAGCAAGCTTGCCCGCGTCGTCCTCTGGATGGTCGGCGCCTTGTTTTCGTTTTCGGTGATGGCGGTGTCGATCCGCGAGCTGTCACGCGCGAATCTCAGCATTTTCGAGATTCTCGCCATCCGCAGCGGCGTCGCGTTGTTCGTGCTGCTGGCGCTGCTGGCGGTGCGCCCGGACCTGCGCGCTTACGCGCTGCCGCGCCGCATAAAGCTCAACCTTGTGCGCAACATCGTGCACTACGCCTCCCAATTCGCCTGGGCGCTGAGCATCACCATGCTGCCGCTCGCCATGGTGTTCGCGCTGGAATTCACCATGCCGGGCTGGACCGCGCTGCTTGCCGTCTGGCTGCTGCATGAGCGGCTGACCCCGAGCCGCATCGGCGTGATTGTGTTCGGCCTGATTGGCGTCCTGGTAATTCTCCGCCCCGGCGTCGCCAGCATCAATCCGGCGGCCTTCCTCGTGCTGGCGGCGGCCTTCGGCTATGCCATCACCATGATCGCCACCAAGAAGCTGACCATGACGGAGACCACCTTCGGCATCATATTCTGGATGGCGGTGATCCAGTTTCCATTGTCGCTCCTGGGCAGCGATCCGGCGGTGTTCCTGCATCTCGAGACGCGTCATATTTTACCCGCAATTGGGGTCGGCACTGCCGGCTTGACGTCGCACTACTGCCTCAGCAATGCGTTCCGCGCCGGTGATGCCACGCTCGTGGTTCCGCTCGACTTCATGCGCATTCCGCTGATCGCGGTGGTCGGCTGGGCGTTTTACAGCGAGCGGCTCGATATCTTCGTGCTGCTTGGCGCGCTGATCATCATTGGCGGCGTGTTTTGGAATCTGCGCGCAGAGGCCGCACGGCCGCATTGAGCACGAGGCTCGCACCGCCATGATTTTCCCGATAGAGTGCCGCGCATGAGGGGTCGTTCTTTGAAGTTCGCAGCGCTGGCGGCGGCGACGTTAGCGTCGTGCGGCGCGCTGGCGCAGTCGCCCAACCCGGCCTGTCAGCGGCTCGAAGCGCAGCTTGCCTCCCTCGACCGCGGCAATAACGACCCGCAGCGCGCCGACCAGATCCACCGCGCCGAGGACGCGGTCAACCGCCAGCAATTCGAGGTCGACCGGCTGGTCGCGCAGTCGCGGCGCATGGGCTGCGAGAGTTCCGGCTTTTTCTCGATCTTCAACAATCCGCCGGCGCAATGCGGCGGCTTGAGCCGGCAGATCGACCAGCAGCGCAACGCGCTCGACCGCATGCAGAACCAGCTCGAGCAGCTTAGCGGCGGCACCACCGAGCGCGCCGCGCAGCGTCAGTCGCTGCTGATCGCACTCGGCGATAATGGCTGCGGTCCGCAATACCGGTCTGCCGCGCTGCAAGGCCAACAGGGCGGCTTCTTCGACCGCCTGTTCGGCGGCAACGGCGGCATGTTCTCGGCGCCGTCCGGACAAATGGGCGGCACCTTCCGCACCGTCTGCGTGCGCACCTGCGATGGCTATTATTTCCCGATTTCGTTCGAGACCACGCCAGACCACTTCCGCGACGACGAGGCGGCCTGTCAGCGCATGTGTCCAGCGGCGGAAGTGTCACTCTACACCTATCACAATCCCGGCGAGGACATGCCGCAGGCGGTCTCACTCAACGGCCGGCTCTATACCGAACTGCCGACGGCGTTCAGCTACCGCAAAGCACTCAATCCGGCCTGCAGTTGCCGCCGGCCTGGAGAAAGCTGGGCCGAGGCACTCAAAGCCAGCGGACCCGACCAGACGGTGGCGCCCGGCGACGTGGTGGTCACCGAACAGAACGCCAGGAAGCTGTCGCAGCCGCGCCTCGGCCCCGATGGCAAGCCGATCCGTCCCCAGCCGCAGGCGAAAGAAGCACCGTCGCCGGCGTCCATGGCGGAGGCGCCCGGCGAGACCGACCCGACCAAACGGAAAGTGCGCACGGTCGGTCCGACGTTTCTGCCCGCTCGCTAGCTAGAAATCGACCGCTTCGCTTTTTGCCGGCTTACCCATGACCGGCGACGCGTCCGGCGCCGGCAGCGGCGTGCCCGGGTCGCGGAAGCGGTTGGTGATCGGATAGCGGCGATCGCGGCCGAAATTCTTAAGCGTCACCTTCACGCCCGGCGCCGCCTGCCGGCGCTTGTATTCGGCGATGTTGAGCATACGCTCCACCCGCATCACGGTGTCGCGGTCGAAGCCGGCCGCAACGATACTCGAGATCGGCTCCTCGCGCTCGACCAGCCGTTCGAGGATCGGATCGAGCTGCGCGTATGGCGGCAGCGAATCCTCGTCGCGCTGGTTCTCGCGCAACTCCGCGGTCGGCGGCCGCGTGATGATGTTTTCCGGAATGACCGGACCGTCGGGCCCCATGGCGTCCTCCGGCTTCCAGCTGTTGCGCAGCCGCGACAGGCGAAATACCTCGGTCTTGTAAAGATCCTTGATCGGATTGAAGCCGCCGTTCATGTCGCCATAAAGCGTGGCGTAACCAACCGACATCTCGGACTTGTTGCCGGTGGTCACCACCATGACGTTGAACTTGTTGGAGATCGCCATCAGGATGGTGCCGCGCGCGCGCGCCTGCAGGTTCTCCTCGGTGACATCGCGCGGCAATCGATCGAAGGCGGGCGCCAACGCCGCTTCCAGTCCTTCGACCGCCGGCGCGATCGGCAGAATCTGGTAGGACACGCCGAGCGCCTTGGCGCAGGCCGCAGCATCGTCGAGCGATTCCTGCGCCGTGAACTTGTATGGCATCATAACGCAGCGCACGCGCCCGGCGCCGAGCGCATCGACCGCGATGGCCGCACACAGCGCCGAATCGACGCCGCCTGACAGGCCGAGCACGACGCCGGGGAAGCCGTTCTTGTTGACGTAGTCGCGCAGGCCCAGCACGCAGGCCGAATAGTCGGCGCGATCGGTCTCGACGGAAGCAACCGTCGGGCCATTCTCGCAGCGCCAGGTTGCGCCATGCCGCTGCCACCGGGTGGTGACGATAACTTCCTGGAAGGCCGCAAGCTGGAACGCCAGCGAACAATCGGCATGTAGGCCAAACGACACGCCATCGAACACGAGCTCGTCTTGCCCACCGACCTGGTTGACGTAGACGGTCGGCAGCCCCTGCTCGGTGACGCGCGCGACCGCAATGTTGAGGCGGACGTCGCTTTTCTGCCGCCAATAAGGCGACCCGTTCGGTACCACCAGCAATTCGGCGCCGGTCTCTGCCAGGCACTCGACGATTTCCTCGCCCCAGATGTCCTCGCAGATCGGCAGGCCCAGGCGCACGCCGTGGAAACTCACCGGCCCCGGCATC
>Ga0335078_10003124_pt1 | contig 24736 bp, 21 predicted proteins | sample Lox_Sample_32_FD_206711 | JGI IMG/M metagenome (GOLD analysis project Ga0335078, IMG submission 206711) | Soil microbial communities from Loxahatchee National Wildlife Refuge, Florida, United States - Lox_Sample_3.2 | ecosystem: Environmental > Terrestrial > Soil > Wetlands | place: USA... | reverse complement strand
CCACTCACCGTCGTCAAGGGCAGGCCGAGGCCAGACGGCTGGGCGGGCAAGGTCTGGGCGATGGCGCAAGGCTTCGCGGCCGTGGCGGGCGACAGCGCGGCGGTGGTCGGCGACGGTGCGGCGGTGGTCGGCGACGGTGCGGCGGTGGCCGGCGACAACACGGCCGGGGACAGCGACGCGCCGGATTACGTGCTGTTCACCGATGCGGACATCGCCTGGGCCCCGCGGACGCTGCGCGGCCTGGTGCGCGGCGCGCAGGCCGACGACCGGGCCCTGATCTCCCAGATGGCCCTGCTCCGCGCGGAAACCAGGTGGGAGCGGGTAATCGTGCCCGCATTCGTCTACTTCTTCGCGCAGCTGTACCCGTTCCGCAAGGTCAACGCACCGCGGAGCAGGACCGCCGCGGCGGCGGGCGGGTGCATGCTGGTCAGCTGGCCAGCGCTGGAGGCGGCCGGGGGCCTTGAGCCGATCAAGGGAGCGCTGATCGACGACGTGGCGCTCGGCACGCTACTCAAGAGGCGCGGCAACCGTACCTGGCTCGGCCTGACCACGGACATCAGGAGCGCGCGTCCCTACCCGAGCCTTGCCAGCCTCTGGCACATGATCGCCAGGTCCGCCTACGTGCAGCTCAGGTACAACCCGCTGCTGCTCGCCGGCACGGTCGTTGGCCTGCTTGTGCTCTATGTCGCGCCGCCGGCCGGGGCGATCGCCGCCCTGATCGCCGTGGCGGCTGGCGGCGCCGGCCCCGCTGTAACGGTTGCCGGGCTGGCCGGCCTCGCGGGCTGGGGGCTGATGACCGCCAGCTACCTGCCCATGCTCCGGCTGTACCGGCTGTCGCCGCTGCGTGCACCCGGGCTACCGCTGATCGCCGTGCTGTACGCCGCGATGACCGCCGACTCCGCACGTCGCCACTACTCCGGCCGTGCCGTCTCCTGGCGCGGCCGCGCCGCCGGCCGCGTCTGAACCGGCCCGTGCGGTCGGGGATGCGCGGCCGGGGATAAGCGGCTGGGGATGCACGGCTGGGGATGCACGGCCGCGCCGCCGCCTGAAGAACCCGGCCAGGGCCGCCCGAAGGGACCTGGCAGGGAAGGTAGTGCTGTACGTGGCAGCCTCGCCGGGCAGAGAATGCGGTAGGCGGGTGAGGCGGAGCACGCCCCCGTTCGGTATAACCGCTTTGACCTGAGCGAAAGAGGAGAGGGACCGCGGAATGGCGATCAGCGTGCAGGGTGTGGTGTCGCGCGGGAAGGGCGAACCTGTCGAGGTCACCGAGGTGCTCGTGCCCGAGCCCGGGCCGGGAGAGGCGCTCGTCCGCGTCCAGGCGTGTGGCGTCTGTCACACCGACCTGCACTACAAGATGGGCGGCATCGGCGACAACTACCCCTACCTGCTTGGCCACGAGGCCGCTGGGATCGTCGAGGCGGTCGGTGACAACGTGACCGAGGTGGAGCCCGGAGACTTCGTCATCCTCAACTGGCGCGCGGTCTGCGGCCAGTGCCGGGCGTGCAGGCGGGGACGCCCCTGGTACTGCTTTAACACGCACAACGCGAAGCAGAAGATGACGCTGGCCGACGGCACCGAGCTGTCGCCCGCGCTCGGCATCGGCGCGTTCGCGGAGAAGACACTGGTCGCGGCCGGGCAGTGCACCAAGGTCAACCCGGCCATCGCCCCGGCGACCGCGGGGCTGCTCGGCTGCGGCGTGATGGCCGGGATCGGCGCGGCGATCAACACCGGCGGCGTCACCCGCGGTGACACGGTCGCGGTGATCGGCTGCGGCGGCGTGGGCGACGGCGCGGTGCTCGGCGCACGGCTGGCGGGCGCCCAGACGATCATCGCGGTGGACGTCGACGACAGGAAGCTGGAGTGGGCGCGCGGGTTCGGCGCGACGCACACGATCAACTCGCGGAACGCGGACCCGGTCGAGGGGATCCGCGAGCTGACCGGCGGGTTCGGCGCCGACGTCGTGGTGGAGGCGATCGGTCGCCCGGAGACGTACAACCAGGCATTCTTCGCCCGCGACCTGGCCGGCGTGGTGGTGCTCGTCGGCGTGCCCACGCCGGACATGAAGCTCGAACTGCCGATGATCGAGGTGTTCGGGCGGGGCGGCGCGCTCAAGTCCTCCTGGTACGGCGACTGCCTGCCGTCGCGCGACTTCCCGATGCTCGTCGACCTGCACCTGGACGGCCGGCTGCCGCTTGAGAAGTTCGTCTCCGAGACGATCGGCATCGGCGACGTCGAGGCGGCGTTCGCCAAGATGGAGCACGGCGAGGTGCTGCGCAGCGTGGTGGTCTTCTGAAGAGTGGTCTTTTGAACGTGAGCACCGACGTGGCCCGGATCGCGATGTGGTCCGGGCCGCGCACTGTCTCCACGGCGATGATGCGCGCCTGGGAGAACCGGCCGGACACCGTGGTGACCGACGAGCCGCTTTACGCGTTCTACCTGTCGTCCCTGCCCGGGCTTGACCACCCGGGACGAGACGAGGTGATCGCCAGCCAGCCGACGTCATGGCGGGCGGTACTCGACTCGCTGGCAGGCGACCCGCTGCCGCCCGGCGTGAGCATCGCGTACGCCAAGCACATGACGCACCACGTGCTGCCGTCGGTGGACCTTGCGGCGTTCGCGCCGTTCCGGCACGCGTTCCTGATCAGGGACCCGCGCTCGCTGCTTGCCTCCTACGCGAAGGTCCGCTCCGCGCCGGCCCTGGCCGACCTGGGCCTGCGGCAGCAGGCGTGGCTGCACGCGGAGTTCGGCGGCCCGGTCATCGACTCGACCGACCTGCTTACCGCGCCCGAGGCGGGGCTGAGAGCGCTATGCGCCGCGCTCGGCGTGCCGTTCTCCGCGGCGATGCTGTCCTGGCCGGCCGGCTCGCGCCCGTCGGACGGCGTCTGGGCGCCGTACTGGTATGACAGCGTGTGGCGGTCAACCGGGTTCACCCCCCTCCCCCCGGGACCGCCGCCGCCGCTCGACCCGGCGCTCGAGCCGCTGCTCGCCCAGTGCCTGCCGTACTACGAGCGGCTCAGCGAAAATAAGATCAAAATCGATATACGGAACGACCGAACTCTTGGTTCCTGACTTTGCTGTAAAGAGTTGACTTGACTCGAAAATCTCAGGAAGCAAGAGTTCGGGACGCAGCTGACTCGGGGAGCGGTTGAATTGCTGCAGAAGTTCGACGAGCGCAACCGCGACCTCATCGTCAACGTCGGCGGCCGCCTGGCGCACCGGGACGAGGCGGGGGTGTCGCCGTTCGACTCCGTGGTACAGGGCGGCGACGCGGTCTGGGAGGGCCTGCGGCTGACCAACGGCCGGATCTTCGCGCTCGAGGAGCACCTGGCGCGGCTGCGCAGGTCCGCGCGCGCGCTCGGCTTCGCTTCCGTGCCGGCGGACGCTTTGATTACCGAGGAGATCAGGCGCACGCTCGCCGCCAACTCCATGGTCACCGGCGTGCACATCCGGCTGACGCTGACCCGCGGCGTCAAGGTCACCTCGGGCATGGACCCGCGGCTCAACGTATCCGGGCCGACGCTGATCGTGCTCGCCGAGTTCAAGGACCCGGTCTACGACCTGTCAGGGATCCGGCTGATCACCTCGAGCGTCCGCCGTCACGCTCCGGACTCGCTTGACCCCAAGATCCACCACAACAACCTGCTCACCTCGATCCTGGCGAAGATCGAGGCGAACGTGGCGGGCGCGGACGACGCGGTCATGCTTGACAGCCGCGGCTTCCTCGCGGAGACGAACGCGACGCACCTGTTCATGGTGTTCCCCGGCGACGCCCGTGACCCTTACGGCGTGGCCGGCCGGGGGGCAGGGCCGGAGGCCGGGCTGGGGGCAGGGCCGGGAGCCGGGCGCGGGGCCGGGCTGGGGGCAGGGCGCGGGGCCGGGCCGGTGCTTGCCACGCCCGCCACGGTCGCCTGCCCCGAAGGCATCACCCGGGCGACCGTGCTGCGGCTCGCTTCGTCGGCGGGCCTCGCCTGCGCCGAGGGCGACTACACGCTCACCCAGCTTTACAACGCCTCCGAGGTCTTCGTCACCGGCACGATGGGCGGCCTGGCCCCGGTGGTGTCCGTGGACGGCCGTGAGATCGGCGACGGGTCGGTTGGCCCCGTCACCAAGCAGCTCACGGGGCTCTACTCAGACCTCACAGCCACCACGGGCACCACAGTTGCGTGACGTCGAGCGGGCGCGCCAAAGATAGTGGACGTTTAGGTACATCCGAGTGTGCCCAAACGTCCACTATGTCGTTGTCGGCAGGCTTTTCGTTGTCGGCAGGCATGTCGTTGTCGGCAGGCTTTTCGCGATCAGCGTGGCGGTCAGCCGGCGACCGGGGCGGCGATCTTGCCGTCATCGAGCAGGAGCACCTCGTCGGCCAGCTCGATGAGGGTGGGGTCGTGCGTCGCCACCAGGGCGGTGACGCCCTCGGAGCGGACCACGGCGCGCAGTAGCCGCATGATCTGCTTGCCCGTCTCGGTGTCGAGCTGGCCGGTCGGCTCGTCGGCGAGGAGCAGGGCGGGGCTGCTGGCGAGCGCGCGGGCGATGGCGACCCGCTGCTGCTGGCCGCCGGAAAGCTCACCAGGCCGCTGCCTGGCGTGGTCGGCGAGGCCGACGATGGACAGCATGAGCGCGACGCGCTCGTCCCGCACGCGCGGCGCGACACCCGCGATGCGCAGCGGCACGCCGACGTTCTCCGCGGCGGACAGCACCGGCAGCAGGCCGAACGACTGGAAGATGTAGGACACCGTCTCCCTGCGCAGCCGCATCCTCATCCGCTCGCCCATCGCCGTCACGTCCTGGCCGGCGACGTGGACGGTGCCCGTATCCGGCGTGTCCAGCCCGCCGACGACGTTGAGCAGGGTGGTCTTGCCCGACCCCGACCGCCCGCGGAGCGCGACGAGCCTGCCCTCGCCGATGGAGAACGTCACGCCGCGGAGCGCCGCGGTCGCGGTCGCGCCGCTGCCGTAGGTGCGGGTCACCTCCCGCACGTCCACCATGCTCACGCGTCGCCTCCCGCCGGCCCGGCCGAATCTGCCGGGTTCCTTGTATCAGGCCAGACGCCGATGTGGTCGACCTCGCCCTCCAGCCGCACCCGGTCCCGCATGCCGAGCGCATCGGTCATCTCGCGCGGCAGCTGCAGCCGCCCGGCCCGGTCGAGCACGGCGTACTCGACGGCGTGGCTGAGCGCGCCCGAGTCGTCGGCCGCACCGTGCCGCAGCGTCTCGGTGGCCGTCCTGCCGTCCCTGATCGCGATCGTCCGGCGCACCATGGACGACACCGCCGGGTCGTGCGTCACGACGAGCACCGTCACGCCGAGCTCGCTGTTGGCCGCCTGCAGCGCGCCGAACACCGACGCCGCGGTCGCGCTGTCGAGTTCCCCGGTCGGCTCGTCCGCGAGCAGCACGGACGGCGAGTTCGCCAGCGCCACCCCGATGGCGACCCGCTGCTGCTCGCCGCCGGACATCTGGTCGGGGCGCCGCCCCGCGCAGTGCGCCACGCCGAGCAGGCCGAGCAGTTCGCCCGTCCGCGTCCGCCTCGCGGCGCGCCCGGTGCCGGCCAGCCGGAGCGGCAGGTCGACGTTCTGCTCGGCGGTCAGGTACGGCAGCAGGTTGCGCGCCGTCTGCTGCCAGACGAACCCGACCACCGACCGCCGGTAGCCGAGCCGCTGCCGCGCGGACATCGTCGCCAGGTCGTGCCCGCCCACCCGCACAGACCCCGCGGTGGGCGTGTCGAGCCCGGCGAGGATGTTCATCAGCGTGGACTTGCCGCTGCCCGAGGCGCCGACCAGGGCGGTGAGCTCCCCGGTCCGCACCAGCAGGTCCAGGCCCTGCAGCGCCTGCACCTCGATGCCCTCGGCGGCGTAGATGCGCACCAGGCGGTCGCAGGCGATCAGCGCGCCCGCGCCGTAGTCGTCATGGGCCCGGGCGGCCGCGGCGAGCGTGCCTATCGTGCCTGGGGGCTCGCCGGCCCCCGGCGCCCGCGGCGATTCCGCTGCCGTCACCGTGTCCTCCCGTTGGTGCTGCCGTTGGTGCTGCCGTTGGTGCTGCCGTCCATAATTCGCCTATCCGGAGCGCTGACGTGACCCGGTGCCGTCGTCCCGACCTGATCTCGATCCAGAGCCCGATGCCCGCGAGCACGACGAGGCCCGCGAGCGGCAGCGCGAGTGAGGCCACGTCGGGCACGAGCGGCGCGGCTGCCGAGAAGCTGGCGCCGGGTGCCAGCGGGACCGATGCCGACGTGCCCGTGAAGACGGACAGGTTGATCACCGGACTCACCACCCGCGGCAGCACAAGGGCGCACGCCCACGCGGCGAGCGCGGCCGCGATCACCGCTGGCAGCACCTCGGCCGCGACGACCCGTGCCCGCTGTCGCTCGCCGAGGCCCATGGTGGCCAGCCGGGCGAGTGTCGCCTCGCGGTCGGCCGCGCCGAGCGCCAGCTCGAGGAACATCACCGCGATGCCGAGGAGCGCCGCGAGCCCGACGGAGATCGTCAGCAGGGTGAACGCCCCGTGCTGCAGCGGCGCGTCGGCCAGCGCGCTGAGCACATCGGAACGGAAGACGGCGCTGCCGCCGGGCGGCAGGTCCTTCATCACCGCAGCCAGGCGTGCCCTGTCGATCCCAGGCCCGGTCAGCAGCAACTCGGTGACCGGCGCAGGCGCCGGCGGATTGGCGGTGGAGTGCAGCGCGGCGAACGGCATGATCACGAACATGCCGCCCGCGGGCCACGCGGGGGTGGCTGATACCGTGCCCGCCACCCGGATGTTCACCGGCCGCAAGGCCACGGTCAGGGTATTGATCGAAGTTGTGCCGCTGCCGAGGACCGCGGCGGCCTGCGGTGACGCGAGCACCGGCTGCGCCGCGCCCGCCGCGCCCGCCGTGCCCGGCGCGGTGAGCACCCCGGCAGGGAATCGCGGGTAGCCGTCGGCGGTCGCGACAAGCGCCGCGTAACTCACCGGGTCCACGACGAGGACGACGAGCTGCACATCGTCCGCCGACTGCCAGCTGGCCGCCCACACCTGCGCCTCGTGCGTCACGCCGGGCACGGCGGCGATGGCGCGGGCGGCGGCGGGCGGCACGGTGAAGTTAGAGAAGCCTGGCGGGCCGGAGATCGTGACGTCGGCGCCGGCGGCCTTCCACGACGCGGCCACGTCACCGTTGGTCACCGCGTCGCGCACCATGCCCGCGAACGCGGCCACGGTCAGCGCGAGTACCAGGGCGAACGCGGGCAGCGCCGGGGTGAGCGCGCTGCGCGCCGCCCGGGCAAGGCCGAGGAAGGCGGCGGCGCCCGGCGACCTGGCGAAGACGTGCAGCAGCGCGCGCAGTACGAACGGGTAGACCCGCATCACCACGATCACCGCGGGGACGGCGACGAGAACCGGGGCGGCGCTCGTGTAAAGGTTCACTCCGCCGCCCGGTGCCGTGGCCTGCTGGCGGAACACCACGATGCCGGCCACCGCTCCGGCCACCAGGGTCACCTCGGTGACCAGGCGCACCCGGGCCCGCGCCCGGCGCTGGCCGCCGCTTGCCGTGGAGTACGGCTCGCGGCGCGGCAGCCGGTGCTGCCACGCCGCGATCACGGCCGGGCCGCAGATCGCGACGGCGAGGATGGCGGCCTGCGGCCACCAGTCGCCCGCTGACCCGGCGCCAGGCGCACCCGGGCCGCGGGCCGCGATGATGCCGAGCGCGGCGCCGATCACGGCCGCGGGAACGCAGACGGCAGCCGCCGTGCGCCCGGCGGCCAGTGCCAGCTGCCAGAGTGACGAGCCCCGCGCCCGTACCACGGCGAACTCCGCTGACCTGCGCATCGCGACCATACGCGCGGTGAGCAGCAGCACCACGACGCCGGCCACCGTCAGGCTCACCCAGAGCAGCCAGAGCAGCGCGTCCACCGACTCCGCGGTCGTGAAGTACGCGGCCAGCGTGGTCAGCAGGCCGCAGGAGACGGTCAGGCTGCTCGAGACCGGGGCGACGTCGCCAGACAGCTGCGGCGCCTGGGCGCTGAGCGAGGTCAGCGCGTCGCTCAGCGGCCGCGCCTGCTGGGCGGTGACCGAGCCGAGCGCGAGCTGGAACCCCCACGTCATGGTGAGCCCGCCCGGGCCGAAGTCCGTCTGCACCGCGTCCGTTTCTGCCGGGCCGGCGATCATCCCGCCGACCCAGTACGGCGGCGGGCTGATGCTGTCCGCGTTTTCCAGCGTGGCGGCGACCGCGGTCGAGTCGGCGGTCCAGAAGGACGAGTCCGGGTCGACAGGGACCACGATCCCGCTCACCTGGAAGGTGACAAGGCCGCCGTTCGCCAGCACCATCGGGCCGGTCACCCGGACCTTCGAGCCCACCCGGAGGCCGAACGTCGCCGCCGTCCGCTTCGTCACCACCACCTGCAGCTGCGGGTAAAACCGCGGGCTGCCGCCGGTGAAGAAGGCGAAGGGTGAGCTGGACTTGGAGACGGCCGGGGCGGGCGGCGCGGCGGGGAAGTGGCCGGCCACCAGCCGCATGTGCTGGCCAAGCGGCTGCCGTTCTGTCAGCTCGAGCCGCACCGGGGTGCTGCCGACGGCGGGCAGCGCGGACTGCACCAGGCTCAGCCCGGTGGCCATCATCTCCCAGTCGTTGCTCGCCGGGGCGAGGCTGACCGCGCCGTGATTGAACACGGTGTGCAACTGGCCGCTGATCTCGGTGATCTGCCCCGCGGTCAGGTTACGGACAGGAACGCCGCCCGTGCTCGCGTTCCCCAGGGCGGTCGACGCGGCGCTCCAGGTGGCGGAGGCCGTGATCGTCTTGGTGTAGGACGAGGCGGCGGCGAGCGTTTGCCGCAGCGCCTGCGTCCTGGTGACGAGCGCCTCGCGGACGCCCGCGGTGGCGGTGAACACCGCGCACATGGTGAGCAGGCCGAGCGCGACGTAGATCCCGCGCGGTAGGTGCCGGCGCCAGGTGCCGCCCGGTGCCAGGTTGCCGCTCATGCCGCCTCCGCCGTGCGCAGTTCGGCCGCCGGGTCGGGGCGGCGGAACACCACCAGGGCGGCCGCGAGCGCGGGAAGCACGGCGGCGGCGGCCGCGAGCGGCACCGTCTGCGGCAGGTCAAGCACCGGTACCGCCGGCGGTACCGGCGCCTGCGCGGCCGCGGTCAGCGTCACCGCGGGGACGAGCAGCCGGGCGACGACGGTTCCGAGCAGCAGGCCGAGCGCGGCCGAGGGCACGGAGAGCAGCAGCTTCTCGGTGAACAGCTGCGCCGCCGCGGACCGCTGCGCCACGCCGAGCGCGGCGAGCAGCGCGTTCTCCGCGCGCCGCTGCCGCACGTTCGCGGCGATGGAGACCCAGAACCCGGTGATCGCGAGCAGCGCCGCCGCGGCGGCCATGGCGAGCAGCGCCTGCTGCGGCGCGGCGGACAGCGGGTCGCTGGCGGTGGCGGCGGCGAGCGCCGCCGCGCTGGTAACAGACGCGCCCGGTGGCAGTGCCGCCGTCAGCGCCGCAGGGACCCGCTGGCCCGCCGTGGCCAGCCACCACTGCGTGATGCCGAGCGGGTAGCTGCCGTGCGCGGCGAGGTACGACTGGAGAGTGGTGAGGTCCTCGATCAGGGCGCCGCCCGTGATGGTCGGGAAGACGTCAACCTGTGCCACGATGCGCGCGGGTACGGTGATCCCGTTGATCGTCGTGGCCACGGTCGAGCCGACGCCGATGTGGTTCGCGTCGTCGAACGCCTTGGTGGCGATGGCGGGCACGGCGGTCGGCGCCAGGTGCCCGGCGGTCAGCGTGAGCTGCCCGCCTATCGGCTCGAATACCTGCTGCCCTTTGTCGTTGAGCAGGCCCCACTTGCCGTAGCCGGCCGTGAAGGCGACCTGCACGCCACCGCCAGGCATGAGCCGCCTGCCGACCGCACCGGGCTGGGCGGCCGGCCCGACGGGAGCATGGAAGCCGAGGTCAGGTGAGCTGGCGGCCGCGTTCCAGCCGGTGAAGGCCGCGCCGGTGACGGTCAGGGTGACCTCGTGCTTGAATGGCCGCTCGGGCATCGCGTAGCTCAGGGTGAGCTGGGTGAGGCGGAGCGGGTAGGCGGCCGCGGTCCCGCCAAGCGAGGCGGAGAGCCGGTGCGGACGGCCGTCCGCGGGCAGCGCGCCCGACAGCGGCAGCTGGAAAGAGCCGCCGGCCGCATCGGTGACCGTGAGCACGCCGGACACCGAGCTCAGCGGCGCGGGGCTCAGCGTGGCGGTCAGCTGGACGGCCGCCGGGCGGCCGCCGACGGCGGTCCCGCCGGCGCCCGCGGCCGGCGCGAGCTTGCCGAACAGCGCCGGCGCCGGCAGCGGCGACTCGCCGGCGCGCAGCCGCACGACACCGGGTGCCTGTGCGGCGCCGATGGCGATGACCCCGCCGGGCACCGTCACCGTGTCCTCGGCGACCGCCATGGCGCCGGCGACCCCGTCAGCGTTGCGCAGTCGCGTGGTCGCGCCGGGTGCAAGCGAGGCCGCCAGGTCCACCCGCACGTCGGCGCCCGCCGTGAACGCCGCCTGGTCGGCGACGGACCCGTTCCAGCTCTGGTGCTGCGCGAGCGCCAGCGTGCCGGTGGCGACCGCCATGACGAGCAGCAGCGCGGCGCCGCCCTGACGCAGCGGCTGGCGGCTGAACTGCCAGGCGGCGAGCGCGCCGGTGAGCCGGCGGCCGCCCGCGGCCACCCGGTCGGCGGCCCGCGCCGCGGCGGGCAGCAGCCGCAGCGTGAGCACCGTGCCCCCGGCGAGCGCGAGCGCGGGAGCGAGCACGAGCACGGGGTCGATGGCCGCGGGCGCGCCGCTCGCGGAGGCAGAGACGGCCGAGTAGCGGCGCAGTTGCCAGCCCGCGAGTAGCGCGAGGACGATCAGGCCCAGGTCGGCGCCGGCCCGGGTGGCGCTGGCCAGCGCGGCCTGGCGGCCGCGCCGGACACGGGCCGTGCCGCTGCCAGGGCGCAGCACCGGGTAGAGCATCGCGCAGGCCGCGAGCACGGCCACGGTGACGGCGGCGGCCAGTGCGTCGGTCCAGGTGCCCGCGGCGGTCAGGCTGATGCCGCTGTCGGCCCCTGCGCCCGCGCCGTAGAGCGACCCGCCGAGCAGCCGCGCAAGCCAGACGCCGGCCACGCCGCCGGCCAGCGCGGTGAGCGCGGACAGCGGTATCACCTCGGCGGCGGTCAGCCGGGTGAGCTGCCAGCGGGTCGCGCCGCGGGCGGTGAGCAGCGCGGTCTCGCCCTCGCGCTGGCCGCTGAGCAGCCGGGCGACCGCGATGAGCGCCGCGACGGTGAGCACGAGCAGCTGGAGGCCGCTGATGGCGAGCAGGGAACGGGCGAGGGCGAGGTTGCTGCCGATGCCGGCAAGCACCGCCGGCAGGCTTGAGCTCAGCTGGAGCCCGCTGAGCGTGTTCGAGGTGTTCAGCGAGCTCTCAAGCGCCGTGACGCTGGCCGAGGCCGCGGACAGCTCGGTGTCGCTGAAGGTGCCCATGTCAGGCTGGGCGACCCAGCTCCCTGTCGCCGGCGTGAGCCGTGCGGGGAACACCGACGGCGGCACGATGAGGGGCCCGTAGGTGATGAAGCCGCTCGCCGTGATCGACCCGCTGGCCGGGACCGAGCTGAGCTGCCAGTAGGACGCGGCGGTCCCCGACAGCTGCCGCTGCGCGTACAGGCCGGTGATGGTAAAGGCCAGCCGGGCGTTTGTGGTGCGGTCCGTTACCCCGAGCACGTCACCCGGGTGCAGCCCGAGCAGCGCCGCAGTCGTGGCGGGGAGCGCGGCGGGTATCACGCCCTCCCGCGCGGGCGACGACGTCGGCCAGGAACCCGCCACAAGCACGGCGTGGCTGGCGATGCCGCTAAGCGCGGCGGCCTCGAGCAGCGGCGTGGTGCCTGCGCCGACCGCCGTCGGCCGTGCGGGCAGCGCTCCCGGGACGAAGCCGAGCGGGTCGGACCAGGTGCCCGACCAGAAGTCGGCAGGCACGCCCTGCAGCGCCCCGCTGATCGCCGACCGTAGCGCCGCTGAGGTCGAGGCCGGGCCGCTGCGGTCGAATGTTCCCGCCGCCGCGAGCGAGGTGCCCGGCGCGGCCACCAGGTCGTGCCGCACGGCCTGCGGCAGCGCCTGCGCGGCGAACACCGCGAGCGCCGCGCCGACGGCCGCGGCGACCAGGGTGGTCAGCGCCGCCGCCGCGAGTACGACCCAGTGCGCCGTCATCCGGCGTGCGGGCAGCGGTCCTCGCGGTGCGATCACGCAGCACAGGATTTCGCACAACGGGAAAACCTGGCAATTCCCCCAGATCACAAAGCGCGCATCCGTTGGTTGCGGTCAACAGAAACCATGCGAGACGCGGGACCAAGGGCTGTGCCGCAAGGCCGCGCAACGGTGCAGACTATCCCGTATGGGCAACGCTATCGAGGCGAACGGGCTGGTGAAGCGGTTCGGCAAGACGACCGCGCTTGACGGCCTCGACCTCACCGTGCGCTCCGGCGAGGTGCACGCGTTCCTCGGACCGAACGGCGCGGGCAAGCCCGTTACGGAATTGAGACGTTCATTTCGGTGGGGACCGCCCGATGCGTACCAGGAGATGCGGGCAGGCAACACCACGGTATACCGCGCGTACACGTCAGGATCGCGAAAGGCCGATGGGAGGTCGTGACCCGTGGTATCCCGATGTGGCGCTCTCGACAGGGACCGTGGCCGGGTGGCGTCGCGATGCCGGGCCTGAGCGGATGCCGCCGTCGCGTGAGCGCTCGGACCCTGGTGAGCCATGGTCGGCCGATGACAGGTACGAACTGACCGACGAGGATCGCGAGTGGGCCAGGCGTGCCGTGGCCGGCCTGCCGCCGCTGACCGACCGGCAGCGCGACGTCCTCGCGCTGCTGCTGGGCAGGCGCCGCTGGCATCCCGGAGCGTGAGTGTGCCAGCTCTTGCCTGGCGTCCCGGCCGCCTGTCCGCGGCGAGGACATGGACGCGGGTTAGTGTCCTGAACTGGCTCTTATTGTCATCTGCCTGGCGACCGGTTCTGGCGGCACGCTTGGAGCGGCCATGTCCGCGATGGGAAGGATGCCATGGAGCCCGGGTTCGCCGCCTCAGAGATCGACACGTCCAGGCCGCACCCGGCGCGGATGTACGACGCGTACCTGGGAGGCCGGGACAACTATCCCGTCGACCGGGAGGCGGTCCGGGAGATCCTGCGCCTGTACCCCGAGACGCGCCAGGTTGCCCTGGCCAACAGGGCGTTCCTCCAGCGGGCGGTGCGGTTCCTGGCGGCCGAGGCGGGGATACGGCAGTTCCTCGATATCGGCACGGGCATCCCTTCGGCGGGGAACGTGCACGAGGTGGCCGGGCAGGTGGCCCCGGATGCCCGGGTGGTGTACGTGGACAATGATCCGATCGTCCACGTCCACGCGAGCGCGCTGCTCACCGGGACCGACGCCACCGGCATCGTCCTGGCCGACCTGCGCGACCCCGGGGCCATTCTCGCCCACCCGGGGCTGCGCGCCATGATCGACTTCTCCCGGCCCGTCGCGCTGCTCCTCCTCGCGATCCTCCACTTCGTCACCGAGGAGGAAGACCCAGCCGGGATCGTGGCCACGCTGCTGGACGCGCTCCCTGACGGCAGCTACCTGGCCTTGTCGCACGCGACGGCGGACTTCCACCCGCCGGGTGCCGCCGTCCAGGCCACTGCGGTGTACAAGAACGCCACCGCCCCGTTCGTGCCGCGTCCCTTCAAGCAGGTCGCGGCGTTCTTCGACGGCCTGGAACTCGTTGAGCCGGGCCTGGTGCAGGCCCCGCTATGGCGCCCGGACGGAAAGCGGCCCCGGCCGAGGGACCTGGAGAAGATAGGCATCTACGCCGGCCTCGGGCACAAAGCCCTCGGCCGCTAGCCGCTGGCCTGGCCTGCCGTCAGGCTTCCTGCGGTCTTGCGGGACTGGGCCGGTTCCAGCGGGCAGAGTGCTCGCCGACCTGGAGCGTGCTGACTCGAAATGCGAGCTCGCGCCGCGCGAACGGCTGGGCGGGGGAGTTACGGATGTACGGGCTCAGCCCGCTGACTTCCCGGATGGCCAGGAGGGTTGGCAGGCCGGGCCAGTCGCGCGGCTCCCAGCCGTAGGCGACTCCGAAGCCGTCAACTTCTTCCTGCGGGGGGTAGCCGAGCCGACGGCTGGTATAGAAGATCTGGGCCAGGTCCCATTCGGGAGGGCCGACGGCGACGTGGTCCCAGTCGCCGAGCACAATCACGCCGTGCGGCGCCCTGATCAGGTTGCCGGGGTGAGCGTCCCCGTGGATCAGGACGGCCGGGTGCGGGAAACGCAGTCCAGCCCACCTGCCGCGAAGCTCCTGGATCTGGTCAGCCAGCCAGTCTCGCTGCTGGCTGGGCATGGCATCCGGAGGGGCTGACCGCAGGGCGGCCGTGACGCTGGCCAGCGGGTCGGTGAGCGGTTCCGGAGGGGACGGCGGCAGCGGGCGGGAGTGCAGGTCCCGCAGGAGGCGGGCGAGGTCGATGGCGGACGGGGCAGGGCCAGGGGCGTCCGGCACGTACTGCCAGACGGAGGCGACCTTGCCGTCGATGGTGAAGGGCTGCTCTAGGACGGAAGCAGGGACCGTGCACGGGAATCCGCCCCTGGCCAGCCACGCCGTGACCCGCAGCGACGCGGTGATGCGAGCAATTGCGGCAAGGTTGGTGGAAATCCGGACGACCAGGCCCGCAGCGGGGAGGGCGAAGACCGCGCTGCCGTGCAGGCGCAGCAGTTGCGCGCCTGACACCGGGACGCCGATCTGGCGGCAGACGTCGGCCAGCACGACATCGAACTGGCGGCGGAACCCGTCGCCGTCCATGATCACGCCACCTGCCCGATCTTCACGGCCGATGGCCGCCCGTGGCCGCCTGGGTTCCGATCACCGGCATCGCCAGGGTGTACTTGCCGGTGCTGAACGACCGGGCCATGGACTGCATGTGGCTGGCCGGCGAGGCAGCGGCGGTCATCCGGACAGGGAATGCAGTCCGGTGGTGACGGCCTCACGGCCGAACTCGTCGATCTGGTCACCGAGGTCGCGGGCCTGGGGGGACCCCCGGAAGACTGGCGCGGCGAGTTCTTCCCGAACCCTGGCCAGCCGGGCGGTCAGCGACGATACCCGTTGGGTGGGCGGGAGGATCAGGACCGGTTCCAGTGCTGCCACGGCGCCATCCAGCGCGCCAGAACGCAGCCGGACCAGGGCAAGGTCGGTGCCTGCCAGGGCCTTGCCGCCGAACCAGTGCTGGCCGCTGGGTCCGGGGGCCTCGTCATACAGGCCGATGGCCCGCTCCAGTTCCCCGGCGGCAGCGGTCCCGTCGTCCCCGGTGTCGGCGAGGGCGCCCCCGGCCATTGCGTACGTTGTCGGCAGCGATAGCGCGAACTCCTCGCCGCCGATCTCCACTAGGTCGTCGCTGTAGTCGTCGTCCCGGGTAGCGTGCGCGAGGGCGACCGCCCGGCGGGCCGTGTCCAGGTCGCCCAGCCGGGCCGCCGCGCGGGCATGCTCAAGGTGCAGGCTGGCACCCCGCGGCCCGCGGGAGGCGTACCGCAGGCCGTCAGCCGCCAGGTCGCTGCTTTCGCGGAACCGCCCGCGCCAGTACATGTTGGCGGAAAGCATCGCGCGGAGCATGCCCCGCAGCGGGTCATGATCGACCGCGTTGGCGTAGGCCCAGCCTGCCCGAAGCAGTTCGTCGGCGGCGTCCGGGTAGCCTAGCCGACGAGCGTCATGGCCCATCAGCCCGTTGACGCAGCCGAGCAGGAAGTACAGGTCAGCCTGCTCGCGCGGCCATAGGCGCCGGTCCAGCACCCGGTAGATCCTGTCCCGGACGCGGCGCGTCTCCAGGAACGCCATCAGCGGCGAGTCGGCATCGGTTAGCCGGGACAACCGGATCAGGTCCGCGCGGAACTGCTCTAGCGTGGCCTCGCCGATGCCGTGCTGCTCGTGCTCCGCCGCGTGATCGCTTCCCTCGTGTGCCGCCATCATGACCTCGTACTCGACCGCGAATTCACCCAAAGTGGGTTCTTGCCTTCCACGGTAGGCGACGCGAACCGATGCTGGCAGGGGCGGGCCGGCCATCCCGGGGACGGCGGCCGGGCGCTGCGCGGTCACCGCGGCGGCCGGGGCCGGTGGGCCTGCCTCGGCGGGCAGGCCCGGCGCTACGGCGTCCGCCAGTTCCCCGGTGCCGGGGCCGAACTGGCTGGGGTGGATGCCGAGGGCGCGGCAGTAGTGGAGCTTGTGGCGCTCGGAGATGCCGGCCTCGCGTTCCCAGCGGTGGATGTTGTGCAGCATGCCGCTCTGCTCGGGGACGGCCGTGTCGCCGGCCGCGCGCCCGGCCTGGACGAGGCGGCGGGCCATCTCGGCCTTAGACCAGCCCCGGTCTTCCCGCTGCTGGCGCAGCCACGCGGCCATCTCGCTGCCCATCACGCCTCTATTCTCTCCCGAATTCGCGGCTTCTGCCGACCCGTAGTGCGGACATTCCCGGACACGGGCGTGTCCGGGAATGTCCGCAGGGTGTCATGCCGTCAGGCGAGGAGGTCGTCGGCCAGTCCGGCCTTGGCACCGCTGACGAAGGCGCGGATCTCGCCGGGTTCCAGGATCAGCGCGGGGCCGTCGGGGTCGGTGGACTGGCGCAGGGCGACCCGGCCGCCGGGGAGTTTCTTCGCTTCGAGGCAGTCGCCGCCGTTGGGGCTGCTCCAGGGCTTGACCCAGCCGTGGGTGCCGAGGTCGCTGGCGGGCATGCCGTTGCGTGTTTCCATGTGCCTCATATCTCCTTGCGGATCTTCCGGAGTATTCCCGCCGTTTCCTGGGCGGGGGCGGCCTGGGCGCTGATGCGGTCCAGGGCCTGGGCGTAAAGCGCGGTCTCGTCGGGCTTGTCGATGTAGAAGGCGCTGGTCATCGACTCGCCGTAGACGATGTCGGGCTGCTCGTGGCCGTCGAACCGGAAGACCCGGAACGGCCCGTACACCGCCGGGTGCAGCCCGGCGGTCAGCGGCAGCACCTGGAGGGTGATGTTCGGCCGCCCGGCGGCCTCGATCAGCTTGTCGACCTGCTCCCGCATGACATCGGGGCCGGTGGTCGCGACGGGGCGGCTAAGCACGGTCTCGTCGATGACCAGCCACATCCGAGGCGGGTCCGGGCGGGTGAGGACGTGCTGGCGGGCCAGCCGCAGGTCCACCCGGCGGGTGACCTCTTCCTCGGCCGCGTCCGGGAAGCCCGTCTGGACGTTGGCGCGGGCGTAGCCGGCAGTCTGCAAGAGGCCGGGCACCGAGTGCGGGTCGAAGCCCCGGATCAGCGATGCCGCCTCTTCCAGGCCGATGAGGGTGCGGAACCAGGCCGGCAGTACGTCGTCGTAGCTGTGCCACCAGCCGGGCTTGGATGCGTCGCGGGCCAGGGCGAGGAACGCGTCAATCTCGCGGACGTCGGTGATGCCGTAGGCCATCAGCAACGACTTGACGTTCAGCGGCTTGAGGGCGCCCTCGGCGCGCTCCATCCGCCGCACCGTGGCCGACGACGTGAAGATCACCGCGGCGGCATCGTCGTAGCTCATCCCGGCCTTCTCCCGCAGCGCCTGGAGCTGGCGGCCCAGGATCATCCGCAGCACGGTCGGGCCACCGGGCCGGGTCTCGTTCATGCTGTCCTGCCTCCCGCTGTGATGTCCGTGCACAGCGTGCCACGAACCCGACATTACCGCAATCCCGTCCAGGCTGCCCTGTCACTGACTGGCCCGTTTCACCATGGTCTGTCACTGGCATTTTGCAAATGACATGGAGCATGGTTATGGAACCCGGCCGGTGAACGGCCCGCGACGGGACGTGACGCCCTAACGGTCACGTGCCGCGTGGTCTCCGGCCGGGGAGCAGTTCCCGGTGCTCTGCGGGCTAGCGTCCCCGGCAGCCCGCAGGGCGGGGACCGCTGGGGCGCGGCGGTCGCCTCGCCGCTGCCGGTCGGATAACAGGGCGTTTCCCCGTCCTTGGAACCCTGGCCCCGGCCGGCGGCGAAGGGCAGCGGCGCGGGCTTGCGGCTCCGCGCCGCTGCCACCTGGGGCCAGAGCGGATCGGAAGGCTGAAGAGGAAGGGAGCCGGGCCGGATGGGCAAGGCCAGGGTGGTGACGCGGGTCTGCGAGTCCTGCCGCAAGACCCGCCTGTCCGGCTACAACCCCGGGACCGTCTGCGCCGCGTGCGAGCGGACGCTGTTCGACCGGCAGCACCTTGCCGAGCCCGGTGATGACCTGGCGACGTGGGTGTGGGACACCGGGCCGATGCGCGAGGCGCTGGCCCGGCTGGACTTCCAGGCCGTCCTGGTCATCTACCGCTCGGCCGCCGGGGTGTCGCGCCGGGAGCTGGGCGAGCGGGCCGGGCTGTCGGAAAGCGCGATCTGGTACTGGGAAGCCGGCACGCGGCAGGGCATCTACGACATCCGCCAGCTCCTGCAACTGACCGACGCGCTCCAGGCTCCGCGCCTGGCCCTGCTCCCGGTGATCCTCGGCCAGCCTCGCGCCCTCATCGACCTGGTGCCCGGCGGGCGGCCCTCCCGAGCGGAGGCACTGGCCATGGCTGACCAGCAGGCAGCAGCGCTTCCCCGGACGGCGACGGGCGCGGCGGCGCGGGCGCTGGCCGACCGGCTGGCGCAGCACGGCTACCGGGTGAGCTTCCCGCCCGGCCGCGACCCGGCCGTCTTCAAGGTGACCGGGCTGCCCGGCCGGCCCGACGTGGAGGTCGCCGCCGCGAACGACGGCTCGGCCCATTGCCACTACACCGGCTCCACCCTGGTGCAGGCCGCCAAGGTCATCGCCCGCCTGCCGGCCCCCGGCCGCTCCCAGGCCGAAACCGCCGGCGAGACGGCAGCCGCGACCTGGGACGGCATCGAAGTCGAATGGCACTACCAGCCCCCAGACCGGCAGCCCGCCGACCCTCGCCAGATGACGGCTGCGCTGCTCGCCCACCTGGCCGTCCTCGACGGCAGCCCAAACCGGAAGGAAGACCCGAGGTGAACACCCCCAGCGCCGCCGTCCGCACCGCACCGGGCGAACTGCTGCACCTCATCATGGCGGGCATGACCCAGGCCGGCCTCGACGCCCGCCCGGCCGAGCACCATGAAAGCGACCGCCTGGCCATCGCCTGCGCCGCAGGGTCGGGCACGCTGTCGGTCAGCGACTGCGGGCACGCCGTGTGGGACTACTACCCCGGGACTAGCGGCGACGCCGACCCCGATCTCACCGCGGACATGGCAACCACGCTGCTGACCGGCCGCCCCGGCCCGCATCCCCGGCTGAGCCGCAGGAACCGGCGCGACAGTATCTCCTTCAGGGGCCTCGTCGGCCTGGAGCTGAAGGCCCGGGGGCTGGACGTGGAACTGGCGGTCTACACCGACGAGGACTACTTCGACGTTCTCGCCGAGATCGTGGCCACTGTCCCCGGCGCGGGCGACGAGACGATGGTCTGCGTGGCCGACGACGGATGCGTGACATGGACCCGCAGCCACTGGCCCGGGGCCGCCGCCGTCCCCGGGCCTGAATCCTGCGACCGGATCGCCGACCCGGCCAGCGTCGCCGCCGCCATCGTGACCACCGTCACGCAAGCCCTTTCGTGCCTGCCCCCCGGCGGCCGGGGACACGCAGCATGAACGCTCTCGGACGGCAGCTCGTTTCCGACGTCGAGCCCGCCCTTGTCTTCGCCGGGCTCGACCTAAGCGGGCACCCGCGGCAGCAGGCAGGCACGGAAGGCTGTCGGCTATGACCGACACACCGGCCGCGCGGTCTGCGGCGGTCACCTCCGGCCGACGGAAGGCGGCCCCAGCCGGGGAAGTCGCCCGGCTGTACCGGATCGGACTGACCATGGGCGAGATCGCCGGGATCTACCGAGTGTCGCCGTGGGTGATCGGCTCCCGGCTGGAGGAGGCGGGGGTGCGCCGCCGCGAGCCCGGCGAGCAGGACGGCCTGCCCGTTGACCGGGCGGTGCGCCGGTACCGCCGTCAGCCGCACCTGCTGGGCGAGCTGGCTGCGGGGCTGGGCATTCACCCTCAGCTCCTTGCAGATCGGGCGGCGCGGCCATCTCCGGCCGAGCGGGGACAGGGTACTTACCGGGCGGACGTCAGCGCCGCCGACGTGGCGGAGCTGTACCGGGAGGGCTGGACTGTCAAGCAGATCGCGGGCAGGTACCGCGTCACGACCGGCACGGTCTTGCGCCGTCTGGAGCAGGCGGGCGTGAGGCGGCGGCCGAAAAGCCTCCCGGCCCCGTTCCCGGTCGGCGAGGCCGCCCGCAGGGTCCGCGAGGAGGCGGCGACCTTCGCAGCGCTGGGCCGGGAGTACGGGGTCAGCTACGGCGCGGTGCGCTACCGCATGGCCGCCATGGGCGTCCCGGCGGCAGTCCACGCGCCCCGGGTACTGGTGGGCGTCCCGGCCGCCGACGTCGCCCGGCTTTACCAGGGCGGGCTGACCGTGGGCAGCATCGCCGACCTGCACGGGGTGTCCCGGTGGACCATCAGCGCCCGGCTCGACAGCGTCGGCGTGGCGCGGCGCCCGGCGGGGAAGCACCTCCCGCTGGACGAAGCCGCCGCCTTGTACGAGGACGGGGAAAGCCTGGCGGCCATCGGTGCCCGGTACGGGATGAACGCCAGCACCGTTCACGGCAAGCTCACAGCCGCCGGGATCACGCTGCGCCCGCCCGGCGCCCGGCGCATCCCCGTCCCCGTCGGGGAGGCAGCTAGCCTGTACGCGGGCGGGCAGACGATGGCCCAGCTCGCCGACAGGTACGGCGTGTGCGAGACCGTCATCTACAACCGGCTCACCGAGGCGGGCGCGCTGGTCCGGCACAAGACCGACTTCAAGCAGGTCGACGCCGGGCTGCTCGCCGCCCTCGCCGCGCAGATCGGGCTGGAGACGCTGCCATGACCGGTGCGCAGGCGGACGCGGCGTGGCTGGGGTACACATTCCGCGAGCTGCACCAGATCGCCGCACGCGCCACCATCTACTGCCGGTGGGGCGACAGGTTCCCGTTCAGCGTCCGGTTCGAGATCGCCTGGGACGGCGTCGTGGACCACCTCGCCGGCTGCCAGGAACCCCCCGAGTCATTCGACCTGTACAAGGCCGGGATGCGGGCCATCGGCCGGGCCAGCGACCGGGAACTGCGCGAGCACGGTATCACCCGCGGCGGCGACGGGCTCCAGGTAATGCCCCGGTTCGATGCCTACTGGGCGCCCCGGGCCGGGGCGCCCGCCGACGCCGCCGTGGTCGAGCGGCTGGCGGTGTGGCAGATCTGGGCGATGCTGCGCCCGCTGCATCAGATGGCGTTCCTCGCCCTGGCCGCTCACGGCGACTACGCGAAAGCCGCCGACGCCGCCGGCTACCCCTACAGCACCTTCACCAGCCTCATCGGCGAGGCCCGCGCCGCGTTCCTCGCCCTGTGGCACGAGGGCGAGACCCCCTCCCGCATCTGGGCCACCGACAAGCACGGCAACGGCGACCCCGCCGCCCGCGCCCGGCGCGTCCTCGCAACCCGCCGCAGAACCAGGAAGCAACCACCCCAGACAGGGCCTGCACCGGTGCAGGCGACCGGATAACCGAAAGCTCCCGCCCCGCACACCAGCCGGGGCGGGACGGCGGCCCCGGGCCGGGCGCTCACCGCGCGACCCGGGGCACCGCCAGCAGCACACCCCGGAGACACGCATGCCCGCACGAACCGCACCCAGAGCACCCGCCGAGCAGCCCTGTTCCCGCCGCCCCCGGCCGGCGCCGACCCGGCCGCCGCGTGCCTTCCTCGACCTGGGCGCGGTCCTCACCGCACCGGGCTGCGCCCGCGCCTGGACCCGCGAGATCCTCTGGGAGCGGGGACTGACCGGCCTGTCGGACAGAGCCGAGCTAATCGTGTCAGAGCTGACCACCAACGCGGTGCTGGCCTCTCGCCGGGCGGTCCGGCCGTTCATCCGGCTGATCCTCACCCTTGACCAGGGCGAGCTGGCCATCCTCGTCCGCGACTACTGTCCCGGTGCCCCGCAGCCCAGGCATCCCGGCGAAGATGACGAGAACAGCCGCGGCCTCTTCCTAGTCGAGACCATGAGCGACCGCTCTGGATGGTACCCGGCTGATGATGGCACTACCGGAAAGACCGTCTGGGCTGCCCTAAAGGCTTTATTGCATGCTTCAGCACCTTTTGAAATCGGCTGAATACTCGTTGCGATCATGGCGTGATTCGGCGAGACTCGGACGAATGATGACAAAACTGTGACCGGCTGCCTGGCGATGGAGCCTGTGCCGGTCCGGGCCGAGCGCGAGCGCGCCGGGAAGGAGAGCTGACATGCCGAGCGCGGACCGCGCGGACAGCAGTACGTCCCTGGCGGGACTGGCTATACCTCGGTCGCAGATGGTCATTGGAGCGTTCTCCAGCGGTCGGGGCGGCGACATTCGCGACTGTCGGCTGCTGGCGGTAGCGCGCCGTCTTGCCCGGTGCCATCGGCGGCAGTGGGCTGCCGAAGACGATTGCCGGGGTCCGGGCGTGACCGCTGATGAGGTGGCCAGGCTCAAGCGCCGGATTGACGCATTGAACGCGTGCCGCGTTGCCCTGGTGGAGCAGATCGATGTCTGGGCCGAGGGGGAGATCGGGCACGTCGGGGCGGGGGTGCTGCATACCGAGACGCTGGGCTCGGTTGTCGACCGGCTGGCGGTTGCGTGGGTCCGGGCGAACAACCTTGCTGCGACCGGTGACCAGCCGTTTCTTGCCCGGCGGGCCTGGCGGCAGCTCGCGGAGCTGGCCGAGGCGTACGACGGCCTGGTCACGGAGGTGGCTGGCGGTCGCCGTCGGCTGCCTGCGTGGCGCCCTCTGAAGAGCTACCGCGCGGGAGCCGCAGGTGGGCAGTAGCCCGGAAGAGCCGCTGTCGGTGTCGGTGAACGGCCTGGACAACATCGGGAAGACGACGCAGCTCGGCTGGCTGCACCGCGGCGTGCCGGGCGCGCACCTGGCGGGCACGATCGACGCCTGGGACGCGCGATGGCAGGAGCTGGCCGCCGGGGATTTCGCGCACTGGTGGTTCGCCGGCTCTGCGACTGCCGAGCATGCCGCGCTGGTGCTGGGCAGCCACGCGGCCCGTCGCGCCGGGAGCGGGCCGCTGGCCCTGGAGGACCGCGGCCTGCCGATGCTACGCGCCGTGTGCGCTGCCACGGCGGCGCTCAAGGAAGGCGTCCCTCCAGCCGACGCGCTACGGCTGGTGGACCGCGTCACGGCCGGTTCCCCGGTCGCCTTCCCCCGCCGTGAGCTGCACCTGCTGCTGAGGCGTTCGGCTGACCCTGTCCAGGAGGCCGATGAGGCGCTGCGCCGCGAGCCCGCGACCCCGGGCGCGCGGTATGCCGCCTACCAGCATGCCCTCGCGGAGATCATGTTCGCCCAGGCCGCCGCAGGCGAGTACGACATCGTGCTGGACATCGGCGATGATCCGGTGCTGGATGTCCAGCGGCGGATACGGGCATGCCTGACTGAGCACGGGATTGGCGTCGAACCGCTGCCGGTGGCGACGCCGACCCGGCTGTGGGTGCTGGCCGGGATGTCGGAAAGCGGCAAGTCCACGGTGGGGGAACTGCTGCGTGACGAGTACGGGGTCACCCGCCTGAAGATCGGCTACCTGCTGGAGGTCGCCGCACTACGCGCGGGCATCACCGATCCGTACCTGGCGTGGTCTGAGCGGGAGCAGTCCGAACGGCTGACCGAGGAGCTTCTCCGCTTCTGCGGCGCGGTCAAGGCCAGCACGGTGAGCGTGGAGAGCGCCCACCGCTTCGAGGCGACCGCGCACCTCAAACGGGTCTGGGGCGACCGCTGTCAGGTCGTCTACGTGGACGCGCCGCTTGCCGTCCGTGCCAGCCGCACGGCAGAATCCCCGGAAAGCATGCGGCAGCGCGACGAGATCAAGCACCAGCGGGGCGCGCACCGCATCGCCGGGATCGCCGATCACGTCATCACGAACGTAGGACCGCTAAGCACGCTGAAGGCCGCCGTCGCCCACCTGGTGCCGGGTACGGACCTGTCCCGCGCCGTGCCCGTGCCCGCCCCGCCGCAGACGCACGGCCCGTGGCTGCGCCAGGCTGCGGCCCGCCTGACGGACGAGGAAACCGCGCTGGTCCTGGCCACCGGCAGCACCGGGACGGCCCGCTGGCGGGCAGGGTGGAGCGACCTGGACCTGCTCGTCGTCCGCGACAGCGCCCCGCTGGCCTGGCTGCGCCGCGCACCCGGCACACTCACCGGGCCAGACGGCATCAAGGCCGCCGTCAGCGTCTTCACCACCGCTGACATCACGGCCCTGCGGGTACCACCGCGCGTCGTTCAGTCCCTGCGCCACGCGGCCAGCGGCACCGGCATTCTGTACCAGCGGCCCGGCTACCTGCTGCCTGCTCCGGCGCATGCGCACTCCGACCGCGCGAGCCGGGGAGAGCTGGGCCTGGTCCTGATGACCACCAGGCGGCTGCTGGCCGCCGGGCCCACTGACATCCGCGCCGTGCACAAGCACCTGGTGCTCATCGCGAAAATCATGCTGCGCGCCGACGGCCGCGACCTGGACGACCCCGACGACGTGCTAGCGGCGTTCAGCGCCCGCCACCCGCAGGCAGGCTGCGCCGTCCCCCGCCTCGCGGAGATCACCGCGAGCCCGCACGGCGACCGGGACGTGGAGCATAGGCTGCTCGGCGCGGCAGACAGCGTGCTGGCCTACCTGGACCAGCTCGGCACCACCGGGAGGACCCTGGCGTGAGCGCTGCCCCTGAAGACCTCGCCTACCAGGCCCGGCGGGTTCGTCGGCTGGGCC
>Ga0335078_10003123_pt1 | contig 24737 bp, 21 predicted proteins | sample Lox_Sample_32_FD_206711 | JGI IMG/M metagenome (GOLD analysis project Ga0335078, IMG submission 206711) | Soil microbial communities from Loxahatchee National Wildlife Refuge, Florida, United States - Lox_Sample_3.2 | ecosystem: Environmental > Terrestrial > Soil > Wetlands | place: USA... | reverse complement strand
GGCCCACAGGTCGCCATCCCCGCAATCACATCGAAATGCGCGACCACATACGCGATAAGCCCTTTGACGATGGGCTTCAACAAACTCTCAAGGAGGTCTCAACATGCATCGAGCAAATTCGGTAGACTTCATTCTTCACGCGATCAAACCAGATATCCTTCGCCGATTCACGTTCTTTTGCAAAAGGAATCTGGGCATTGTCGTGCTAGCGTTCGCCGCACTTTACACGGCTTCTGTTCACGGTCAGTCGACTTTCGGCTCCATTCTTGGTACTGTGCAAGACGGCAGCGGCTCAGTCATTCCCCAGGCCTCCGTTACGGCGCACTCGCTCGACGAAAACTCTGATCGGCAAACGACCTCAAATTTGTCCGGCGAGTTCCTGTTTGAGAACCTCAAGGCCGGCCATTACAAACTGACCGTAAGTCACGAGGGGTTCACGGATACCGTCGTGGCATCACTTTCGCTCGAAGCTCGCCAGGAACTCCGCGTTCCGGTTACGCTTAACGTCGCGGCCACAACCACAACTGTGGAAGTAAGCTCCGAAGGGGGGCTGATCAACACCGAAAATGCAACGCTCAACGATACGGTTTCGAACGAAAGCATCTCTCAATTGCCGATCAACTCGCGGTCAGTGTCGAGTAGCCCGCTGGCGGCTCTCGCTGTATCTCCCGAGGTAACCAGGGACTCGCAAGGCAATATCGCGGTCGGTGGCGCGACGTCATCGCAGACCGGTTTTTCGGTGGACGGAATCTCGACGGCGAACGTGCGCTTCAATGGATCGCTGCAGGACACCTATCCATCGCTCGAGAGCATCGACGAAATGAAGGTCACGGCATTCAACAACAATGCGGAGTTCGCCCAGATCGGCGATGTCACTTTCGTCACAAAGAGCGGCACCAGCCAATTGCACGGCAGCGCGTTTGAGTACTACCAGAACAGCGCTTTCGATGCGACCGTTTTGAATTTCCCCGAAAAAGCTCCGCGAAGCTTCAACACCTTCGGCGGCAGTCTGGGAGGGCCCGTGACCATCCCGAAGCTCTACAACGGGCGCGACAAAACGTTCTTCTTCGCCGACTACGAGGGAAATCGGAAGACGCAGTCCAATCCCGAACTGCTGGATGTGCCGACGGCGGCAGACCGGACCGGCAACCTGAACGACATTGTGCAGAGCCTCGGAGCCGGATCGGTGATGAATCCGTTCACAGGAGCGGCCTTCCCGAACAATACCATTCCATCCGGGAATTGCCAGGCCTGCATCAATCAGGTGGCGCTGAATCTGTTGAATTACTATCCCCTGCCCAACGTAATGGGCTCGAACTATTACCCCGGCGCCGGAACTGCAGGTCCGGCATATAACTACGAGACCCTTGTGCCCAACCCCTCGAACTCGAATGGATTCGACGTCCGCATCGATCACAATTTCAGTTCGAAGCAGCAAGTCTACGTTCGCTACAGCTTCAAGAACGCGTTCTATAACGAGTTCAACAACGCCGGAGCCGTTACTCCTTCCGGGGTTCTTCTGCCCAACGATGGGGCCCACGAGCAAAATCGCAGCTTCGTGGCTTCTTACAACTATGCCATCACTCCCACGCTGGTCAACGAATTCCGCTTCGGGTTCGCCAATTACAACGAGAATGACAGCTTCCCGATCCAGGGGGCTCAGGCTCTTTCTCAACTCGGGCTGATCTTGAATCATCCAATTGGTATAGCTTCCCACCCCACGGCAGATACGTTCCCTACCTTCAATTTCGGCGATGGCTCGGTAACCAATATTGGTCAGGACCGGGTAGGAACAACCGCTTCGGGGAACGTCCAATTCACCGACAACATCACCAAGACCATCGGCAAGCACACGATGCGGTTTGGAATGGATGCCCGCAGAGAGCATTTCAATTCCTTGATGTATTTCGCGCCCTCCGACGATTACGGCGACTTCACCTTCAGCGGTACCCAGACTGGCTACTCCTTTGGAGATTTGCTGCTCGGGTTGCCAACCCCATCCTACTTCGCTGTGATCGGACCACAAATGGATGCGAGGAGTGTCCACTGGGGTGTTTACGGCCAGGACACGTGGGAGATGAACCGCCATCTCACAGTCAATTTCGGATTGCGGTGGGAGCTGCTTCCGCCGTTTGTGGAAAGCAACGGCGATATAGCGACCTATCTGATCAATGGAAACGACCTGACTGTCGTCGTTCCTGACAAGTTCCCCTCCTTCGTTGCAAGCAACCCCCTCTATCAGCAGCTGTACAAGGGCTTTGAGCAGGGAATCAATGCATGCGAGCTTTCGACGGGCAGTCCATTACCGTGCTCGAGTATCGAGACCGCGAACCAGGCCGGCCTTCCGCAAGGCCTTCGGGATTGGAACTGGCGCGATTTCGACCCCCGCGTGAGCTTCGCCTGGCGCCCGTTCAACAACGACAAGACAGTGATTCGCGCCGGCGCCGGCATCTTTACCATGACCACGCTTGGGCCCATGTCTTTCAACAGCGGCATCATCGCCCTTTCGGACCTGCTTACCTATAGCAGTTGCTCGCCGATCAACCGCAACGGTCCGAACCTCGCCTTTTGTCCGCAAAGCGCCGATCCTAACAGCTCCTTTGTGCAAGATTTCGTCCAGTTCCCTTACACCTCTCCTGTGAACGCGCCGGCAGCGATCGGCGGCGATGATTTCGAGGAGGCAAACGATCCGCACTGGAAAGATCCTTCGTCGGCACAGTGGAACCTGACCGTGGAACGAGAGGTGACATCGAATACCTCGGTCCGGTTGAGCTACACCGGCCAAAGCACCTACCATCTTCCCATCACGGTGGACAACAACCAGATTCCGGCGAGCACCACACCTTATACCGTCCCGAACGGATACGTGGTCGATCCTCGCGCACCCTTCCAAAACTTCCTTCTGCTGGAGGAGTCGTTCAGCAACGGCACGCAAAGCTACCAGGCGGGTATCGTGGATGTCACCCAAAAATTGGCGCATGGGGCGGCGTTCCAAGCGAGCTACACTTTCGCAAAGAATCTTGACGATGCGCAAGGCACTGACGCACCCAGCGCATATGCAAGCGAGGAGCCTTATGCCGTAGAGATTGCCAACCGCTATGACATAAAGTACGATCGCGGCAACGTGGTGGGCATGCCACGCCAGCGCTTCATGTTGACAGGCACCTACGAACTACCGTTTGGCAAGGGGAAAACCTTCGCGGGACCGGGATTGCTGAGCCCAGTGATTGGGGGCTGGAACCTGAGCACCGTGACGACCATGCAGACGGGTCAGTGGCTAACACCCACGATGCCAGCGTCCGACGATCAATCGAATACCGATATGATCGTGCGAAGCCAAGGCGGAGCCGTTGCACGTCCGGATTGCGTTGGAGATGCAGGCGCCGGCCGGAGTGGCACGCAATACTTTAACCTCAACGCCTTTGCTCTGCCGCCGGCGAATGCCGGACGCTTTGGGACCTGCGGCGTTGGTATCCTCGAGGGGCCCGGAATGATAGACGTGGACGGCGGTCTAGCCAAAAACGTCAATATTCGCGAGCGGATGCATCTTCGCTTCGAAGCGACGTTCACCAACGCTATAAACCATACGAATTATGCGCCGCCGGCGCTGAACATCGGGAGCCCTTCCAGCTTTGGACAGCTGAGTTCCGCACTTCCGCAAGGCGAGGGCGGCAACCGAACTGGGCAACTTGCGCTACGAATCGATTTCTGAAGTCGATCCATCAGGGGCCGGCGCGTCCCAGCCCGCCGGCTTTTTGTTCCACAAATTCGAAACGGAGGAACTGATGCTGCAGCGATTGATTTGGTTAGCCTTGTCCGCGGCGCTGGCTACGAGTGTCAGCAACGCACAATCCAATTCCAACGCGCCCACCACGTTGCAACAAACCTCTGCCGCGAACGGCAAGCAGATGTTTGTTAGCTACTGCGCATCGTGCCATGGCGCGAACGGCAAGGGCGACGGCCCCGTTGCCGCCTCGCTGAAGATGCCGCCGCCCGATTTAACCATGCTGAGCAAAAACAATCATGGAGAATTCCCCGATAGACACATCCTTGCCGTGCTCGAAAACGGCACGGGTGTCCCATCGCACGGCACCGCCGAGATGCCCGTCTGGGGACCGCTTCTTGCCAGGCTGGATCGGGCCAACCCGGATGTGAAACACCTCCGAATCAGCAACCTTACCGCGTACCTGAAATCCATTCAGGCAAAGTAGGACAATCGTCAAACTGGTTCCGCCAATTTCAGCGGTCAGAACCGATCTCTGATTCTTCTCTCGCTCCTGAGAGACTTTGGCGGCCTGCATACACCTCTCGCTGGGCCGCCTCCTTTTTGTTTGTCTACGCTTCGCGCGCCAAGGACTGCGATCGGCTCATCGACCATGAAGTTGGCGACCGAAGCGCACCAAAATCATTATTGGTGACCCGCAGTGCCATAGGTGAAACGACCCATTTTGTCGCTTTCCCAATTGCGACGAGGAGAAACGTGAGCAGGGATTCAGGAAACCTTCTCATTGTGGACGACGAGCGTTCAATCCGGCTTGCGCTCAGCACGATCCTCACCAGCTTCGGCTTTGTCGTGGTTGAAGCTGCGCGAGGAGAGGAGGCTCTTGCGCTGGTGCAATCTGCGCAGTTTGATGCGGTGTTGCCGGACATCGGCATGCCAGGAACAGACGGTATCGAAGTATGCCGTCTGATGCGCAAAGCCTCGCCGCGACTGCCGATTGTCATGCTTACCGTCGAAAATGGCGAGGACCGAAAAGTGGAGGCGCTGGACGCTGGAGCCGACGATTACGTTACCAAGCCATTTCAATTGCGCGAACTCACTGCTCGTTTGCATGCGGCCGTGCGCCGAAACAAACCAACCGATAATGACAATCGGCCAATTATGATCGGCGATATCCTATTGGACAAAAGCCATTGCGCTCGAGTGGGTGGGTCGAGGCGTTCCAGAACTTACCGAGATTCTGAGATGCGTAGCAAAGTATGGCACCTGACCTGACGAGCCACGCGAGAGCTGATTCAACAAGCGCATAATCCGGATCGGCTGGCTGAACCCAGCGAATGAGAATGTTGCTATCGACAAGACAAAGCGCCTCTGCCATTCTCAGAGCCGGCCCTCGTAGAAGCTCTCCCGAGAAAAGGCGGACGTAGGCAACTGGGGCAGCTTCTCAGACCCTTCGGCAATCTCCTGCAACATCTTATGGAACTCTTCCACCGTCAGTTTGCCGGACCCGGTTGCAGAAGATGCCAAAGCATCGTGGAGGAGGGTTCCCGCGTAGTGTTCAAACGCAACGCCGCGCGCCTGAGCTGCAGCGGAGAGCCGGGCCTCTGTTTCCGGGCTAAGTTCTACCTGAATTGTCATAGCACCGCCACCTCTGACCATCATCTGACGATCCAGGAGCAAAGTCGATGCTTGATCCCCGCGTGCGACGATGCGGCGTCTGCTGCCGCAAAGGCCCTCTATCGTCCTGCGCAGGTTCTTTTCGCCCAGATGTGCATACCGCGCGCTCATCTGGATCGTCTTGTGGCCCGCGAGTTGCTGGATGACCTTCATGTTTTCGCCGCGCATCGCCAGCCGCGAGCAAAACGGGTGCCTGTTGTCGTGCCAGCGGTAGCGCGGGATCTTCGCATTTGCAAGAGCCGGCAAAAACCACTACCGCAGGTTCGTGAGCGAGAAAACCCAGCTGTGTGTCGATGTGGGCCAATCCATCTAATGGAGAATCTCGAATGCCTGGACCACGTCGCGGTTCATCGGGTCAGTCCGCGCCGAGCCGTTCTTGGTTTGCTCCAGAAGGATTTCTTTGCGCGCAAAATCAATCTGCTCCCGGGTCAATGTATACTGCTCCGAAAGTCTCATGCCCGTTCCAAGAGAGATCGTCAGCTCCGGCAAGTGTTCGGGGAATTGCTTCGTAATGGCCTTGCGGAGGCGCCGCTCTTCGTCATCGGTGAGGAAGCGGATGCGTCCATTGTTTTGGCGGCGCAGGCGCACCAGCCGCGCAGGATTGCCAGCCACCTTGCCGTTGCGCAGCGCCTCCCGAAAGATGAGTGAGAACAATGCCCGGTAACGGTTCGCAGTGGCCGCGGTCTCCGTGTTCCGCGCAATCCAGCCGTCGATGTCCTCGGGTTTGATTTGGTCGGGTCAGTATTCCCAGTCCAATTTTCGTTTTCGCGAAATCGATATAACTTGTTGATTCTAAGGTGGGCCCGGAGGGATTTGAACCCCCAACCAAGGGATTATGAGTCGGAATTTTGCACATTTTGCACAGGCCTGCGCACGCGCGCATGGATACGCATAAGTTATTCCTTTTCAAAGTATTACGGCGAATATAAGTGAGGCCTGGCGCTGCACTAGAGCGCATCGAAATCGGGGAAAAAGTATCCCCAAAAAGTATCACCAGAAATTTGGACTTTTACGCCTCTCCGCAAGAACGTGGAATGGCAAGACGTTGGATATCAGCCAGAGGGCGAGGATGTGCTTCGCGGCTTCTGTTCGGCCTAAGCGGGTTTCGTCCAGGAGTGTGCGCCTGATTGGCCGAGCCTATTCCTTCTGCTCTGGCGGAAACCAGAAACTTGGAACGCTGCTATGGTGTCGCTCTGCAATCCTTGCTCGTAAAGCGGGGCTTTCCAACGCTCGTATTGAATCCAACCAAGAAGCTCGAAATCTTTTCGCACACGCTTGACGGCCTGAACTGCGAAAGCATTCTGCGTGGTTCCTCCGGGAAGAAAAGCGCTGGAAGCTTTTGCATTTCGATATTGGAACTGCACCTGTTCCTGAGGAGAAAGATGATAGGTCAGCCACGCCTGGCCGCCTTTACCTTGACGTCCGACCCAATCGCCGACGAGAAAACCGTTGTTAGTCGGCCCTTGCTTCTGGATACTTTCCCAGTAAAGGAACCAGCCTTGGTTGATCGGGGTCCGGTCCGGATTGGCGTGGCTCGCGGGCTCCGTATTCGCGCTTTCCAACCGTAAATCTAAATGCTCAAACCGGGGGAAGCGCGCTAGGTAGATCCCTGGACGGTATCCGGCCCGCCGCGGAGCACTAATCGGGCTGACATCGTCGTGAACCACCGAATCGGTATACAAAGTGATCCAGTGACTGAGATACGGCAGCCGCCAGGTGAAATCGAATGTGCCCACTCGATATCCGGGGTCGTCTCTTCCGTTCTTTTCCGTGCCAGTGACATTTTGGAAGCTGAAGAAGCTGTGCAGAAAAGTGTGAAGGGTGATTGGCGCGTGGCCTTCGCCGCCCCACACAGTCAGCCGGTCAAAGCCGAATTCAAGATCGCGCGTAGGCTTGAAACTGATCTTCTCCATGTGAACCCAGGGATCGCCGGGATTGATCACGTTCGCGTCGCTTTCTGGCGGATCACCTTGGGGCACTAATGTGTGGCCGCGTAAAGCCCCCACGAAAAAGTCGTAGCGAAATGGTCCGGTGATGCGCGAGAGCCCAGGGACGCGCAGAGGCTCGATGCGGTTGATCTGGAAATCGTAAATGTTCTCGGCATTGTTCCCCCACAGCATGGACGCGCCTTTATCTGGCCCAAGCCAATGATCCTCTTTGCCCAGGGAAATCTCGTGTCCTAGGAGATGGAACGAGAGTGTCGCTTCCATCACACGCACGTTGTTGGCGGCCAAAATAGGACCTTCTGGAATCGTGGCCTGGGGCAAAAAATAGGTCGTCAAATTCGTGGTGGGATCGATATAGATGGTGCCATCGATCGAGGAAAGCTCCTGAGCAAGCGCCAAAGAGTAGCCTGCTGCGGATGGTGCGTGCTGAAATTCACCACGAAAATAGAACGAGAACCGTCCCGCCATTGCCCGGGCGCTGAATCCGCTGCAATCGTTGAAGCCGCTTTCGTAGGGACGTCCATAGTCGTCGACGATGGTCTGGCCCAGGTGAAAGCTGTCGCGCAATGGAGTGCCGCCGATCCCGCGAAACTGCGTATAGGCGCTTTCCAACTCAACTTTCGGCGGTGCCGCACCGGCACTGCGATCGATGTCTTGCTGAAATTCCCGAACGAGCGCCAAATAGATTGCGCGCGCCTCATCGTTATTCGCATCAGACTCGATGCGCTCGGAGGTAAGCTCGAGCATGTGCGCAATGCCGGCGCCCGTCCATGGCCGCAAACCCAAATAAGCTGTGTCAATGTAACCGAGCGCGTGCAATCGATCGAGAGCTGGATATACCCAGTTGTCCATGGGCACGTAGACCGAGCCATGCGTGTCAGTCTGGGCCATGGACGCGTCGAGTTGGATGCCCGCGGGAAATGGTCGAGAATTGGCACTCACGTTCTGCGCGCTGCACCGCAAACTGGCTAATAGCAAGCTGATCGACAATAAAGAAAAGTGGTATCTCACGTGGTCTCCGCGTACCTGCAGATGGATGACTCAGAGTCTTTCCGAAGAACCTATACGCCGAGCCCGGCGTACTGCCTGTTCCAAACGTAAAACGTGGCTTGGCTGATCCCAAGCTTCCGCCAGATGTCGGTCGTCTTCTCCCCGCTCTCATACTGCTTGAGCGCTGAAATGCTCTCCGCTTCCGTGTACACCCTCTTCGGCATGTTGACTCCTCCTGGCCTTTCCCTCAGAGGGCCTCAACTGCCAATTACTCCAGTTCCAATTGGTTCAGCTTTTGGATTTTACCTCGCGACCAACTGGTGCGCAGCAACCGCTAGTCCAAGAACGGGCGCTGGACCGGTCGACGAGAATCTTACTGCGCGGTGAACCTTGCCTTTAACTCGAGGAGTGTGAGGCCATCTTGGGCGTCTACTCATCTAGTTTGCCAGATCCGCCATCTATGATGGAATGAAGGCGAAGCGTTCGCGGCAGCGTGCAGGTGATTTAACCTTCGTGATTGGGGTCACCGCGGTTTCTGATCGAGCAAAGCTGCACCCTGATATATGGTGTTTGGCGCGACAGATGCGTAAAACGTGCTCGCGGAAGGACACCGGACATCGAGATATCTCTCGCCGAAATGCGCTAAAGTATGCCACAGTTTTTACCTGATGAAGGGTGATTTGTGAAGAGAGTAGCATTAGTGACAGGCGTTACTGGACAGGATGGCGCTTATCTATCTGAGCTCTTGTTGAACAAGGGCTACATTGTGCACGGCATCAAGCGCCGATCCTCTTCGTTCAATTCGGGACGCATCGACCACATGTATCAGGATCCGCACACGCCGGGCGCGCGCCTCCTGATTCACTATGGCGACATGACGGACTCGACGAATCTGATTCGCATCATCCAGTCTGTCCAACCGGACGAGATCTACAATCTGGCTGCGCAGAGCCACGTGCAGGTGAGCTTCGAGACGCCCGAATACACGGCGAACGCGGATGCCACTGGGGCGCTGCGCATCCTGGAGGCGATCCGGATTCTGGACCTGACGAAGAAGACGAGGTTCTATCAGGCATCGACATCGGAACTATTCGGAAAGGCACGGGAAGTTCCGCAGAACGAATCGACGTCTTTCTACCCCCGCAGCCCGTATGGGGTAGCGAAACTCTACGCCTACTGGATCACCGTGAATTATCGCGAAGCGTATGGCATGCATGCGTCGAACGGAATCCTGTTCAATCACGAAAGCCCGATTCGCGGTGAGACGTTTGTGACCCGCAAGATCACGCGAGCCGTGGCCGCAATTCACCTCGGCGTGCAAAAGACTCTGTACATCGGCAATCTGGATGCCCGGCGCGACTGGGGCCATGCGCGGGACTACGTGGAAGGCATGTGGCGCATCGTGCAACAGCCGGAGCCGGATGACATATGTTCTGGCGACGGGCGAGACGCACAGCGTGCGCGAGATGGTCGAGCTGGCTTTTTCCAGAGTTGGCCGCACAATCGAGTGGCGAGGCAACGGCACCGACGAAACTGGAGTTGACGCGAGCACGGGTGAGACGCTGGTCAAAATTGACCAACGCTACTTTCGGCCGACCGAGGTGAATCTGTGCAAGGCGATCCCTCTAAGGCGCGCCGGGTGCTGGGTTGGCAGCACACCATCAGTTTCACTGAACTGGTCTCGGAGATGGTGGATTCCGATCTAAAGGCAGTCGTACGCGAATCTCATCGAGAGTTCGGCCAGGAGTAGTTTCGATCTGAGCGGAAAACGGGTCTGGGTCGCTGGGCACAGCGGCATGGCAGGGTCCGCAATTCTGCGGAGGCTGGCAATCGAACACTGCGAAATCGTCACCGTTTCACGCGGCGAATTCGACCTTCTGCGTCAGGCGGATGTCCACACATGGCTAGCCGATCAGAACATCGATGTGATCTTCCTTGCCGCCGCGACTGTAGGCGGCATCATGGCCAATGCCACGCGGCCCGCCGAGTTTCTCTACGAGAATCTGGTGATCGAGACCAACGTGATTCATGCGGCCAAATGCGCCGGCGTCAAGAAGCTTCTGTTCCTGGGTTCGTCGTGCATCTATCCGCGAGTGGCAGAACAACCGATGAAGGAAGAGGCGCTGTTGACCGGCGCGCTCGAGCCCACCAACGAATGGTATGCCATCGCCAAGATCGCCGGAATTAAGTTATGCGCGGCCTATCGCCGTCAATATGGCTGTCACTTCATCTCAGTGATGCCGACCAATCTCTATGGGCCGGGCGATCACTACGATGCTGAGAACGGCCATGTGGTCGCGGCGCTGATCATGAAGATTCACGCCGCCAAACTCGCAAACAGTCCCACAGTCGAACTCTGGGGCACAGGAGCGCCGAGACGTGAGTTCCTTTTCACTGAAGATCTTGCCGACGCTTGCGTGTTCGTGATGAAGAATTACTCCGATGAGCTTTTCCTGAACGTGGGCACTGGGCGCGACATGACGATTCTCGAATTGGCCCAGAGCATCGCACAGGCCGCAGGCTGGAATGGCACCTTTGCCTTCGACGGCTCCAAACCTGACGGCATGCCGCGCAAAGTGATGGACGTGAGCCGTTTGACCGCTTTGGGATGGACCGCCCAGACCTCCTTCGACGATGGAATCAGCCAAGCCTACGAATGGTATGTCAGCAACGTCGCCTGCCGCACCTCCTGAACGAATTCTCGGTCTCACTCTGCGAGAAACATGACTCAATCTGCTGCCGGCAGTTGACGCCATGGCAATGGCATGAACGATAGGTAGCTAATCAGATACGGGTAATCTTTAGTGATACTCGCGCCGGAGGCAGAGTATCAGTGTGTTGTTTCCAGAAGGCGATATGGAAACAGTATGTAGTTTGCGGCTGTGCAATGTGTTTGTTGCGATTCAGGAGCCACGGCAAAAGGCCAAGGTACGGCACGATCTGGGTGGAACTGCTGATGGTGCGGTCAACGCGGTGCTGGTGGGTGCGGAGACTTTTGTCGAGATCGAGTTGTGGGCCAGGGACATCTTCGGACTGATCGATCCGGAGCAATTCGAGGCCACCTTCCGGCGCTGCGCGGCGGAACGGTGGCCATCGACGGCAAGACCAGTCAGAGTTCAGGCGGTATGGACGCCACGGCACTGCATCCGGTCTCCGCCTTTTCAGCGGGAGCCGGCCTGGTGCTGGGCCAGCGCGCCACAAGAGAAAAGTCCAACGAGATTACGGCCATCCCAGAGCTGATATCCACGTTGGTGTTGGCCGGTTGCACCGTGACCATCGACGCCATCGGCACGCGGACCGCGATTGCGGAACTGATTCAGGAGCGCGGCGCCGAGTATGTTCTGGTGGTCAAGGACAATCAGCCCCAGTTGGCCACATCGATCCGCGACTTCATGGGCACCTTCCGCGCCCACCCGCCGGACTGGACCGGGCACACGTTCGCCGAGACCGTAAAGAAAGAGCACGATCGCATTGAAACCCACCTCTGTTATACCTTCGACCAAATCGAGTGCCTCGCGAACGGGAGCTATGGAAAGGACTGCGCTCGTTTGCCGTGCTCGAAGCCGAGCGCGAGATGGGCCAGGCTGTGCAGCGGGAGACGCGCCTGTATATCAGCAGCCTGACTCCCGATGCGGAGCGGCTGGCGCGTACCATCCGCTCTCACTGGTCGGTGGAAAACCCTCTTCACTGAGTCATGGACGTGATCTTCGACGACAACCCGATGCGGGTCCGCAGCAAATACTCTGCCCAGAACCTAGCTTTGCTCAAACACATCACCCTGAATCTCATCCGCCTCGACCCCATTCAACGTAAAAGTGGAGTCAAAGCCCGAAGACTCATCGCCGCCACACCCGACACCTACCGCGCCGGACTCCTCGGACTCTGATGACGTTCATTGGGAAGAATTGACAAATCTCGATTTCAAGTTGGTTCAGTTTATTGACAGCTGATCGCTCCCAGCCACTGTCTGTGGCAAACCAATGCTCCTGTAGAATAAGGATTCAGCGTCCGCTAGCGAATCGAGGCCGACGGAAAGTCGGCTGCTCCGGGTGCCAGGCGCAAGAAGCACGATGCATCGACAACAACCAACTGCGTTTGTTCTTTATCACTATTTCGTCCCCGACGATGTGATCAGCGCTGTGCTCTTTGGAGACCTCTCTTCGGAACTGGTCGAGAGTGGCTGGCGGGTGACCGCATTTCCATGTTTATGGGGTTGCCGCGACGAATCCGTCAGATACTCCATAAGAGAAGATTGGAAGGGCGTCGCGATCCGGAGACTTTGGCGTCCACGATTTCGACAATCAACTGCTCTGGGCCGCATCATGAATGCGCTCTGGATGGTCGTCCGGTGGAGCTTTCTTGCCCTCCGACACCGATCCAGCGTTGATGTGCTCATTCTGGGAACCGATCCTCCCCTCAGTATTCTTTCCGCCTTGGCTTGGAGAGCCCTCCACCCTGAGACGCGCATCATCCATTGGTGTCATGATCTCTTCCCGGAAGCGGCAATTTCTGACGGATTTTTTTCTGAAAGGAGTATCTTGGTTCACTTAATACGCTTGATCTTGGGGCGAGCATATGCGTCCTGCAATTCGATCATCGACCTAGGCCCCTGTATGCGAGCGTTGCTTGAACGATATTCCACTGGCGCGTCACGTCAGACCATCGTACCTTGGGCCCTCGACGAACCGGCTGAGATTCTGCCCACAACCGGACAGGAAAGAACGCGGATCTTCGGTACTGCCCATCTTGCTCTCCTCTATACCGGCACTCTCGGACGCGCTCACGGCTACGGATCGATTCTCGATCTTCTCGCGATACTTGAGCCTCATGGTGCGTGTATGGCGTTTAGCCTCCGGGGCAATCGGACAGAAGAGCTGAAGAGCGCAGTGGCTGCCCGCAATCTCGACATCCGCTTTCCTGAATTCACGTCTTCAGCCGAGTTGGCGCGGCGCTCCGCATGCGCCGACATCCATGTCGTGTCTCTGCGCCCTGAATGGTCCGGAACTGTGGTTCCATCCAAATTCTTTGGGGCGTTAGCTGTTGCAAGGCCGGTCCTGTTCTTTGGGAGTGAAGACTCGTCGGTGGCTGAATGGATACGGAAATATCAGGTCGGTTGGGTGCTGCACGAGGACAACATTGCATTGATCGCGGACCAATTGTTGGAATACGCCAATTCGACGACTGCACAACAACAAATGCAAGCTCGCTGCTTCGACGTATATCGTTCCAAGTTTTCGCGCGCGGCTCAGTTGGCAAAATGGCACGATTGTCTGGGCGCGCTGCGGAACCCATGCATGCAAAGAAGCGGATGAATGCTAGAGATCTCGTTGGTCGAGAAAAAGAATATGGTTCCCTCTGAATATCGCCGAAATCACTTGAGTTCGTCATCAGGTCATCGTTCGTCTATCATAAAGGGTTGAATAAGGGATCAAGTTCTCGTCCCGCATTCAGCATGTCATTTCCCTCTCCGGTGAGTATCCAGGCAAGGAATGAAGGTTTGAGCGGACAATTAATAGAAGAGAGCACTGGGACATTTGGCAGCGCGCCAGAAAGCATTTCCCAGTCTATCGCTTGGTCTGGCAAGGATCAGCGCCGACGCAGTAAATTGCAGAAAATGACTGATTTTGCGGCCACGACGGGAGACCAAGCCCTTGTCAGCATCAGCAATTTTGGCGTGGCAATCATCGCAGGGCGCATCCTGGGGCCATCAGGATTCGGCCTTTTTACGCTGATCTGGTCAATCGCGCTCTTCCTCAATGTGGCGCAGCAGTCATTTATCGTTGCGCCGCTCTTCACTTTCGCCGCGAATTTCTCGCCCGCCGACCAGCCCCGATACTTCTATCGAGTGCTGGTGCTTCAGTCTCTGTTCGCTTGTACGGCTTTCGCCCTGATTGGTCTGTCTTTATGGATGTGCATTGCCGCCGGATTGCTTTCGCCGGACATGAAGACGATGATCTTGCCCATCGCTGGCGCTTGCTTCGCCTTCCAGTTCCAGGAGTTTATTCGTAGGCTGATGCAGGTTGCGCGAGTTCCCATCGTTGCACTCCTTTGCGATATAGTTACCTATGGCTTGCAGATAGGCTTACTTGTTCGTGAACTTCTCACCAGACATAGCAACCTGCACACGGTGTTCTTGATCCTTGGTGGTAGTTGGCTGATTGGTTGCTCCTTCTTCTTTGCGGCCGGAAGCTGTTTGACCATGGGAAAGATGCAGCCGTTCGTAACGGCCAGGCTACATCTTTCTTTTGGCTTCTCAATCGCGCTGACGAATATGTTTCAGTGGTTCGCGGCTTACGGTACGCTCTACTTAGTGGGAGCCGTGCTGACGCCTGCAGCTGTGGGCAACATCCGCGCCGCCATTAGCGTTGTCGCTCCACTGAACGTACTCGCTGTTGGGATTCAAACCTACCTGAGCATAGAAGCGGCACATGTCTACCAGACCACGGGTATGCCTGCTCTGGTGAGCCTTCTTCGCAAATCGACTCTTCGTTTTCTGGCTGCGTGCGCCCCCGGCGTGCTTATTTGCGTCTGGGCGCGTCCGCTTATGCGCTTGCTTCTCGGGCCGCGATTCCATGTCCCTACTTCCTGGGTAGTGGAACTGTTCATAGTTGTGGTTCTCAGCGCGGTCTTCGGCATGGCGATCATACACTTCAAGACGGTGGGGCGCCCTATCCTAGGCGCGTTCACCGCGGCACTTGGCCTTGTCATAACTCTTGCCAGCACCGGCCTGCTAGTGTTCAGGATCGGAGCCGGAGCGGCACCCGCTGGACTCCTCGCGGGGCAGATATGTACGCTTAGCCTGGCGGCCAGCTTGTGGAAACGCTCCTCAAAGGATTCGAAAATTGTGTAAGCAATTGCACGCACTCGGCTCCCTGCGCTCGGTGCCGCTGATCCTCGCCTATGTGGCATTTCCTTTGGGGGACATGACGCAACGGGCATTGGGCCTGAACCCATTCCGTTCGTGGATCGACGCAGCATGGCTGTTCCTTTGTTATTTCGCTCTATGCAAGTTTGCCTTGACTATGGGGCGTCCGCTGCATTTCCCGCGATTGCCGCTTGCCGTTTGGATTGCCTTGCCCATTGCGCTGTCTCTGGCATTCGTCTCCTTCGGTCACATCCCGATGGTCCCTTATGCGATGGAGATCAAACCGCTCTTCTATGTGTTGACAGCGTGGCTTTGGGCCATAACGTTCGGAATACCAAGCAAACGCGCCTTCGTTCGGGCAGGACTGGCGTTAAGCGCACTTATCGGTGCGGAGCTGGTCATAGGCTCTATCGCCCAGCGCACATTGGCCAGGCCCGTGGGCTCGGGTGAAATCAATTACGACGCCTGCCTGATCGTTCTCTCCCTTTGCGCTGCGCTCAGCGACCCTGATTGCGCGGGGACAAGCAGTCTTCTCCTGTTTTGCGGCGTTCTGGCCACATTCTCACGTACGGGAGGAATGGTGGCTCTCGCCGTGCTCCTGGTGACTCGCCGCGTTCCCAAGGTCCTCAAGCTGGGAGCCTTCGGCGCGTCCTTTACCGTCAGCATCGTTTCCTTCCTGATCCGCGACCTCCAATTGGACATCAACCAAGTGGACCGGTATCTGATGTGGCAATCAGCGCTGGAAATGTTTCGCTCCAATCCGGGTAGTCTGGTTTGGGGCTTTGGAGTTGGCGCAGCCCTGCCGACAATCAGTTCGCAGGGATTGGCGGATTTGTGGGCTACTCAGGCCGAAAAGATCGATGTATCCGGAATTTACGCCTTCCAATATCACGCGCTTTGGCTGCGGCTGCTGATCTCGTGGGGAGGTATCATCACCGGCATGTTGCTGCTGACGCTGCTGGCGTGGATCTTGCAGAGAAAATCTCAGCTCGCCCGTTTCCTTGCCATAGTGATCCTCCTTGAAGGCTTGTCCATGGGCGTCATCTACTTGAGCAACGTCGGAGTTGTAGTATGGCTTCTGATCATCCTTGCACAAACGGAAGTGCATCCGTCTTGCCTTTTTGCGGTGCGCAAGGTCGGACCGAAGGCTTATCCTGCGACGCGGCCGACCATGCAGTCGCCTCTTGGTGTCGGCAATATTCCATAGAGCGAGTTACAGAGGCCAGTTTGTTTCGGGCACGGCTTTCATCATTTCGAAAGCAGCCCAGATCGGCGTAGTATGTCGGCGGTCTTTCCTGCGGGAACGGTAATCGCGCCTCCTCAGTTCATGTCGGCAACCCGTTACGGACAAACAGAGCAACCAGTGACAACCCAATTCTCTTCAGCATAAGTTCTCCAAGCCTCTATTTATACCAAGGACTGGGCTCCCTCACAGGCGACGGCGGAGGCTCTTGAGTGGCTCAATTAACCAAGGCCTAAACGTATGCCTGATCCTTCTCATTGCACGAGCCCGTCTGAATGAACGCATATTGGCAGAATTCAGGAACTGAATGTCCCCTTCGTGGGAGTACCACATGTTATTGCCGGTCATGCGCCATGGCATGTAATGCGCTGCCCTCATGGCAAGTTCGACGGAACAGTCCGTACCTTCGCTCCCATCCTCAACGATCACGACTCGCGGCTTCCACCTATCCAGTGAGAGTCCGCGTAAGACGGAAAGCTCATGCCCTTCGACATCAATCGTCATGAAATCAATCGAGTCCATACTTGCTTCCCCCAAAACGTCGTTGAGCGTGCGAACCTTCACTTTCACGCTTCGGGTGGTTCCGTGCTCGCGGTGGATCCTTTCAACAAAGGGCTGAAATCCGGATAGCTCGGGCAGCTCATCGCTTACCACGAAGTCCAGCTCTCCAGTCGTATCAGACACGGCGCATTCAAATAACCGTGCTTTGCGTCTTAACCGTATTGCTTGACAGGAGATCGGATTGGGCTCGACCAGGATGCACGTCCATCCACGCTGTTCAAAATGGTAAGTATTCGAGTGACGGACGCCGTCTAGTGCGCCGATTTCGACACACGTCCCCTTTTTCTGCGAAAACATCTCGGCCAGCAGCCGATCTTCCCCATACTGTGAATAAAACTCCGGCATAATCAGCAAATCCTTTCCCCCGATGGACAAGGATCGAGTACCTATCGGGCGGGGTGGGAATTCATTGCACGTTGATGTTCATAGATCTTCGCGTCCACCAGGAACCGGTACCACAACGCGTGCAGGAAATGAAAGATGAGGCCTTCGCGACCATCCAGGAATCCTAGAAGCAGAAAATATCGGATCCCCCAGTAGACGAGTGCCCGCGCGAACAGCGGCATCTTCGCATAGATCGATTCCTTCGCCCACCGCTTCCGTTTTGCCTGCGCCTGAATGGCGCAAGGCGAATGCCCGATCTTGGTCATATCCAAAACTTCCCGAGAGGCATACCAATTGTGCTTATCGGTCCAGAAAGTCAGGTCCTTGGAATTCTCATCCACGAAGTCATGATCGAAGCGAACCGTCTCGCCGCCGGCCAACTGAATGTGCTCGTCCATCCAGCGATCCTCGCACCGTCCCTGGCCCCGGCGGAAGAGGCGAATGTGCCAAAGCGGATACATTCCGCCAAACCGCATCCAGCGGCCCATGAAATAGAACCTCCGCTTCACCAGTACGCCGCTTACGTTCTGGCTCAGATGCGGCAGCCTGCTGGCAATTTCGTCCCTCAGTTCTGGAGTCAGGCGCTCATCGGCGTCGAGGCGAAGCATCCAGGGAGCCTCAGTGGATATGTTGTCGAGCGCCCAGTTGAACTGCGTGGCGTAGTTAGCAAAGGGATGCTGAAGAATTCTGCAGCCGAAACCTATAGCAATGTCCACGGTCCGGTCTGTGCTCCCCGAGTCGATAACAAAGATCTCCGCCTCAAGCCCCTGCAACGATTCAAGGCATAAAGGCAGGTTCGACACCTCGTTCTTCGTCAGGATGATAAAAGCTATAAGGGGATTCATGTGCACTTACGCCGTGCAAATATTGTAAAGCAAAGCTCATGAGACACTGTGTCGCACCCTAACGGCCTGGTATAGCATCTGCAGTTTTCTATGTGCTTCGGGGCTTTCGCGGGCCCGCTCCAAGCCAGCCAAGACGACGGCCACGCCTACACCGGAAAAAAGCCCCATAATAGCGCCACCCAAAATCAACCATCCGCGCGGGGGGAACGATTTTTTGTCGGGTAGAACCGCTTGGTCAACGACTTGGATGATGGCGCCTTCTTTGGCTTCGTCGAGCTTGGCTAGCTCGAACTGGCGAGCGAGAATGTCGAAGATGGTCTCGTAGTACTTCACGTCGCGCAGGCGGCGCACGTATTCCATGCCTGCCGCTGTCATCTGACCTTTGGGAACGATGATGCCATCGGGATTGTCGCTGCTGCCACCCAGTCTGGCAAGCTGGGTGCGCAAACCCGCCAACTCCTGCTGGGCCTGAACCAGTTGCGAGTTCTCTCCCGTGGCATACGTTTGCATCGCCTGAATCTGTACTTCCTTGGCCGCAATTTGGGCGCGGAGCGCTGCGGCCGACTCGATGAGCGCGCGCGCCTGGCTGTCGAGCTGAATGAGGCCCGTCTTCTCCTCCGTCGCCGTCAGAGCCTGCTCTGCGTCCGCAAGATTCTGGTTAGCCTGCTTCAACTGATCCTCAAAGAATTTGCGCCTTTGCTGCGCTTCGGTAAAGGCGAGGTTCTGCGATAGCGCGCGAAACTGGTCTACGTAGCCATTCGCCATTGCCGCGGCCTTGGCGGGATCGTGGTCCTCGACCGAGATATGAATGAAACCATCTTTTCCGCTGCCGTCAATCGTCGCATAGTGCTCAAGTTTCTTGCGCGCATCGGACAGATACTTCTTGTGGTACTCCTGCATAAGCGCGAAATGGCTGACCATGGCATCCTCGACGGTGCGGCTCTTGAGCATGGCCACATACATATCGTTGGGATTCTTGAGCAAGCTGCTACCGCCACCGGCCATTTGCGCCAACCCGCCCAAGCTGCCAAGCTGCGCCATAAATTGAGTGCTGAGAGAAGAGTTCTGCTGAGGAGGCAGCAGCGTCACGGTCGCCGTGTATTTCGTTGGCAGGATCAGCGAGACGATAATGGCCGTGATTGCAAAACCGACAGTCACCCATAAGATCAGCTGCTTGCGCTCGGCAAGCACGATGAGCAGATCGAGCAGCGAGATCTCGTCATCTTCGCGAGTTGAGGAGGGTGCTGCGGTATTCGGCTCCATGGATTCGACACGTCCCGAAACTTGTGTATGTGCGGCCATCGCTTCCTACCAGACTAGCAATATAGAAGTGCTCTCATCCTTATCCCATGGAGCCGCGTGCTCACGGCGCAACAATGCTTAGCGACGCGGCGCCGAGCGCAAGTTGAGAGAACACCTGCGACCAGTTCATCACGCCGTACAGCGCAGACGGCTTGAACGTCTTTTCAGGAACAACGATCGTATCTCCCGAGTATATACGCAGGCCACTGAATTCGTTACCCCAAGGGCCATTGCTCATATCTCGACTCACTACCTCGCCATTGGCCCGGATCACGAATTCACGGCGGCGGTCCGCGTCCCGATTGGGGCCACCGGCGAGCCGCAAATAGGTTCCCGTCCGCTGCCTACCTTGTGCAGAAACGAATTCTGATTGTAGACCGCACCAACTACATTCACGGCGGTCGGGGCATGCGGCACAACAAATTGGTCACCATCCTCAAGTGCGATGTTCGGAATGCTTTCCAGACCTCGGCTGTCGGCGTGAAATTCCAGTACTATCCGTCCCGTCGCGCGAACCTGCCGCAACGCGGCCACCAGATTCTGTTCGCTGGTCTGTGCTACGACGGCGTTGGCGGCGGTTTGCGGCGAGGCTGACGCCGATGATGCCAACTGCACCGCGCCTCGCTGAATGTTGAGGGCCAAGGCCTGCACGTATTCGTCAATGCGGGCCTGCTGCACTACCCGTGTCGACTCACGCGTGAACTCAGAGCCGTAGAGATAGGTGTTCGGTGTCAATCCGCCAGCGCGCTCAACTAGCTGGCGCAGCGTTTCGCCTGGCCACGCCGAATAAACACCCGCGTGGAAAAACTCACCGTCTAACCTGACCAGCTTTGTCTCCTCGGCTACGGGTACGCGAATATCTGCCTGGGAAAAGATGGATACAATATCGTTCGGTTCGAGCGCCAGATCCTGCGAAACATCGTGTTGGAGAACCAACCTACCCAAATCGAAAGGAATGAGTTCCGTCTTCAAAGTCTCCGCATTGACGCGCTCGATCACTGCGTAGTCCCAGTCGATCTCCGGAGCGGGCAGGCGCACCTCGGTGCGTTGCGAGGAAACTCGGGACTGGCTGGAGGACCGATTCTGGGTGGCCGCAACCGACATGCTGCTTGTGCGTTGCTGTGCGGTCAGAGGCTGATTCTGATATTGTCCTGGGGCTTGCTGCTCCTGCTGAGGAACTGCGTTCTGAATGCCGAATTGATCCGGTAGATCTTGCGCAGTGTCGGCGTCGTAGGGCCTCACGTTCTGCGATCCATACTGATCCTGTGAGGTATTGGAAGCGACCTGAGTGACTCCCATCTGATTCAGAGATCCGTTCTGCATCTGCGATGGTAACTGCTCCTGCCTCTGAAGATGACGCGGAATTTCGATAGGGTGGTTATCAAGAGGCTGCCGCATATTCGCAAGGGCGGGAATGGGCTCGAACTCTGGGTCTGGCAGTCCCATTTGCGCTCGTCGCCACCAATAATCGCGCGTCAGCAGCGATTCCTTGTCTGGAATTAGCTCGCTTAAGTGCATGCCGTCGTGCCAGGCAAAGCGGCCTGGGTTGGCAATATTCCCGCGCAGGGTTATGGTCTTTTCGTACTTCGGCACAATGGAAAAGACGCGAATTACATCGCCTTCGGCCAGCGTAGTATTCGCGCCCGATGTACCAAAAGCAATTTCCATCGCGCGGCGGTTGCGGTGCTCGTCAATTCGCTCGATCGAAACTCGCGCTTCGGCGGCGACTGCAGAGACGCCTCCGGCGTCTCTCAGAACATCGCCCAGTGATTCCTGTGGCAGCAGTTCGTAGAAAGCGGGATTACGCACGCTGCCCCAAACAGCCACCTGCGCTCCCACGGGAGGAATAAAAATCACATCGCCGGGCAAAAGCTTGGTGTCTTTCGTCTTGTCACCCCGGATCAGCAGGTCATAGAGATCGAGACGGGTCACAACCGCGCCATCGCGGCGCAATTCTATGGAGTGCAGAGAGCCCTCTACTGCTGGTCCTCCGCTAGCGAACAGCGCATCCACTAACGTGCTCAAAGAGCTGACGGTGTAGACGCCGGGCTGCCGGGCCTCTCCCGAGACATACACCTGGATGGAGCGAATCTGGCCCATATCTACAGTGAGATCGAAGTTGCGATAGACTCGGCCCACGGCGTCGCGAAGCTGTTTGTCCAACTGCGAAAAATCCAGCCCGGCTACATGCACATTACCCACCTGGGGCAGATATATCTCGCCGGACCGGTCGACGCGAAGGTTGGCCTGAATATTGACCTGGCCCCGGACGCAGATGCGCAATTCGTCCCCCGGACCAACGACGTAATCCGCCGGCACGGGCGCCAAGTCTACGGGAGCAAATGTCGAAGGGACGCGCCGGAACAAATCGGCTCCAAAAATGGGCAGAACAAGTCCCGTACTCGATGCGACGAATTTCTGAAATTCAGTTAACGGCTCCGGCGGCAGCTGAGAATTAAGCCGCGGAACACTCTGTCGGGAGTACTGTTCGAAATCCGAGTAGATCGACGGAGACAGCGGCGAATTTGTGGATGGAGTGCTCGAACTTCCCGGAGCCCCGGTCATTGGCTGCAGGAAGCCACTCGGTTGCGGCTGACTGGAACATGCCGCGGTCCCCGCAACTACGGGATCCGAACAATCCGGATCGTTCGGGCTCAGAGCGCTCTGCGCGCTCAAAACTGAACAGAACAGGGCAAGAGAACAAAGCCACCGGGCGATAGAAAATCGCCGGAGCTTCCCCTCGCGGCATAGCGAAATCATATGTCACGAGTCTACAGCAAGGGCAGAATGACTGTCATCGCGACGCCGCCGGCTGGAAGCACCACAATTAAAGTCTGTTGAAACTAGTTCGAGAGGATTGCGCCTCAATATGATTCTGTTAACTCATATATAACTAGAAAATATTACCAACGTCATGTCTATCCTGAAGTGGTCTGACGAAACACAGTTGTCTCACTTTCTGGTCCGATTTCTAGGCATCTCCGCCACTTTATGGAATTCTTCACTTTGGCGTTCCGCTCAAATGTGAGAGTATCGAACCATCACCCGTGAAGTTGAATTGCCCAATTGGCCAGTCGATCGGCCATCGAGGCAACAGAGGATACTGATGTGATCTGGCCCCAGGGAAGATTTCCGCGCTCTTGATGAACCGGCTGCTTGCGGGATGAGAGGCTAAAGACAAAATGGAACAGAGAATCAGCGCGGTTTACTAGAAACGTTTTCCCAGCATCTGCGTCTGACCTGCTTGATCAGCCTTGTGTCATGAGCCTTCGCGCAAGTGGAGAAATTCGCTTGGACAGTTACATTGGATCAGCACAAAATCGATTTTGCGAAATCGTTTTCTTTTCCCTCCGAATGCCACGATGGAACGGCTGGACGGTTCACGACATCAGCATGGGAGCAGCGCTCAGCAGGAAACGCTTCTCTAAGATCCGACGATTGGATTCTCATCGGTGACTCGTTTGAGCCGGATTGGCATAGGCTGAGTCCCTGGTCGCGATCGCCGGCCAAGCGCTTCTTTGACTGCGCCTGCGTATTGCTGGCGATTCCGCTACTCGTTCCGCTGCTGCTGCTCATCGCCAGTGCAGTCTTCCTTACCTCGCGCGGCCCCATCCTGTTTTTGCAGGAACGAGTGGGGCGTTGCGGCCAGATCTTCAAGATCATTAAGTTTCGCACTATGGAGCACCTGCTTGATGCGAAACATCATCCGATCACGACCACGGACAATCAGCGGTTTACCTCCATTGGGCCTTGTCTTAGGCGGTGGAAGCTGGATGAATTGCCGCAAGTCATCAATGTGCTGCTCGGCCATATGAGCATGATCGGGCCACGTCCTAAACTGCCGGAGCACGTCATCTCCGTTCTTCTGTGCCGCCCAGGCATCACGGGGATGGCGACAATTATCTTTGCCAGCGAAGAGGCGACACTTGCTCGCATTCCGAAAGATCGCCTGAAGGCGTACTATCACTCCTTTGTGCTGCCGATGAAACAGCAATTGGATGCGGATTACATGGCTCGCGCCACCTTTGTCTCCGATCTGCAGATTCTCGTGAAAAGCGTCTTGCGCCGCTGGTGTGGCGTCGCATTCGACAACCTCGTCATTGCATCGACCTTTGCGAATCGCAGCGACGGAAGTTCAGTTAAACGGCCCAGCGTGGATGGTATGCCTTGAAGGACGAACCCAAGACACTTAACTGAAGGGATGGGCGTTTCCGGCTATTCTGCGGATTGATGCTCCAGGTCGAACTCGCGCTATTAACAGGAAATCGCGTGGATGAAGCTCCGGCCCTAAACTTTATTTGCCCCGATCTGGAAATCTGATTAATACTTCGCGCCGAGCAATTATTCGTCGAAGATTATGGGAATAGATCGATGACAAACGCCCCCCGACCGACTAGGGTCTGGCAATCTCCAAGGCAGTGGGAACGACCGCGAGCCTACGCAACGCATTGTGGCAAGCGTACCCCATCGGCTAATCAATAGCGAAGCCGAATTCCGGCAGGACCTGCGCGAATTGTGCCACATGACGAGTGTCGAGTCTGTAGCTGCAGCCACTGGAATCAGGATTAGCCAAGTATCGGGTATTCTCTCAGGAGGGTTCGAATCGACCAGGAGACGACCGCGCGATTTGGCCACCGCCGCACGGACAACGGTGTAACGGTGTATTTGTTGCTTGTGATGACACGAGCGATTGAAAGAACAATTATGACGGAATACTCGATCGTGGTGCCTTTTCACAATGAGGAAGAAAACGTAACGGCATTGTACGCGCGCCTGAACCTACCGCCCAGTCCCCAACGCGCTTCGGGGGAGGAGGGCGGTCCATTCGTTCGCCTTAATTGGCGAGACGCTTATGGGAGAGCGCGCAATGTGACATAATTCGACACAAACTCCAATACTTTTCGTTTTGTGACACAAACAATAGTTTTCGTATAGTCAAATGACGCTAAACCGGCCTATCCATCGCAGAATCAGCGACATGACCCCAAAAATAACAAGAATGTGAAGTAAAAGAGGGGAAGATGCCGCGCATCGTTAATTCAATCCGTGAGAACAAGCCTTTCGTTGTTTACGCATTAGATGTTTAGTCCCACGGTGTGATGGAGCGGGTTGATGGAGAATCGGAGTGGGCTTTTCTGCCATTGTTGGCAGATGAACTGATAGGGGGTAAGTCCTCGAAGGGTCTTGAGGCGCTTGGCGAAGT
>Ga0335078_10003121_pt1 | contig 24743 bp, 16 predicted proteins | sample Lox_Sample_32_FD_206711 | JGI IMG/M metagenome (GOLD analysis project Ga0335078, IMG submission 206711) | Soil microbial communities from Loxahatchee National Wildlife Refuge, Florida, United States - Lox_Sample_3.2 | ecosystem: Environmental > Terrestrial > Soil > Wetlands | place: USA... | reverse complement strand
TCTATTTGGATGCCGCGGGCGGATGCGCGGCAGTATTGCGTTCGTAGGGCGGCGTCGCGCTCCGGCTGGAAACCTGCGGGGCCACTTGCATGCGAATCAAAGCACGCTGGAGCGCGAGCTGGGCGCGATGAAAGTCCACCTGTTCGTGTTTTTCTTCTAGGCGTTTCAAGGCACGCTGTTCGGCCGCCCGGGCCCGGCCAACGTCAATCTCTTCCGCCAGCTCCGAGCGTTCCGCCAGGATGATAATCCGGTCCCCCAGCACTTCGGCAAAGCCGCCGATCGCCGTGGCGTAATACGTCACCGCGTCCTTCTCAAAGCTCAGGATGCCGGCGCCAAGCTCCGTGAGCAGCGGCGCATGCCCAGGCAAAATTCCCAGATAGCCGTCGCGCCCGGGCAGCTGGACGAAGTCCACCTGCTCATGGAGCACCTGGTGCTCTGGGGTCACCACTTCGAGTGTGAGTTTGTGCTGCTCCATGAATCCGTGCTCAATCTCGGTCGCGCCCGCTCCCGGACTCGCCGCGCGCGGTGCTAAGCGGCGGCCAGCTTCTGCGCTTTCTCGAGAACTTCGTCAATCGTACCCACCATGTAAAACGCCTGCTCCGGCAGCGCGTCGTGTTTGCCTTCCACAATCTCTTTGAATCCCCGCAGGGTATCCGCAATTTTGACGAAAGTGCCGGGAGTCCCGGTGAAGGCTTCGGCGACAAAGAACGGCTGGGAGAGGAATCGCTCGATGCGCCGCGCGCGGGCTACGGTCAGTTTGTCCTCGTCGGAAAGCTCTTCCATGCCCAGGATGGCGATGATGTCCTGCAAATCGCGATAGCGCTGCAGGATGGCCTTTACCTGCCGGGCTACGGTGTAATGCTCCTGGCCCACCACGCGCGGATCGAGAATGCGCGAATAGCTGGCCAGGGGATCCACCGCCGGATAGATGCCGCGCTCCACCACCGCGCGCGAAAGGTTGGTGGTGGCATCCAGGTGCGTAAACGTAGCCGCGGGCGCCGGGTCCGTGTAGTCGTCCGCCGGAACGTAGATGGCCTGCACCGAAGTGATCGAGCCTTTCTTTGTGGAGGTAATGCGCTCCTGCAACTCTCCGATTTCCGTGTTCAAGTTCGGCTGGTAGCCCACCGCGGAGGGCATGCGGCCCAGCAGCGCGGAAACTTCCGAACCGGCCTGCACAAACCGGAAAATGTTGTCAATAAACAGCAGCACGTCCAGGCCTTCCACGTCGCGGAAATATTCCGCCACCGTCAGACCGGTCAGCCCCACCCGCAGCCGCGCGCCGGGCGGCTCGGTCATCTGCCCGTAGACCAGCGCCGCGCGCGACTTCTCCGAATCGCCGGCGGTGATCACGTGCGATTCCTGCATCTCCAGCCACAGGTCGTTGCCCTCACGCGTGCGTTCCCCCACACCGGCGAACACGGAGACGCCGCCGTGCTGCATGGCCACGTTGTGGATCAGCTCCTGGATGAGCACGGTCTTTCCGACGCCCGCGCCGCCGAAAAGCCCGATCTTTCCGCCCTTCAGGTACGGCTCGAGCAAATCCACCACCTTGATCCCCGTTTCAAACATCTCCGAATGTGTGGACTGATCCTCGAGTGAGGGCGCGCTGCGGTGGATGGGGAAATGAGTTTTCGAGGTGAGCGGGCCGAGTTGGTCCACGGGCTCGCCCAGCACATTCATCACCCGGCCGAGCGTGGGCCGCCCCACGGGCACCTGAATGCCCGCTCCGCTGTCGTACACTTTCATGCCGCGCACCAGGCCTTCGGTGGGCTTCATGGCCACGCAACGCACCCGGCCCTCTCCCAGGTGTTGCTGCACCTCGGCGACGATGTCAATGGGGTCGGGGACGTTGAATCCCTCAGACGTGATGCGCACCGCGTTGTAGATGGGCGGCAGGTGCCCGCCCTCGAACTCCACGTCCACCACCGGTCCGATGATCTGGGACAGCCGGCCGGTCGCTGCTGCTTTTTCTGCCATCTCCAGGCTCCTCTGCGATACAGAGTGGCCAGTGGTCAGTGACCAGTGGCCAGTGAAACAAAACCGCGCGTGCATGCTGGCCACTGGCCACTCGCCACTGGCCACTCCCTCATCCCGCGGACGCCGCCCCGCTCACCACCTCGATAATCTCCTTGGTAATCGCCGCCTGCCGCACTTTGTTCATGTGCAGGGTCAGGCTGTCAATCAGATCGGAAGCGTTATTGGTGGCCGCGTCCATGGCGGTCATGCGCGCGGCATGTTCCGCTGCCGATGATTCCAGGAGCGCGCGGAAGACTTCCGTCTCCACGTAGCGCGGCACCAGCCGGTCAAATATCTCCTTGGGTGCCTGCTCGTAGATGTAATCCACTTGGGCGGGCGCGGCCGCACCGCCGCCTTGGGCCGCGTGCTCGCCGCGCGGCGCGGCCACCACCTCCGGCTCGATCGGCAGCAGGCGCGAGACCATCAGGCGCTGCACCAGAACGTTTTTGAACTCGTTGTAGATCAGATAGACCGCGTCTGCCTCGCCGGAGGTGTACGCCTGCATGGCCAGCTCGGCCAGCTCCTGCGCATCGCTGAATTTGACGCTCATGGTCACATTGACCATTTCCGCCTTCAGCGGCAGGCGCGTGCGCCGCATGGTATCGCGCGCCCGGCGGCCCACCGCCACCAGCTCGATCTTTTTGCCCGCGTTGGCGCGCAGGAACTCAGTGGTTTTGCGCAGCACGTTGGTGTTGAATGCCCCGCACAGCCCGCGGTCCGCGGAAATGACGATCACCAGAGGCTTTTCTTCCGGCCCGTCCGGCCGCGCCAGCAGCGGATGCGCCACCTGTGCCATGCGGCTCGATGCCGAACGCATCACCCGCAGAATTTGCCGCGCATAGGGGCGCGCCGCCAGCACTCGCTCCTGGGCGCGCCGCAGCCGGGCCGCGGCCACAAACTTCATCGCCCGGGTAATCTGCTGGGTGTTCTTTACCGAGCGAATACGGCGTCGAAAATCAATCAGCGTCGGCATGGTTTAGTGAATCACGCGGTCCGGTGCGATCTCTGGGCCTCCCCGGCCGCTCATTTCGATACCCGAGGCCGCTCGCCGGGTGGAGAAACCAGCTGCTGCCGGGCAAACAGTGAATCCCTCACCCCGCCCCGTGTGACTGCGCCATGGATTCGTCGGCATCTCTCCAGCCTCGGGTCCGCCTAGCCCTTGCCCGCGGGAGCGGCCACGAATTGCTCCTTGAAGGCGTCAAATGCCTTCTGCGCCTCCTGCTTCAGCGTGTCGTCGAATGCCTTTTTCTCACGGACCTTTTGGAGCAGGGGCTGATAGTTTGTCTCCAGGAAGCCCAGCAGCTCGCGTTCAAATCGCTGCACCTGTCCAACGTCCACGCCGTCCATCACGCCGCTGGTGGCCGCCAGAATGGAGAGCACCTGCTTTTCAACCGGCAGGGGCTCGAGCTGGCCCTGCTTCAACACTTCGGTCAGCCGCTGGCCGCGCGCCAACTGCGCCTGGGTGGCCTTGTCCAGCTCGGAACCAAACTGCGAGAAGGCGGCCAGCTCGCGGTACTGGGCCATGTCCAGCCGCAAAGCCCCCGCCACCTGGCGCATGGCTTTGATCTGCGCGTTTCCGCCCACGCGGCTTACCGAAATCCCCACGTTGATGGCCGGCCGGATGCCGGCGTTGAACAGGTCCGCTTCCAGATAGATCTGCCCGTCGGTGATGGAGATGACGTTGGTGGGGATGTAGGCCGAAACGTCGCCGGCCTGCGTTTCGATCACCGGCAGCGCGGTCAGCGAGCCTCCGCCCAGCTTGTCGTTCAGCTTCGCGGCGCGCTCCAGCAGGCGCGAGTGCAGATAGAAGACGTCTCCGGGAAAGGCCTCGCGGCCCGGCGGGCGGCGCAACAGCAGCGAGATTTCGCGGTACGCCTGCGCGTGTTTCGACAGGTCGTCGTAGAACACCACCGCGTGTTTCCCATGATCGCGGAAGTACTCCCCCAGCGCGCAGGCGGCATACGGCGCGATGTACTGCATGGTGGCGGGCTCGGTGGCCGAAGCGGCGACCACGATCGAGTACTCCATCGCTCCAGCGTCGGTCAGCGTCTTCACCACCTGCGCGATGGTCGAGCGCTTCTGGCCGATGGCGCAGTAAATGCCGATCATGTTCAGGCCCTTCTGGTTCACGATGGTGTCCAGAATGATGGCCGTCTTGCCGGTCTGCCGATCCCCGATAATCAGCTCGCGCTGCCCGCGGCCGATGGGAATCATGGCGTCAATGGCCTTGATGCCGGTTTGCAGCGGCTCGCGCACCGGCTGCCGGTCCACCACGCCCGGGGCGATGCGCTCCAGGTGGTTGCGCACGCTGGTGGTAATCGGGCCTTTGCCGTCCAGCGGACGGCCAAGCGGGTCCACCACCCGCCCGACCATTTCTTCGCCCACCGGCATGGACATGATGGTGCCGGTGCGCTTCACCGTGTCGCCCTCGGCGATCTCCCAGTATTCGCCCAGCAGCACCGCGCCCACCTGGTCTTCCTCCAGGTTCAGCGCTATGCCCACCACGTCGTGGGGAAACAGCAGCATCTCGCCAGACATGCACCGTTCCAGGCCATGGACCCGGGCGATGCCGTCTCCCACGGAAATCACCGACCCGACTTCATCCACTTCCAGCGCCTGCTTGTAATTCTGAATCTGTTCGCGGAGGAACTTGGTGATCTCGTCCGCGCGAATGGTGGCCATGCGTTGCTCCTAGTCCTTTGTGAACCGGGCGGCCAGGCGGTTGAGCTGGGCGCGCACCGATCCATCGTACACCGTCGAACCGATGCGCACCGCCAGACCGCCCACCAGCGCCGGGTCCACTGCGTAGTGCGCTTCAATCTTTTTGCCGGTCAGCCCCTCGAGCTTTCCCGCCAGCTTCTGCTTCTGGGGAGCGGAGAGTTCTCTCGCCGAGGTGACGCTGGCCTGCACCACGCCCAGCCGGTGGAGCAGCGTGGTCTCAAATTCTCCGGCGATCTCACCGAGCATTGCCGTACGGTGGTGGTCGATCAGCAAATAGAGAAAATTGCGCAGCTCCGCGCTGCCGCCCGTGTGCTTCACCAGCTTTTCCACCAGATTGTGCTTCCCCTCGCGCGGAACGGCGGGAGAAGCCAGGAAATTCCGGAGGTCCGGCGATTGCGCGGCCAAATCCGCTGCTGCCCGCACCTCCTGCCGCAGCGTCTCCGCCCGGCCGGAGGCCAGCGCAACGTCCGCCAGCGCCCCGGCGTACTCTCCCGCCACGGACCTCAATTGAGCCTCCCGGAAAGCCCTTCTGAAGTGCCCAGCTCGCCGAGGAAAGCGGTGAAAATGCCGTCTTCGGCAGTCGCAGACATCTCCGCCCGCAACACCGTTTCCGCGCGTTCGATGGAGAGCTTCGCGGCCAGCGCGCGCAATTCCATGTTCGCGCTGCGGGCCGCGGCTTCCACCTCTGCCTGGGCCGCCCGATCGATTTTTGCGGATTCCTCGGCGGTAGCCGCGTGAATGCGCGCGGCCTCGGCGGCGGCGTCGCGGCGGGACAGGGCCCGCAACTCCTCGATCTCCGCAGACAGGTTTGCCAGCCGCCGGTTGGCCTCGTCGCGCTGTGTTTCCGCCTGCTTTTTGATCCTGGCCGCTTCGTCAATGGCGGAGGCAATCTGCGCGGCGCGCCCGGCGAAGAAACCCGGCGCCTTCTTGACCAGCAACCAGGCGATCGCCCCAGCAACCACCGCAAAATTGATCCACTGGAAAATTAGGTTGAGAGGGGAAACCGCCGCGGCTTCCTCTGCCGCGTACACGGGCGGGACGGCCAGGAGCAGCCCGGCGGCCAGCAAACCTGCCGGGAGCATGCGCCGGAAGCGGCTCACCGTGCGCCTCCGGGTCCCGAAGCCTCGGGACGCGAGCCGCCCCCGGATGGTGGGGCGAGAACGGCCCGGGCAATTTCTCCTCCCAGCGAAGTACTGTCGCGTTCGACTTGCTTTCTGGCCTCCGCGGTTTCCGCATCGAGCGCCGCCTTGCGCGCCCCCACGAAGGCACTGGCCCGGTCGCGCGCCGTGCGGATGGCCGCAGCACGCTCCTCCAGCAGCTTGCGCCTTTCCGCCTCCTGCTCGGCGTACATTTCTCCGCGCGCCTTGCGCAAAGCCAGTTCGTAGTCGGCCCGCGCCTTCTCCGCGGCGGCCACCGCGTCCGCCGCCTCCCGTTTCGCGCCTCCCGTGCGCCGGGCGCGCTCTTCCAGAGCGTGCTCGATGGGCGCGAAAAACTGGCTGCGCAGGAAGAGATAGAAAATCAGAACCAGAACAATAGTGGGAACCGCCTGCAGGAACAGTTCCCTCAGTTGTGCCATCAGCCCCATAAGGACCCGGTTAAAAAATTCACTCCTGTTAGTTGACGCTGGCCGCAGGACTGAGGATCGCTCAAATCAGGGGAGAAGGGCTGACCCCGGCGCAACCCGCGGCGACCAGATAGAGCACGTTTTTATAGCATCCCTAGCGTGCAGAATCAACGATTCCGGAGAACATCGGGAAAGTCACTTTTCCAGCCCGAGTGCGGCGGGGCGGGCGGAACCCCATGGCATCGCGCATGCGTCCTACCGTAGAATCCTCTGGCCCCTGGACTCCGCAGGGCGCTCCGTCGAGGTGAACATGCGAGGAAGAATCGCCGCTGCTTTGTTGGCTGGTTTGGTGTGTGCCGGGATGGCCCTGGCCCAGAGTCAGCCGGGAGGCGCCGCCGGCTCGCCGCCGGCGCTGCCCTATTCCCCGAGTCTGGACCTTACTTCGATGGACAAGTCCGTGAACCCCTGCACGGACTTTTACCACTACGCCTGCGGCGGATGGCAGCGGAAAAACCCCATTCCGCCGGACCAGACCTCCTGGTCGGTGTACGGCAAGCTCTTCGAAGACAATCTCAATTTCCTCCACGGAATTCTGGAGCAGGCGGCGTCCAACGCCGGCCAGCGCGACCAGGTAACGCGGGAAGTGGGCGACTTCTACGCCGCGTGCATGGATGAGGCCGCGGTCGAACAGCGCGGCCTCAGCGCCATCCGCAGCCAACTGCAAGCCGTTGACGCGCTGCAAAATGCGCAGGGCATGCCCGCGCTGGTGGCCGGCTTGCAGCGCGTGTATGGCCGGCGCGTCCTCTTTGCCGGCGGCTCTACCCAGGACCCCGACAACTCCGAACAGGTGATTGCGGATCTGGATCAGGGCGGCCTGGGCCTGCCGGATCGGGACTACTACACCAAAGACGACACGAAATCGAATCAGACCCGCGAGCGCTATCTGGAGCACGTGCAGAAGATCTTCGAACTGATGGGAGAGAACGCGGAAAGTTCCAAGCGGGATGCGCAGTCCGTAATCCGCCTGGAGACGGCGCTGGCCAAGGCATCGCTCACCCGCGTCGAGCGCCGCGACCCTTACAACCTGAAACACAAAATGAACGTTGCGGAACTCGGCGGCCTGGCGCCCAACTTCGACTGGAGCGCCTACTACCGAGAGGGGCGGTATCCGGCGTTCGAAACCTTGAATGTGCAGACGCCCGCGTTCTTCAAGGAAATCAGCAAACTCCTGGCCGATGAGCCGGTGGCCAACTGGAAGACGTACTTGCGGTTCCACGTGGTGGACGGTGCTTCGCCCTATCTGGGGCGCGCGTTTGTGGAGGAGAATTTCTCCTTCTACCGGAAGTACTTGCGCGGAGCCAAGGAGCTTCAGCCGCGCTGGAAGCGCTGCGTTTCCTATGTGAACCACAATTTGGATGACGCCCTGGGACAGATTTACGTGGCCCGGGTCTTTTCCCCGCAGATCAAGGAGAGCACGCTCCGCATGGTCCGCGGCATCGAGGAGGCCATGGGCCAGCGCATCCGCCAGCTGGACTGGATGAGCCCGGAGACCAAAGACCAGGCCCTGGCCAAACTTGCCGGGATTCGGAACAAGATCGGCTACCCCGACAAATGGCGGGATTACAGTTCGATTACCATCGCCCGCGACGATTTTGCCGGAAATGTGGCGCGCGCCGCGGCCTTCGAGAGCCAGCGCCAGATCAATAAAGTGGGCAAGCCGGTTGACCACGGCGAGTGGGCCATTCCCCCGACCACTGTGGACGCCTACTACGACCCGCAGATGAACGACATCAATTTCCCCGCCGGCGTGCTCCAGCCGCCGCTCTACGATCCGCGCATGGACGACGCTCCCAACTACGGAAATACCGGCGGCACCATCGGCCACGAGTTGACCCACGGCTTCGACGACGAGGGCAGCCAGTTTGACGCCAAGGGGAATCTTCGCAACTGGTGGGCCAAGGAAGACCGCCCGAAGTTTGAATCGCGCACCAAATGTGTGCAGGACCAGTATGCCCAGTATGTGGTCGTGGACGATGTGCACATCAACAGCGCGCTCACCCTGGGGGAGGACGTGGCCGATCTGGGCGGCGAGATCCTGGCGTACATGGCATGGAAGGCCGCCACCAGGGACAAAGTCCTTCAGCCCGTGGACGGATTCACCCCCGAACAACGTTTCTTCATCGGCTTCGCCCAGTGGGACTGCGCCAACGAGCGGCCTGAGAATCTGCGCGTGCGCGCCATGACCGATCCCCACTCCCCGGCCCAGTACCGCATCAATGGCGTGTTAGTGAACATGCCGAAATTCTCCGAGGCGTTTGCCTGCAAGGCCGGCCAGCCCATGGCCAAATCGCCGGAAAAGGTTTGCCGCGTCTGGTAGCGCGGCGCGCCTCGCCGGGCGTCTGCCGTGCTTTGCCCGTCTCTCGCGGCCTTGTTAGACTAGCGCTTCTTGACACTGTTCCTGCCGGCGCCCGGGAGGCTCCATGCCCTTTGCGAATGTGGATTACATAGACTTTGATTCGCTGCTGACCGACGACGAGAAACTCGTTCGCCAGACGGCGCGAGAATTTGTCGAGAACGAAATCGTTCCTATCATCGAGAAGCACAATCGCGAGGCCACATTCCCGAAGCACCTGGTGCCGAAGATGGCCGAGCTGGGATTTTTCGGCGCCAGCCTGAAGGGCTACGGTTGCGCCGGCATGTCCAACGTGGAATATGGCCTGGTGATGCAGGAGCTGGAGCGCGGCGATTCCGGCTTGCGCAGCTTCGTCTCCGTGCAGTCCGCGCTGGTCATGTATCCCATCTACGCCTATGGCACGGACGCCCAAAAAGACAAATGGCTGCCCCGGCTCCAGTCCGGCGCCGCCATCGGCTGCTTCGGGCTCACCGAGCCGCAGTTCGGCTCCAATCCCGGCGGTATGCTGGCGCGGGCGGTGCGCAAAGGCGGCCGTTACGTGCTGAACGGCGAAAAAATGTGGATCACCAGCGGCTCGATTGCAGACGTCGCCGTGGTCTGGGCCAAGACCGAAGACGGCGTGGTGCGCGGATTCCTGGTGGAAAAAGATACGCCGGGATTCAAGGCCTGGGACGTGCATGGCAAATATTCGCTGCGCGCCTCCGTCACCTCCGGCCTGGCCATGAACGATTGCGAAATCCCGGCGGAGAACCTGCTCCCCGGCGTCGAAGGGCTCAAAGGCCCGCTGGGCTGCCTCACCCAGGCGCGCTACGGCATCGGCTGGGGCGCCACCGGCGCGGCCATGGCTTGCTACGACACCGCGCTGCAATACGCCAAGCAGCGCAAACAGTTCGGCAACAAGCCCATCGCCTCCCACCAGCTCGTCCAGGAAAAACTCGCCTGGATGATTACGGAAATCTCCAAGGCGCAGTTGCTCGCCTGGCAGGTGGGCCGGCTGAAGGACGCGGGTAAAGCCGATTTCTCGAAAGTCTCCATGCTGAAAATGAACAACGTGTGGATGGCGCTCGAATGCGCGCGCAAGTCCCGCGACATCCTGGGCGCCAACGGCATCGTGGACGATTACTGCATCATGCGCCACATGAACAACCTCGAGTCCGTCTACACCTACGAAGGCACGCACGACATCCACAAACTCATCATCGGCGAAAAAATCACCGGCATCCCCGCCTACGCGTAGCGCCGGCGTCCCGCGCCGGCCTTCTGAATTCGTCTGAGGGCTTTTCGGAAACCGGGGAAAATCCGACCCCGGATGGATTCGTTCAGCCGCCCGCCACGGGCCGGCGCTACGCATGAAACCATTTCGTCGCCGCCTACGTATTGACATTCGATAGGAAGGAGCGGTATTTCTATCGTGATTCGATAGGAGGGGCCCCCGTGGGCGACAAGCAAACCGAGTTGCTGCAAGGCACGTTGGACATGCTCATCCTGAAGTCCCTGGGCCTGGGACCGCTGCACGGCCTGGGCATCTCCCGCCGCATCGAGCAGGTCACCCGCGGCACTTTCCAGGTTCGGCCCGGCTCGCTCTTCCCCGCCCTGCACCGCATGGAAGAGCAGGGCTGGCTCAGCTCCCATTGGGGCGAGTCGGAAAACAACCGCCGGGCGAAGTACTACCAGCTCACCAAGACCGGCCGCCGCCAACTCGATACCGAGACCGAGCGCTGGGGACGCATCTCGCTGGCCATCGCCCGCGCACTGCAAGCCAGTTAGGAGTCAGCGGCCATGAATTTCTTCAAGCGCCTGGACATTCTGGTACGCAATCTCTGGCGGCGCGGCCAAACGGACTGCGACCTGGACGCGGAAGTGCACGCCCACCTGGAATTGCTTGCGGACGAGAAGATAAGGCAAGGCGCCGCACCGGAAGAAGCGCGCCGTGCCGCGCGGATCGAACTTGGAAGTATTGAGCAGGTGAAAGAGGAAGTGCGCGAGGCGCGCTCCGGAGCGTGGCTCGAACAGCTTTGTGAGGACGTGCGCTACTCTGCCCGTCAGTTGCACCGCAATCCCGGCTTCAGCGCCGTCGCCATCCTCACACTCGCTCTGGGCATCGGCGCCAACACGGCCATTTTCTCCGTTGTGAACAGCGTCCTGCTGCGGCCACTTGCGTATCCCCATGCGGAGCGCTTGTACCTCGTCCGTGAGATCGTTCCGCAGTGGTCCAAGTTTTCCCCCTTTCTCCTCGCCAACCTCCCCGATTTTCAAATCTGGCGGAAGCAGGTTCATTCCTTCGAAGACGTGGCCATCGCTGAATCCACCAGCGCGATTCTTTCCGGAGCGGGCGAACCAGAACGCATTCATGGCGTCCGCGCCTCCGCAAATCTCCTCGATCTCCTCGGAGTGCGACCTGTACTCGGGCGCACGTTTGTGCCGGAAGAAGACGAGCCCGGCCGCGGGACAGCGGTCATCCTCACGGACGATTTCTGGCGCAGCCGTTTCAATGCCGACTCCGGATTGGTGGGCCGGACCATTTATCTTGACGGTGCGCCTCACCTGGTCGTCGGCATTCTCCCTGGCTCGTTCCGGCTGCCCGCCGCGCTCCAGGGACTGGACAGCCTCCATCATCGTCAGGACTTCGTCCAACCGCTCAATGGCCCGGAAGACTATGAGCGGGATCTGATCGGCGAATTCGATTTCGGAGCCGTGGCACGCCTCAGGCCCGGCGTGAGTCCGGAAGCTGCGCTCGCGGAACTCAATACCGTCCAGGCCCAAATTGCGCAGCGGGCGCGCCAGGGCCTCGACCTGCGCGCCAAGCTGCTTCCCGCGGAAGAGGGGATTGTCGGGCCGGCGCGCCACGGTCTGGTGTTTCTCCTAGGCGCCGTCTCCGCAGTGCTGTTGATTGTCTGCGCGAATCTCGCCGGTCTTCTGCTCGCCCGCGTTCCCGGGCGCATGCGCCAGGCGGCAGTGCGCAGGGCGCTCGGCGCCACGCGCCTGCGTCTGGTCCGCCAGTTGCTCACGGAGAGTTTTCTACTCAGCCTCTCTGGAGGCGTGCTCGGCCTGTGGATTGCCTCTCTCGGGGTGAAGTGGTTCGTTCTCGTGGCGCCTCTCAGCCTTCCACGCCTCGATGAAGTGCATATGGACGCCAGCGTCCTGGTATTCGCATTTCTGGTTACTGGAATCACCGGCGCTCTGTTCGGTGTCTTGCCGGCCTGGCGCATCACGCGCGCCCAGCCCATCGATGCACTGAAGTCCGCATCCGCGGCCATTACGCACAGCCCCCGCATCCGCCACGCCCGCGAAACGCTGGTTGGGTTTGAAGTCGCGCTGACCACGATGCTCCTGATTCTCGCCGGCCTGCTCACCGCCAGCTTGGGGCGGATCCTGCGTGTCGATGCCGGCTTTGCCGTCGAAAACATTCTCGCAGCCGAGGTGGACTTGCCCCCGCAGACTTATTCCTCACTGCCGGACCGGCTCCGGTTCTATGACCGTGTCCTCGAAGGGGTTCGTGTCCTTCCTGGAGTGCGCGACGCGGGCTGGGTGAGCCTCATGCCTCTCTCCGGACAGGGAAGCGTCACCGGCATCGGCCTACCCGGCAGGCAGCGTGTTCCCGACGAGAATCCCGCAGCAAACTACCGCCCCGTTAGTTCCGGCTATTTCCGTGCCATGGGCATTCCTCTTCTGCAGGGGCGCGTTTTCACCGAGGCCGACCGCGGGCGAAAAGTCGTGGTGATCTCCAAGAGCATCGCCGACCGCTTCTGGGCCGGCAGGGATCCCATCGGGCAAATCTGCGTTACCCAATGGGCCGGAGACGTGGAAAGCAAAGTGATCGGCGTGGTCGGCGATATTCGCACCGTGCGCCTGGAAGACACGCCGCTCCTCATGGTCTACGTGCCTCATTGGTTCAACGAAATCAGCGTGCCCGCGTCCGCCTCCATCATCATCCGCACCTCCATGGACCCGGCGGCTTCGGCCGCCTCCATCCACGGCTTGATCCACCGCGTGGACCCCGAGGTGCCGATTGTCGCCTTGCGGCCCATGACCCAGATCGTCTCGGAGTCGGTCGCGCCGCGCCGCTTCCAAATGCTTCTGGTTCTCACGTTTGCTCTCTCTTCCCTTTTTCTCGCCTCGCTGGGCATCTTCGGCGTGATTGCCTACTCCGTCGAGCAGCGCCGCCACGAGTTGGGCATCCGCCTCGCGCTCGGGGCTCAGCTCCAGGATTTGCGCCGCATGGTGCTGCGGCAGGGCATGTCCCCGGTCCTGGTTGGTGTGGCCGCAGGGATCGTGGGGGCAACACTCGCCGGCCGCCTGATCCGCAGCCTTCTCTTCGGGGTCAGCTCTTATGACCCACTGACGATCGCCGGCGTGGCGCTGCTGGTCGTCGCCGTGTCGTGCGCCGCTTGCTATCTCCCCGCGCGCCGCGCAGCAGGCGTGGACCCGCTGATCGCGTTCCGGTACGAATAGGAGACCGTCATGTCGCTCTTCACGTTCATTCGGAATCTGCTCCGGCGGCAACGCGCCGCGCGTGATCTGGATGACGAAGTGCGCGCGCATCTGGAATTGCTCACCGAAGAGAAACGCCACCAGGGCATGGGACTGGAGCTGGCGCGCCGTGCCGCGCGGATCGAACTGGGTGGCATCGAGCAGGTGAAAGAGGAAGTGCGCGAGGCGCGTTCCGGCATTCTGCTGGAACAGCTTGGGCAGGACATTCGCTACGGCGTGCGCCAATTGCGCCGCAATCCGGGTTTCACGGCCGTGGCTGTTCTGACTCTGGCCATAGGCATCGGCGCCAATACCGCCCTCTTCAGCGTGGTCAATACCGTGCTCCTGCACCGGCTTCCCTTCCCCTGGCCGGAGCAGTTGGTGACCATCGCGGAGACCGATCCCGATTCCACCACCAATGTCACCGTGGACTTCACTACCACCTACGACCTCCGCGCACGCAGCCGGCTCTTTCAAAGCATGTCACTGACGCGTTCCGGGGGCGGAGCGCTATTCGAGAACGGAGAGCCGGAACGCTTGACCGGCCGGCGCGTCAGTTACGATTTTTTCGAAACGCTGGGCGTCCGGATGGCCCTGGGCCGCTCCTTTCTCCCCGAAGAGGACCGGCCGGACAATCGCCATTTCGCCATCCTGAGCCACGAACTCTGGGTGCGCCGGTTCGGCTCCGATCCCGGAGTGATCGGCCGGGTGATCCACCTCACCGACTCCGCCTTTACCGTGGTGGGAGTTCTGCCCGCTGGATTCCACGGGCAATTGATTCCCGGAGCCGAGGAACTTCCGGAGATTTATACGCCGCTGGGCTATGACCTGGCCGACCCTTCCGCGTGCCGGGGCTGCCAGCACCTTCGCCTGATCGGCCGTCTGAAGCCCGGCGTGACCGTGCCCGCGGCAAACGCGGAGCTCAACGCCATCATGAACCGGATCGTGAGCGAGCACCCCGCCAGCTACGCTCGCGATTCCGCGGTCCGCGTGGAATCCCTGAGGAATCGCGTGCTGGGCCGTGTGGGCCCCGCACTGTGGGTGTTGCTGGGCGCGGCAAGTTTTGTGCTGCTCATTGCCTGCTCGAATGTGGCCAACCTGATCCTCGCGCGCGCCACCGGCCGGACCCGGGAAATGGCCGTGCGCGCCGCATTGGGAGCAGGCAGGCGCCGGCTGGCCTGCCAACTCCTCACAGAAAGCCTGCTCCTCGCTTTCTCCGGCGGGGCCGCGGGCTTCGCGCTGGCGTGGTGGGGAACGCGGCTGCTGGCATCGCTGGCTCCCGCGGAGATTCCCCGGCTCGACGAGATGCGCGTGGACACTGCGGTGCTGCTCTTCGCCCTGGGGATCAGCCTGCTCACGGGAATTCTCGCCGGGCTGGCGCCCGCCGTGCGCGCGGCGCGGGTGGAGCTGAACGAAACGCTGAAGGATGCCTCGAAATCCACGGAGGGCCGATCGCGCCGGGGCATGCGCCGGGCGCTGGTGACGGCAGAGGTCGCCCTCGCCTTTCTGCTGGCTGTGGGCGCGGGCCTGATGGCCAAGACCCTATTCCGGCTGCTGAATGTCCATCCCGGCTATGACCCCCACAATGTGCTGACGCTCTCCACCTTTGTCTACGGCACGCGGTACCAGCAGCCGGAGGTCGAATTGAATTATTACCAGCAGGCCTTCGAGCGTCTCCGGGCCACACCCGGCGTCGAAAGCGTTGCCATGACCAGTGTGCTGCCCATGGGAGATTTCGACCGGCGCGGATTCCACATCCAGGATCGGCCCCTGGCCAATGAGTCCGATGCCCCGGCCGCGGATACTTACTCCGTCACGCCCGACTATTTCCGCGTGATGAGGATTCCAATCCTGCGTGGCCGGGCATTCACGCGAAACGACGTGGCCACTTCGGAGCGCGTGGCCCTCATCAGCGAGTCCTGTGCGAAATCACAATTCCCGGGCGAGGACCCCATCGGCAAACACATCCAGCTCGGCGGCCGCAACGACAAAAAGCCCTGGCTCACCATCGTCGGCGTGGTGGGGGACGTGAGGCAGTACGGGCTCGACCGGCCCTCGCTCATGGAGGCCTACATCGCCCAGGCGCAGGACGTCAACTTCACCTACTCGCTGGTGGCCAGAACCACCGCGGACCCGCGGCAGCTCGAGCGCTCCGTGCGTGCGGCTTTCTACGAGGCGGATAAGACTCTGCCCGTGTACATGGTAAAGCCACTGGAAGACTATGTTGCCGCCACGCTCGCCGAGCGCACGTTCACCCTTGCCTTGCTGGCGTTGTTCGGCGTCCTGGCTCTCGTCCTTGCTGCCGTCGGAATCTACGGCGTAATTTCCTACCTGGTGAATCAACGAACCCGCGAAGTGGGCATCCGCGTTGCCCTGGGAGCTTCGCGAAGCGAAGTGCTGGCCATGGTCCTCCGGCAGGGGATGGGGCTGGCCGGCCTGGGTTTGGGCCTGGGGTTTTGCGCTTCTCTGTTGCTGACCCGGCTTCTGGCTAGTCTGCTCTTTGAAGTCCGCGCCACCGATCTGGCTACCTCTTTTGCCGCCGCACTGCTGCTGGCTGGAGTGGCCCTGCTGGCCTGTTATCTGCCCGCGCGCCGCGCCGCGCGCGTGGATCCGATCGTCGCCCTGCGTTACGAATAGGAGCGCGCCGTGCGAACCCTTCATGGTCTGCGAGCTCTGCTCCACAACCTGTTCCGCCGTGAGCACATCGAGGACGACTTGGATGCCGAGGTTCGCGCTCACCTGGACCTGCTGGCCGACGAGAAAGTGCTGCAGGGGATGTCGCCACCCGCGGCTCGCCGCGCCGCCCGCATCGAGCTGGGCGGTATCGAGGAGTTAAGAGAAGAAGTCCGTGAGGTGCGCACGGGTGCCTGGGTCGATGCGTTCGTTCAGGATTTCCGTTTCGGCGCGCGCCAGCTCCGCCGCAATCCCGGCTTCACCGCGGTCGCCGTGCTCACTCTGGCCCTGGGGGTGGGCGCGAACACGGCCATCTTCAGCGTCATTGATGCAATCCTTCTGAAGCCGCTGCCTTATCCCCATTCCGAGCAACTCTACCTGCTCTTCCAGGAGAACGAGCACGATCGCAAGGCTCAGCGCGGCTGGTCCTACTCCGATTTTCAGGAGTTGCGCGAGCACAACCACGTGTTCAGCGAGATCGCCGGCATGGGGCGGCACGAACTCACCGTGACCGGCCATGGCGAGCCCACCGTGGTCGCCGCAATGGTCGTAACGCCGGGGTTCTTCTCTCTGCTCGAAACGAACCCCCTCGCCGGCCGCTGCCTCACGCCGGAGGACGCAAAGCCCGGCGCTCCCCCGGTGGTGGTTCTGAGCGAGGATCTGTGGCGGGGATTCTTTCAGGGCGATGCGCGCGTCATCGGCGCCTCGATCAACCTGGATAAGCGTCCATTTACCGTCGTGGGCATCATGCCGCGGGCATTCCGTCCGGCCCTGGCGCAAAGCAAGCTGCTTTGGATTCCGGTGGCGCAGGACCCGCTCTTTGGCCCCTGGGTTTCCAACCGGAATGTCCATTTTCTACCCCTGACTGCCCGGCTGATGCCTGGCGTCACGGTGACCCAGGCGCAGGCGGAACTTGAGACCATCAACGCGCGCCTGATTCAAGAATTTCCGGCAGAGAACACGGGCTGGGCAGTTCGCATGTCGCCGCTGCGTCAGCTTGTTGTGGGCGATGTGCGGCCAGCCCTGCTGATGCTGTGGTGGGCCGTGGCGCTGGTGTTGCTAATTGCGTGCGCGAACATCGCCAACCTCCTCCTTGCGCGCGCCACCGCGCGCTCGCGGGAGATCGCCGTCCGCGCCACGCTGGGCGCGGGCCGCGCCCGGATAGTCCGCCAATTGCTAAGCGAATCCGTGGTGCTCGGCTTGCTGGGCGGCGCGGCCGGTGTGGCACTGGCGTATTGGGGCGTCCACGCCCTCAGTTCGCTGCTGCCGCAAAGCCTGCCCCAGGTGAACACGATCCGCGTGGATGCCGGGGTCCTCGGTTTTGGGCTGGTGCTTTCCCTGCTCGCGAGCTGCGCGTTCGGGCTCGCTCCGGCCTTTCTCGCGGCCAACCAGGGTTTGCAGACCAGCTTGCGTGAAGGAAGCGCCGGCGCCGGCGAAAGCAGCATCAGCCGGAGCGTACGCCGCGTGCTGGCCGTGGCAGAGACCGCGCTCGCCATGGTTCTGCTCCTGACCGCGGGATTGCTGCTGCGCAGTTACGCAGGAATGGTGGCAATGAGTCCCGGGTTTGCGGCTGAACGCGTCTTGAAAGTGAATCTGGCCCTGCCCCGGACCCAGTATTCCACGCCGCAGCAGTGGCTGGCCTTTACCGATGAATTGCTGGCGCGAATTCACGCCCAGCCGGGATTGCAGGAGGCCGCGCTCGTAGTTCCCACGCCGATTGCCGACCGCAACGTCACCCTGCCCTTCGACATTGTAGGCAGCCCGGCGCTCTCCGCAGGCGCGTTCCGGAGGGCGAATTACGTGGCGGTGAGCCCCGGCTATTTTCGTATGCTGCAAATCCCGCTGCTGGCCGGGCGCAGCTTCGACGAAAACGACAGCATGTCACGCCCCCGCGTGGCGCTGATCAGCAAAACGATGGCGCGGATTTACTTTCCGGATCAGGACCCCATCGGGAAGCAGCTCCGCTTCGCTTTCCCCCCGGATAGCGACGCACCGCGCGAGATTGTGGGCATTGTGGGCGACGTGAGCGATGTTGGGCCGGGCACGGATCCCGGCCCGATGATGTACGTGCCGTTTGCCCAGTCACCCCTTGCCGGTGCGGACTTGTTGGTTCGCAGCCCACTGGAAGCCGCCGTGGTTCTGGCCGCCATTCGTCGGGAGGTAGCCCAAGTGGACAAGGACCTGCCGCTCGGGGACATCGAGCAACTCCCCGAGGCCATCCACAGCTCGCTGGCCCAGCCCAGGTTTCGCACCCTTCTGCTCACGCTCTTTGCGGCCATGGCCCTGGTGCTCGCGGCTACCGGAATCTTCGGCGTCATTTCTTATTCGGTCTCTCGACGCACGCAGGAAATCGGGGTGCGTATGGCTCTGGGCGCCTCGCGCGGCACGATTCTGCGTATGGTGCTGGGAGAGACGCTGGGCCTGGCGCTCACAGGGCTGGCACTGGGCGTGCCGTGCGCGCTCGCTGCCTCGGGCCTGTTCCGTCACATGCTCTTCGGGGTTTCCGTGGCTGACCCCGCGACGCTGGCGGCAGTCGCCTTCGCGCTCGTGGCCGCGGCGGTCCTGGCTGGATACGTCCCCGTGCGCCGCGCTATGCGCGTAGATCCCATGGTGGCGCTGCGCCACGAATAGGAGATGCTCAATGCCTAGGCTCCAAGGATTGCGCAGCCTTTTCCGCAACCTGTTGCGTCGCGACCGTACCGAACGCGACCTGGACGCGGAGGTGCGTGCCCATCTGGATCTGCTCATCCAGGAAAAACTCCGTGAGGGACTTCCACCGCATGAGGCGCGCCGCGCCGCGCGCATCGAGCTCGGCGGCCTCGAGCAGGTGAAAGAAGAAGTGCGCGTGGCCCGCGCCGGGGCCTGGCTCGATTCCCTGTGGCGAGACGTGCGCTATGGGTTGCGCGGGCTGCGCCGCAACGCGAGCTTCACCGCGGTGGCGCTGACCACTCTGGCCCTGGGGATCGGCGCGAACACGGCCATCTTCAGTGTTCTGGAAACGCAACTCTGGCGCCCACTGCCCTATCCGGATTCGGAGCGGCTGGTGGATGTGCACGTGGTGTTACGGAAGAATCCGAGGCAGTGGGACGTGCTTTCGCCCCGCGCCTTTCTCGCGTGGCGCGAAGACGCGCGCTTCTTCGCCAAACTGGCCGCGTACGGCTATCCGCAAGCCCGCAACCTGACGGCAGGCGGAATGGGCGAGCGCGTGCGCGTGATGGCGGTCGCGTCCAACTTCTTCGACACGCTCCAGGTGCCGGTGGCGCGCGGCCGCGCCTTCCTCCCAGCAGAGGAAAATGCGGGCGCAGAGCGCGTGGTCATCGTCACCGATGCGCTGTGGCGGAAACGGTTCGACTCGGATCCGGAACTGGTGGGCAAGCCGATCTTGCTCGATGGGGAAACGTACACCGTGGTGGGAATCGCCTCCCCGCAGCTTCGGTTCGAGCACCTCGAGGAACCGGACGCGTTCATTCCCGTCACGCTGGACCCCAGCGCGGCCCGCGTGCCGCGAAATCTGTACGCCATCGGCCGGTTGGCCCCGGGCGCCGGCCGGGCGCAGGCACGCGAGGAACTGGCCCTGCTGCTGGACCGCGAATTGAATTCGGAGAAACGCCAGCCCGAAGACACTGCGGCGGTCACAAACTTCCGGGAGACCTGGACGGAATGGGCTGCGCGGCCTCTGTACTTCTTCGCAGGCGCCGTCGCCGTAGTCCTGCTGATCGCATGTGTGAACACCGCAGGACTGCTGCTGGCGCGCGGCCTCGCGCGGCAGCGGGAGTTTGCGGTCCGCGCGGCGTTGGGCGCGGGGCGCGGCGCGCTGGCGCGGCAATCGCTGGCGGAGAGCCTGATTCTCTCGCTCGGCGGGGGCGGGGTGGGAGCCACGCTGGGAATCTGGTTGGCGCGCACATTCGCACTTTTTCTTCCAGAGAATGCCACGCCCCGGCATACCGAAATCACGCTGGACTGGAGGGTGCTGCTCTTCGCCCTTTGCGTTTCCACCGCGGCCGCGCTGCTGGTCGGATCCTTGCCGGCTTTGTTTTGCTCCCGCACCAATGTGAGCCAGGGAATGCGCCAGGGTGCGCGCGGGGGAACGGGGAGCGTGGAACAGCGGAGGACACGAAGCCTCCTGGTGACCATCGAGGTCGCACTGGGGCTCGTGCTGTTGTTCGGCACCGGGCTGTTCCTTTCCAGTTTCATCTATTTACGGTCCGCTCCGCGTGGATTCGACGCGCCGGGTGCGCTCACGTTTCGCGTCGCGCTGCGCGGTGAGCTCTACGCCAAACCGGAACAGATGAAACGTTACTTCGACCTGCTGGCGGAAGCGGTGGGTGGCCTGCCGGGCGTGCACGGGGTGACCTTTGGGAGCGGCCTTCCGCTCACCGGGTCGGAGAGCCTGTTCGCGAACGTGAACGTGGCTGGAAGGCCGCTCGGAAAGTCGAATGGCGAGTTCGTGATTCTGCATTCCGTGGCCCCGAATTACTTTCAGGAATTGCAGATCCGCCTGCTGGCCGGACGGGTGTTCGATGCGCACGACGGAGCAGGATCGGCGCGCGTGGCCGTGCTGAACCGCAACGCCGCCCGCCAGCTATTCGGGGAGGCAGACCCCATCGGAAAAGTGCTGGAGTTTCTCCCCGACCAGGAGCGAGGCGTGGCGGCGGAAGATCCCGTGCAAATTGTTGGCATAACGGAAAACGCCCAGGAATTCGGAGCGGACGAGGTCCCTTTCAGCACTCTCTACATGCCGTTCGCGCAGCATCCTGTGGCCGCGGCATACCTGCTGGCGACCTCGGAGGCTCCACGCGGGACGCTGGCGGGAGCGCTGCGCGATGCAGCCTACCGGGTGGACAAAGATCAGCCGATTTTTGACCTGAAGACGATGGACGACCGCGTCGCAGACTCGCTGCGCGGCGCCCGCATCAACCTGCTGCTGGTTGCGTCGCTGGCGGCCGTTGCCATCACTCTGGTCTCGGTGGGGATTTTCGGCACGGTGGCCTATTTTGTTCAGGGAAGGACCCAGGAATTCGGCATCCGGCTGGCCCTGGGAGCCAGTCCCGCGCTCATCGCACGTCATACGTTGGAGCAGGCCCTGGCCATGGGAGCCGCGGGGCTGGGCGTTGGCATCCTCTCCTCTCTGATCCTCGCGCGGCTCTTGCAGCATGCGCTTTTCATGGTCCCGCACGAACATGTCGGCATGCTATATGGCGTGAGTATCTATGACCCGTTGACGCTTGGAGGCGCCGCGGTGCTGGCGTTTGCCGTGCTGCTGCTGGCCAGCTACATTCCCGCGCGCCGCGCCATGCGCGTGGACCCCATGGTGGCCCTGCGCCACGAATAGGAGATGCTGAATGTCTACGCTCCGAGGACTGCGCAGCCTTTTCCGCAATCTGTTGCGTCGCGACCGTACCGAACGCGACCTGGACGCGGAGGTGCGTGCCCATCTGGATCTGCTCATCCAGGAAAAACTCCGTGAGGGTCTTCCACCGGATGAGGCCCGCCGCGCCGCGCGCATCGAGCTCGGCGGCCTCGAGCAGTTAAAGGAGGAAGTGCGCGCCGTCCGCGCGGGCGCCTGGCTCGAGCAGCTTCGGAAGGACCTCCGCTACGGCGCGCGGCAATTGCTCCGGCATCCGGGCCTCACATTTGTCACCGTGCTCACTCTTGCGGCGGGCATCGGCGCAAACACGGCGATGTTCAGTATGGTCAACGGGGTGCTGCTGCGCCCGCTGCCTGTGCCCTCGCCCGAGCGGATCGTGGTCCTGGCCATTGCTGAAAAAGGCTCAGCCCTCGGCGCGCAGGGGTTCTCCTATCCGGAATTCACGGAGTTCCGGGCAGAAGCCGGCTCATTCTGCGACATCCTGGGCGCGGCGCTGGCTGGGCCGGAAGTTGGCTTTACCGCCGGGGATCGCACCGAATCCATATCGCTCACCGCGGTCTCCAACAATTATTTTTCCGGCTTGGGCGTGAACCCGGCCGTCGGCCGGCTGTTGCAACCGGGCGAAGGAGAAACGCCCGGAGAGCAAGGCGTGCTCGTCCTGGGCTATTCATATTGGCTGCGGAGGTTTGGGGGTGATCCCGACATCGTGGGCCGGAAAGCGCGCATTGCGGGAATTCCGGTGTCCATCATCGGCGTAACGCCGAAGGATTTCTATGGATCGCACTCCATCTTTGACATCGAAGGCTACGTCAGCCTGAGCACCATTGCCCAGGATGAGCACTGGAAGAAAATCTGGACCGATCGCGGCATGCGCATGATTCTGGCCATGGCGCGGCTCAAAGCGGATGTGAGCCGCACGCAGGCACAGGCGCGGCTGGACGTGATCTCCGCCCGCTTAGCGAAGCAATACCCGGCCACGGACGGCCGGGTCACTGTGCGTGTGATTCCGGAGCGGCTGGCGCGCCCCATCCCCTATGCGAATAATCCCGTCCTCGTGCTCTCCGGGCTGTTCCTCGCGCTTACGGGACTAATTCTGCTGCTGGCTTGCGGAAATGTGGCCAACATCCTGATTGCGCGCGCGTCCGTGCGCCGCGCCGAAATGGCCATTCGCACGGCACTGGGCGCCGGACGCGGCAGGCTAATCCGCCAGTTGCTCGCAGAAACGATGCTGCTGGCCATTCTGGGTGGATGTCTGGGTGTGCTGCTGGCGGTGTGGCTCAACCGCATGCTGGGTACGGTGCATTTTCCCAGTTTTCCGGTGCGCCTGGATTACGGCCTCGATTGGCGGGTTTTTGCCTTTGCCCTGGCGGCGGCCTGCGGAAGCGGAATCGCGGCCGGAATCTCTCCAGCCATCCGCGCCACGCACGCGAATATACATGTGGTTCTGCATGGCGGAAGCGGCGGCGACTCCTCTGTCCGCGATGTGCATCGCGTGCGTGGGGACCTGATGGCGGCTCAGGTGGCCGGCTCGTTGATGCTGCTGATCGTCGCCGGCCTGTTCGTGCGCAGCCTGCAATCGGCCCAGGAAACGTACTTGGGGATTGACCCCGGCCCGGTACTGAACCTCACGCTCGACCCACAGACCAGCAATTACGACCGCACGCAAACCACGGAGTTCTATCGGGCCCTCGAAGCCCGGCTTTCCGCCTTGCCGGGCGTCGAGTCCGTGTCCCAGGCCGCTTTCGTTCCCATCGAGTCGCCGCCGGATCGGCGGCCCGTCTACGTGCCAGACCGCCCTTTGCCGCCCGGCCAGCGGCCTCCAACCGCGCTCTACAATCGCGTGGATGCGGGCTACTTCAAAACGCTGCGGGTGCCCATTCTCCGCGGCCGGGGAATCTCCGCTGCCGACGACGAAAATGCCCCTGCCGTGGCCATCATCAATCAGACCATGGCGGACCAGTTCTGGCCGCACGAGGATCCGATCGGCAAGCGATTTCAAGTGAAGGAATCGAGTGCCCCGATCATCGAAGTGGTCGGAGTGATGCAGGACGGGAAATACCTGAGCATCGGCGAGGATCCGCAGCCCTATTTCTGCGTGCCGCTGCTCCAGGACTTCGTTTCACGCCGCGTGCTCCAGATCCGCTCATCGCGTCCTCTGGCGCCGCTGGGCGATGAAGTGCGGAGTGAACTCACCCGCGTGGCGCTGGGTGTGCCGGTGCTGGGCCTGCGAACAATGCACGATGCGATCGCCGGCGCCAAAGGACTGTTCATGTACCGCCTGGGGGCTTCACTGGCGGCGGCCATGGGTGCTCTGGGCCTGCTGCTCGCGGTGATAGGCGTCTACGGCATGGTGTCCTATGCCACCGCGCAGCGCACCCACGAAATCGGAATTCGCCGTGCGCTCGGTGCTTCTTCCGCCGACATCGGCAAACTGGTGCTCGGGCGGGGAATGCAGGTGATCATCGGCGGAGTCTTGGCAGGCCTGGTCGGGGCCTGGTTGCTTTCCCGGGTGATGGCTGGCTACCTGCTCGGCGTAAGTTCGAATGATTCGCTGACCTATTGCGGTAGCACGCTGCTGATTTGCGCGGTGACGCTGCTGGCCAGTTGGATTCCCGCTCGGCGTGCGCTGCGTGTGGATCCAATGATCGCCCTGCGCCACGAATAACTTTGCGTTTTCTTCGCCTGCGGGCCATGGCAAGATCTGCGCGTGGCTTCCCGCTCCGCCGTTCCCGCAGCCCTGGGCCTCCGTGTGAAGACGGGACGCGCCATCGCCGTGGCCCTGGCCGGCCCCGCCGCCCATCCTCGCTTCCTGTTCCGCCGCGAAGTACTACTCTGCGATCCTGAGGTGCCGGAATCGCGACAGCCATACCACGGCGGCATCATGCCCTTTGTGCCCGCTTCCACCCAGGCTGCCGCTCGTGGTAGGAAAGCGGCCGAGCGTGTGGCCATTGCCGCGGCGCGCGCGCTGGCCGCGGAGTTGCGCCTCGCTGGATATCGTCCTGCGGGCATGACCCTGGTGGTCGCCAGCAATCCAGACGTGTCCAGGATCGGCAGCGCGCATGTGAGAGCGCACGCTCTGGAAGGCATCCTTTTCCGCGAGGTGTTGCAGGCGGGTGCGCGTGCCTGCCGCCTGCCGGTGAGAGTGCTCCTGGAGCGGGAGTCGCTCACCCGCGCCTCCACAAGGCTGCGCCGCACGCCGGCACAGTTGCAGAGATTGCTCGCGGAATTCGGCACGCAGGCCGGCCGCCCCTGGCGCACCGAAGAAAAATCGGCCGCCCTGGGCGCGTGGATCGCTCTCTCCCTCTAGGGCCGGCCCGCATTCCCCGGGTCAGCCTCTCTTTGTTCCACTAGTCGCCGGTCACCAATCGCCAGTCACCATTCTGTTGTCTCTCCACGCGATTTGGAGTAAGAAGTGAGTCCGCATTTTCAGCGCGGCGGCAAGAGGAGCTCGGCTGTCTATGGAAATCAAATTGGGATTGGAATTCCTGCGCGTCGTCGAGCAAGCGGCCATTGCCGCG
>Ga0335078_10003120_pt1 | contig 24744 bp, 20 predicted proteins | sample Lox_Sample_32_FD_206711 | JGI IMG/M metagenome (GOLD analysis project Ga0335078, IMG submission 206711) | Soil microbial communities from Loxahatchee National Wildlife Refuge, Florida, United States - Lox_Sample_3.2 | ecosystem: Environmental > Terrestrial > Soil > Wetlands | place: USA... | reverse complement strand
TTGGAACCGCCGTCGTTTGTCATGTTGCCGTCAGAGTCGTACGTTGCTCCCGTAACGTGATTGTTGGTTGAATTGTAGCCGGGATTCCACGTACTGCCCGATCGGCCTGAGATCACCGTCTGCGTCACCTGATGCTATCAGGCCTTTACAAAAGCTTGCGCTCTCTGTTCGCCCCTCCTCTGGGAGCGAGTGTAAGGCAGCAGCAGATCTGAACTAGGCATTATTCCTGAGGGAGATCGCACGCAGCGATCCCCTCCCATGTGAGCTCTTGGGAGCTGCTCACCTGGGCTTCGCAGTACACTCACCGGAAACTAATGATTTGCTCTGCCGGTGAGTCCGTCGCCAGCGGGCATGAAGCTGCTCACAAATCATTGAGCGTTTTGGAATCAAGTGCTCGTAGTTGACCAGCGCGTGAATCTTGCCGGCCTGCGCGGCTTTCTCGATGGCAAGCGCGACTTCCCGGCTGACCGCTAGCGGCTTTTCCATCATGACGTGAATGCCGCGCCGGGCATGAGGTCCAAGCAGACATGCTAAACCCGCTGTCCGGCGTGAGTGTTCATCGGTGATGGAAGGATCTATCTCTGTCCTGCCGTACATTAATCAGGCAGTAAACAGTCCCTAACTTCTTCAAACAGCGAGGGCTGCCCCTCTTCAGTTCCGGCTTGCAGAGCGGAATTCGGACGAGGGGCTTCAGTAATCTATTACTTAACAGCCGCTAGTGCCATAGTGCAGTTGGCATATGACCCACTTCCCCCAACCGCACCCTTCGCGGCGCGCGGCCCGGGTCCAGTTAGGAGATTCGGTCCTGGCTGCGATTCGGTTAGAAGACGGCCGGCGCACTAAAGCAAAACTCCAAACGATTTCCGTGACCGGTGGCTTGCTGCGGCTGGCGCAATCGCTGGCGCAGGGCGACTTCGTGGAAGTTGCGTTTCAAACGCAGGCTGGTCCAGTGCACGGCATGGCCGAAGTTCTTAGCCCGATGCGGAAAATTCCTGATGGCGTGCTGCAGGCGTTCCGCTTCGTGGCGATTGAGGACGACGACCATCGCCGACTGCGAACCTCGCTCGATCACGTGGCAGAGCGCAGTCTGCTGGGCGTGAAGTCGAGCGCCTTTTCTATGTACTAAGCTGGCCGCACTTCCACGGCTCGGCGATCGTGTTGTGCCGTCCCCACGGGACTCATTCCTCCTGGGACCGCGACCCGGCACTGGCATGCCGGTTCCGACATTTCACCGCTTGCGCGGTTGGATTCTGGCTCCGTTCAGCCCCGGTCCCGTCAAGCTCCGCTTGCCAGGTCCGAGTCGCCGCCATTGACCCGCCCGTGCAATCCCGCCTCCGCTCTATACTGGGCATGTGTCAGATCAGATCAAAACCGGCGAAGTCTTGCGAGAGATTACAACGCAGTCGGCGGAAGAAACGATCGCCTTCGGCCGAACTTTGCGCGAGTTGCTCCTGCCTCCGAAGCTGGTGCTGCTGCGCGGCGATCTGGGTGCGGGAAAAACCACGCTGGTGAAGGGAATTGCGGCGGCGTTCGAAGCGGCCAGCGAAGAGGACGTGACCAGTCCTACGTTCACGCTGGTGCATGAGTATCGCGGTGCGCCGGCCAATCTCTATCACATTGATCTCTACCGTATCGATACACAGCGCGAGTTGGAAACCCTCGGGCTGGATGATCTGCGAGACGAGACCAGCATTCTTCTGATTGAGTGGGGCGAGAAATTTCCACGACTCGTGCGAGAGCGGGATGTGGAGATTGCGCTGGAGCGGGAGGGAGAAAGCGGGCGGAGGATCAGGATAATTTCTTAGCCTTAGCTGGGGCGCGCAATGGGTCCGCGGATTATGGGCACGCCTTTGGTTTCTTTCAGATCAGTACGCCAACGCCGCAGGTGAGTGCATCCGCGCCTGCACGATCAGAATCCCATGATGTTATATCCGCAGTCGACATAGATTACTTCGCCGGTGATGCCGCTTGAGGCATCGGAGGCGAGAAAGACTCCGGTCGATCCGACCTCTTCGATTTCCACGCGGCGGCCGAGCGGGGCGCGCTCTTCGTGTTCGCGGAGCATGTCGCTAAAGCCGGCAATGCCGCGCGCGGCAAGGGTTTTGATGGGACCAGCGGAAATCGCGTTCACCCGAATCCTCTCCTTACCGAGATCGTAAGCCAGATACCTCACGGTACACTCGAGACCTGCCTTGGCTACGGCCATCACGTTGTAGCGAGGCACGACTTTCTCGGATGCGTAATACGTCATGGTGATGACCGAACCCCCGTCGTTCATGAGCGGGGCAGCCGCGCGCGTGACCGCGATCAGGGAATAGACGCTGACGTCGAGAGCGACACGAAAACCTTCGCGCGTGGTGGCGACAAAGTCATTCTTTAACTCCTCAGCAGGAGCGTAGGCAACGGAATGCACGAGGGTGTGCAGCTTGCCGTGGCGCTCTTTCAGCGTGGCAAAGAGGCCGGTGATTTCATCGTCCTTGCTGACGTCGCACATGTAGGCTTCGGCGCCGGGGAGCGAGAGGATCAGGTCTCTGGCTTCCTGCTCCAGACGCTCGTTCTGATAGGTGATGGCGAGCTTCATGCCGGCGGCATGTAATCCCTGAGCAATCGACCAGGCAATCGAGCGCTTGTTGGCGACTCCGAAGACGACGCCAATACGGCCTTGCAAGTCTGGGGGCATGGTTCTCCTTACAAAGGGAAAAGAATAACAGCCGGGCACATCGGTTTACCACAGAGAGCGTCCGCGGCCTTTCCCCAAGGTCGCAAAGAAGGCTCATCACTCGGCGGCGACCTCTTCGGCGACTGTGGCTGGACTCACGGGCAAGGTGGCCGCCACGAACGATAATCCGTACACGCCGGCGAGGATTGCGAAACCCGCGACCAAGCTTACCCTGTGGGCGACTGCGCCCACCCAAAGAGCAAGCACGACCTGCAGAAACGTCCCGAAGAAATAAAAGGAATTCTGCACGCGTCCCATTAAATGTTTGGGCACCATTTCCATCAGGCTGGTGTTCATGGCGACACCGCCCACGCCGCGACCCGAGCCCATCAGGAAATAGGCTGCAATGGCCAGTACCAGAAAATGCGAGACAGGTGCGCAAGCCATGGCCGCCGAAATCAGCGCCATGGAAAAAGCGATGGAGCGTCGGCCGCCGAGGAACGCGATCGCCTGGGGAGCGTAGAGCGCGCTGAGAAATGCTCCGGTACCCCAGCCCGCACTCAGCCAGCCGTACCCGACAGGCCCGGCATGAAAGACGCGTTCGCTCAGCGACGGCGTCACGACCACTCCAGTCGACATCGCTCCCAGAAACAGAGCCCAACTGATTCCCAGCAAGACGACGGCGCGATGATCGCGGAGGAAGTGCAGGCCTTCGAGCATCTCACGTCCGAAGCGCTCGAGCTGGCTTTCGGCGGCAAGAATATCGGCCCGCAATTCCTGGGGACGCAGCACGACGTGGCGTCCCTTGCGCACGGCGAAATAGCAGAGGAAGGAGACGACGTAGGTGGAGAAGTCGAGCAGCAGAACCCCACCTAATCCGATGTGGTTGTAGATGAAGCCCACGAAGGCGCCCGCGATGAGCCATCCGCCCTGCACGCCCGCAAGCAGCAATGTGTTGGAGTGCACGAACTGGCCCTCCGGCGTCAGTTCCTGAATGAGCGCTGTGATGGTCGGCCAGAACATCCAGAAGCCGGCGGCGACCAGCGTGTTCATCAGGTAGAGCTGCCAGATATGAACCCGATGCTGGAAAGCGAGGATGGCGACCGTTACGATGATCACGGCGCGGACGGCGTCAAGCCACATGACCAGCCGCCGGCGGTCTTCGCGATCGATCAGGACGCCGGTGAAGGGAAGCATGAGCATGGCAGGAATCGTCTGCAGAACGGCAAGCGTTCCAAGCGCCATTTCCGAATGAGTCGCGCTTAGGATGTACCAGGCTACCGCGGCCGAATTCATCCCGCTGCCCAACATGGAAATCACGTTGGCGGCAAACACGAAGCGCAGGGGACGCTGGCCGAGGATGGAACGCATCGTTCTACTTTAGCGGAGGGGCCGGGAATTCTCCACGCCGTGATCTGCGCTCTTGCGTGAAGCCGCGTTCGGCGCTAGCATTTCGCGTGCTGCTCGAAAAAGACGCCGTATCTCGCGTATGCCGGAGGTGGGATGTGAGACGCTTCTACGGTTTGCTGACCCTGATTCTTTTGTTTGTAGCGCTCTCGATTCCGCACGCAATCGGCCAGGTCGATCACATCGTGATCGCTGCCGGAACCGATGAAGATCGCGCACTGCAGACTATCTCCAGCGAGCAGGATGCGCAAAAGAAGCTGGCGATGTATCAGGACTTCGTGCAAAAGTTTTCGTCGAATCCTGCCGCCGTGGCCTATGGAAACTGGCAGATCTCTCAGGCATATCAGACGTCGGGAGATCTGCCGAAGGCGCTCGAGTATGGCGATAAGGCGTTAGCCGGATCTCCTCATAACCTGGACATTTTGGTGTCGCAGGCAGGCCTGGCGCAGGAGGCGAAGAACAATTCCAAGCTTATGGAATACGCTGCAAGTGGCGGCGAGGTCTGCCACTCGATCAACAAGCAGCCGAAGCCGGAAGGCGTCAGTGATGAGGACTTTGCCCGCCAGATCGCAGACCAGAAGAGCTCCGTGCAGACCAACTGCGACTTCCTGGAGACCACGGGTCTCAATGCGATCACCAGCGAACAGGATCCGAAAATGCGGATGGCGGAAATCGAAAAATTCACCGCCGCTTTTCCTGACTCGAAATATCAGGATCAGGTTTCCAGCTACGCCATGTATACGCTGGGGCCGGGACAACTGAATGATCCTGCGCGTCTGGTGGCGTTCGGGGAGAAGACGTTGGCCTCAAACCCCAACTCGCTACCTGCTCTGCTATTGCTGGCCAGCGTCTACGTGGAAGAGGCGAAACCGGGCAGCGTGACCAAGGCGATCACGTATTCGCAAAGAGTCATCGAGATCGCCAAGCCGGATGCTCCCGATGCCGACAAGCCACGACGACTTTCGGCCGGCGTGGCTCATTCCACGATCGGTTACGCGTATCTTAAGCAGGAGAAATCGACCGCAGCCATTCCGGAATTAAAGTCAGCAGTCGAATTACTCAAAGGACAAGACGAGTCATCCTATGCCGTCGCGCTGTACCGGCTCGGCTTCGCTTATGCCAAGTTGAGCCGGACCACGGAAGCCCGCGAGGTGCTGAGCGTAGCAGTGAAGATTCAGGGACCGCTGCAGGCCATGTCGCAAGAACTGCTGAATAAGGTCAACGCGGCGAGGGCCAAAGGAAAATAAGAACCCGCCTTCGATTTGGATGCGAGAGCGAGCGCCTGGATGGCTCTCGGCTATTTCTGCGGTTTCAGCAGTTCCTCGGAGAGTTGCTGTGCCTTCCACGCCAGCGTGCGGGCGCGTTCGACGTCCCCCGTCTTCTCCGCGCTCTTGGACTGTTCGATGTACTGCCGGATCTGACTGACCATGTCCTGTTGATCTGAGGTGAGCTGGAGTGCACCAATTTTCTTGAGGTTTTCTTCCGTCGAATCCAGCATTTGATTGGCAGTGACCCGTTCCTGGGACGCCTGAACGCCTCCCGCGCCACCTGCCAGCTCAATGGTCGGCTCCGAACTACCTCCCTGCTGAACGACCACCTTCGCGGGGGGACAGTTCGCCGGAGGAGCCGCAGTGGTTGGACTCGTTCCCTTCGCCGCGGTCTGTGACGGATCGGCGGCAGATGTGGCGGAAGTGGATGCCGGGACGCAGTTGGGTACACTCGCTCTTTTCTTGTGGACGCGCTTTGTGGCTGACGGTTTCTGCCCTGAGGACTTCGACCCCGGAGCGGAGGTTGACGATTGCGGCTTGGACGCTTCCGTTGCTTGAGGTCTTGCCGCCGTTTGCTGATCTTGCGTGGCGGAAGTGTGATCCGCGTTGTTCTGCGTAGTGGGAGGTGTCGACGCCTGGAGCGCTGCGCTCCCCGCCACCGTTGCTGGAGGAGACACTGCGAGGAAAGAACCCACGACAAGCATTACAGCCAGATTCATGATCTGAGATCTCTTACGATCCAATACGGAAGCAACGTAATTTTACGCCTTTACGCCGGAAAGAATGGCGTAATAAGTCTCAAATTTTCGTGATAGTTGGAGAGTCAAACGTCAATCCCCGCGCGGCGAAGCGGCCGTATCGGCCGCCAGCTCTCGACCTCTTTCGGCAGGGGAAATTCCCGCCAGCGGGATGTGAAAGCGGAAAGTCGTTCCCGATGCCTCGACCGATTCAAAATCCACCGAGCCGTAGTGCCATTGCAGAATCTGATAGGTTTGGGCGAGTCCGATGCCGCTGCCGTCTTTCTTCGTGGTGAAGTAGAGTTCGAAGATTTTGTCGTGCATATCCTGCGGGATTCCGCCGCCCTCGTCGCGCACTTCCGCGACCGCCGAAAAGCCCTCGCGCCGGGCGGCGATCGTGAGCCGCCCGCCTTGCGGCATAGCCTGAACTCCGTTGATCACGACGTTCAAAATGGCCTGCTTCATCAGGTCCACGTCGACTTTGATGGGCAGCCGCTGCGGCGGCATGCGGCGTTCGACGGCAACGCCATGTTGCTCCGCGTCGGGCGCGGCAAGTTGCGCGACATCCTCCAGCACGCGGCGCAGATCGACTTCTTCCAGATGAAGATCACGGGGCCGGGTGAAATCGACCAGCGTTTGCACCACGCGATCCAGGCGGCGGATTTCGCTGTCGATGATATCCATGTGGCGCCGGGTGTCAGGTTCCTGCTGCGAAAGCTTGTTGCGCAGCAACTGCAGATGAAGCACGATGGCGTTGATGGGGTTTTTCACTTCGTGGGCGACGCCGCGAGTGAGGCGTCCGCTGGCAGAGAGGCGGCGTGACATCTCAATTTCATCGCCGATGCGGCGGACGGACTCGGCATCGCGCATGATCAAGAGTGCGCCAATTTGCGAGTTTTTCTCCTGTACGAAGTCGAGCGAAACCTGCACCCGTTTTCCTCCAGCCGCCTCAAACTCGCGTTGCGACAGCGGCCGCCGACGCTCGAATGCATCGAGCAAAGCCGTACCCAGGAGAGAATGACGATCGAACAGCTCGCTGATGGTGCGTCCGAGCAGTTCGCCTCGCGGTCGGCCCAGGAAGCCTTCGACTGGGGCGCTGACCAGCACGACGCGGGAGTCGCGCGCGAAAAGCATTAGTCCATCTTGCAAATTCGACATGAGCTGATCGACGTTGTCCTTAAGAGCCGAGAAGATTTCCTTGCTGTCCCGAATCTGGCGGCCCAGATTGGCAATCTTCAGCGTCACCAGACCGTATTCATCGTGGCGGGATTCGTCATCGGAGAGGGCGCCGGCATCCCCCGCACTTACGCTGTCGAGATTGCGGCTGATCTCTTTCAGCGGACCGAGCGCGAGGTTCGAAATGCCTGCGGCGAGAAGCAAAGACACAAACACCGCAGCGATGGAGAAATACAGGGCCTTTAATAAGCGGGCCGCCACCTCATTTTTCAGAAACACGGTCTGCACGCCGATGTGGATCGTGCCGAAGGGCTGGCCGTTCAGCTGCAGGGGATAGCTGACATCGTAAACGGCGGGCGGGCTGAACACCATGCGGATTTCGTCCCAGAAGCGGGCGCTGATGACCTTCTGGAAATCCGGGCGGGGAGGAATGACTTTGCCGACCATGCTGGCGTTGGTGTGCAGCAAAGCCTTGCCATTTACGTCGACGATGGCGACGTCGTAGATGAAGCTCCAGTCGCCGGGATCCGATTGCAACAGATTGTTCAGCTCGATATCGTCTTGCACGTAGTCGGCGATCGCGCTGCGAACCGCAACCGGATCGTTGGTGTCGACGGCCGTGCTGCTGAAATCAGGGACGGCATTGGCGGCGGCATAAGCCAGTTGGTGCGTCAGGTTCGTGGCCGTGTCGGCCGCGTTGACGATGCGCAGCCGGAGGATTTGCGAGATATACAGATACGAAAAGGCAGCCACCATGGCAGTCACCATGAGGGTGATGACGAGCACGATGATGGTTTTTCGCCGCAGCATGGGATACAGGGACCTTCCCTGACTCTTAAGATGCCCTCTCTAGCCGCTCGGTATTTCCTCTTTGCCCTCGGCCGCTTCCGACGTTGCGCTGCCGTACTCCTTCAGCTTGTTGTGCAGCGTCTTCAGGCTAATGCCGAGAATCTCCGCCGCTCGCGTCTTATTGTTGCTGGTGGCTTCCAGCGTTTTCAGAATCAGCATTTTCTCCGCTTCTTCAACGGTTGTTCCCACCCCCAGGCGAACCGCATCGGGATCGTTCGCCGCCGCGCGTAACGGAGCCTGGCCAAACCCCGGCGGCAAGTGCTTCGTCTCGATTACACCCGTATCGCAAACGATGACCGCGCGCTCGATGGTGTTGCGCAGTTCGCGCACATTTCCCGGCCACGAATAGGAGCTGAACTGGTTCAGAACGGCCTCACTGACCCCGCCAACTTTGCGCGAGTGCTTGCTGCCCATCTCAGCCAGCAGAAGCTGCACCAGCCCGGCGATGTCTTCTTTGTGTTCGCGCAGCGGCGGCATGTGAATGTTGAAGACGTTCAGGCGGTAATAAAGATCGCTGCGCAACTCACCTCGGGCTACGGCCTCGTCGGGAACTTTATTGGTGGCAGCGAGCACGCGCACATCCACCGCGGTTTCCACTTTGCTTCCCAGGCGTCGCAGTTTTCGGTCTTCCAGAACGCGCAGCAGTTTGGCCTGAGTTCCCACCGGCATCTCGCCGATTTCGTCGAGAAGCAACGTGCCTCCTTCCGCGAGCTCGAAGCAGCCGACCCGGCGCTCCAGGGCGCCGGTGAATGCGCCTTTTTCATGGCCGAAGATTTCGCTTTCCATCAGCGTCTCCGGGATCGCCGCGCAGTTGATGGCAACGAAGGGCCGATCCTTGCGCGGGCTGAGCTCGTGGATGGTTCGTGCCACCAGCTCTTTGCCAGTTCCACTGGCGCCCGTAATCAACACAGATGCCGTGCTGGGAGCAACCATCTCGATCAGCCGAAAAATTTCTTGCATCTTGCGCGACGCACCGCTCAGCCGGCCCAGCGATCCGGTGTCGCGCAATCGGCGCCGTGTGGCCTCAAGTTCGGCGCGAGTCTTCAGCAGGGCAGAGGCGTTGGCCAGAATCGTCCGCAACCGGTTTGTGTCGATCGGTTTGGTGATGTAGTCGTAGGCTCCCATGCGCATCGCCTGTACTGCGCTGTCGATGGTCCCCTGAGCTGTTACCAGGATCACGGCGATGGTTTCGGCCTGTTCGCTAAGACGCCCAAGCAGTTCGATGCCTCCCATCCGCGGCATCTTGAGATCGGTGATAACGATTGATGGCGCCCATTGCGTTGCCTTGTCCAGTCCCTCGGCGCCATCGCACGCCGTTTCGACGCGAAAGCCCCACGAAGACACCAACTCGGCCAGCCCCGAGCGCTCATTCTCTTCATCCTCAACGATCAATACTCTTTCGTGCGCCATCCGTTTGCACTAGCCTTTGGCTGTTTCCTTAGAATTGATATTCCCCTTTAGGGTTCCAACCCGCGCCTGGACTGAATTCCCACGATACGCGGCCCGCTTCCCGCCCGGCAAGGTCTGCACAGGACGTGCAAAAGCAGCTTTTCATTGTATGGTGAAATGTCAATTTGAGACGAAGGAATCGAGCCCCTCGCGTACATTTCAGTACTGATAGAACTCAAAAGTTTCGCTTTAAGCCGCAGTTGCGGTAGAATTTCGGGTTCCCGGCGCGAGTCTCAATATCCACAGGTTACTGCAAATCTTTCCCTAGTCGGCGTTGATTGGAAATCCACGCCCGGCGAACAAGAATGCACTCTGGAGGATTCCATGATAATTGGTTGCTCAACACCCGCAAGCCGCCCGCTCGTGGTTGGTCTTTTCGCAGTTCTCAGTATGGCCTTCATTTCCAATTTCGCTCTGGCGCAGAGCGATTCCAATCCAAAGACCGATCTGTTTGTCGGCTATCAGTACCTGCATCCGGGAGCCACGGTGCCTGCGCCCTTTGGAGATCCCAGTAATCCTACCGCTTACCAGGTTCCGGACATGGGCAAAGGATTCGGCGCAGCCCTCACCTACAATTTCGACCCGCATTGGGGAGGCGAGATCGACTTCGGCCACAACTGGACGAGCGGCAGTTATGAATTGACTACGTCGATTGGACCGCGCCTCATGTGGCGCACCAGCGATGGGAATTATTTCGCCCATGCGCTCCTCAGCCTGAATCGGCTTGCCGTGACCGGTATCAATGAGGGGCAAGACGGTATCGGCGTGATTCTCGGTGGGGGAATGGATCTGCCAGTCACGAAATCGATCGCATGGCGTCTGTTCCAGGTCGATTACGTCTGGGGCCGGCACAACTATGCCGACTACGCTTCTCCCTTATATCCGAATTTGCAGCGGCCCAGTCTGGAAGGCCTGAGAATGCGGATGGGCCTTGTGTTCAGCTGGGGCGGTGCACCGGAGTTGACTCCCGCTGCCTCTTGCTCGGTACAGCCGACCGAAGTAATGGTCGGCGAGCCCATCACTGCGACCGTGACGGCCAGCAACTTTAATCCGAAGCACACGGTTACCTACACCTGGAGCGGGAATGGCGGAGTTGTGACTGGAAAGGACACCACCGCCAGCATCGATACCGCCAACGCAGCTCCGGGCAGCTATACCGTCACGGCGCACGTAACCGACCCGAAAAACAAGACTAATAATGAGGCCAGCTGCACGGCGAGTTTTACGGTGAAGCCTTTGCCGCCAAAGAATCCGCCGACCATGTCGCTATCTGCGAGTCCTACGGATCTCGTCATTGGTGGAAGCGTGAATCTCTCGGCTTCCTGCACCAGCCCCGACGGTGTGTCGGTCTCGGTAGCCAACTGGACAACCACAGCCGGCTCCATCTCTGGCAGCGGCACTTCTGCAACCTTGAACACCGCCGGACTTCCTGCTGGTCCGATCACCGTGAACGCGACCTGCACCGATTCTCGCGGCCTGACTGGACAAGCTTCAACTCAAATCACGCTGGAGAACCCGCCGCCACCGCCGGTCGACAAGGCGCTGGAAGCCCGGTTGGCCCTGCACAGCGTTTACTTCCCGACCAACATGCCTCCGGTGAAGGATCCCAGTGCCGGTTTGATTGCCAGCCAGCAGCGAACCCTCACGGCCCTGGCTACCGACTTCAAGAAATATCTTGAGGCCAAGCCGGACGCTCACCTGATCCTCGAAGGTCACGCGGACGTTCGCGGTCCAGCGGCCTTCAATCAGGCACTTTCGGAGCGTCGTGTGGCGCGAGTGAGGAGCTTCCTCATCGAGCAGGGTGTTCCCGAGGACGATATCGAAACCAAGGCCTTCGGGGCGCAGCGCAACCTGACGGAAGCGGAAGTGAAGAACTCGATCGAACAGAATCCCGACCTGACCACCGAAGAGCGCAAGCGGGCTCTGGCGAGAATCGCAGTGATCAAGTTGGCCAGCAACCGGCGCGTGGATGTCACCTTGAAATCCGCCGGCCAGACGGAAACTTCCGTTCGCCAATTCCCGTTCAATGCTGCCGATGCCTTAACCCTGATCGGCGGCCGGGAAAGCGAAATGAAGAAGCCAATGGCCGCGCCGAAGAAGAAAGCGGTCAAGAAACCGTAACCGCCGGACCTTCGTTCCAAAGCTACGCGGAGAGCAGCTTGCTGCTCTCCGCTTTTGTTTTGTCTTCCCCGCCTTTTGCCGCAATTCGCTGAAGGAATCCGATCCAAAAGTTCAGAGTGAGGAAGAATCTACAGACCTCCCCCAACAGTGCCATCGCCAAGTGATTGATTTGATGAGAGAGTGTGTGGTATTCGGGTTGCCACTTCCTTCCTATCAGCGGGCGGGTGAGGATGAGTGTCATGAGCCGGTTCTGGAAGCAGCGAAGGCGAACCATTTCGCTAGTGCTTGGCTTGCTGCTTCTGGCGGGATGTTCCCGTCCAGCCGCCACTAACGCTCCATCCGATGAGCATGCCGTTCCCTTTCATGACGGGGGGACCGACGTAGCCGATCCCCAAACTGGCATATCGCCGGCCGCCGACAGAAGCTTGACTTCCGGATCCCAATTGCCATTTCGTGATGCCGAGAATCTTCCCGCCGGCACTCTTCTTACCGTGAGGCTGAAAAGTCCCATCTCCCCTGAAGATCAGGGTTCCACCGGAATTTTCACTGCAGTCGTCGACGAACCCGTGCAGGTCGACGGCAACTCGATCATTCCACGGGGAGTTATGGTCTCCGGGCGGGTGGAGTCCGCGGGAGCTTCGCAGATAAAGCGGAATCGCGGCTACGTCCGATTAACCCTGGAATCCATCAAAATCGATGGGCGCGATTACTCGTTGCAGACCGCCAGCCTTTTCGCGCGAGGGGACCCCAATGGAAGTGCGCTCCCCGAGGGCGAGAACGCCGCGAACGCCGTCCATCTAGAGAAAGACCGCCGGCTCACGTTCCGCCTGACCGAATCTGTCGATCTTGCCAGCGCCCGGCCTCCATCCGTGCAGTGAACTCAAACCCCGCGAGTCTCGCCTGAGTTTTCCACAGAAATGTTTCCCATTTTAGTGACGCCTGTCCTAAGTAAGCACAGGCCTGATTTTCTATAGTGGGCCGAAATGGGTGGACCTCCGGTCGGATGCGAGGTCCGAAGCTCCCATTTTGGGAAAACTTAGGTCTACGCGGCCGGATTGTCCATTCCATTCGGGAATCCCCTCGCGACAGAGTATAGCTATGAGTGCTGCTGCTGAGCTGCCGTGGGAACCTCGAGGTTCGGAAACGGGAGTGCGTCTCCTATTCGAGAACGCCCCCGTTGGCTTCGCCCAACTTCTGCCCGAAGGCACCGTTACCGCACTGAATCCGGCACTAGAACGGATGCTGGCTGGCAGTTCGGGTTCGGCGCGCTCGTTTCTATTTGCCGATCTTGTTCATCGTCAGGATCAGCCAAAGTGTGAGCGGCTTCTCTCGGAACTGCTGGAGGGAGAGCGCGACAGCTTCCTAATTGATTCCAATACGACCGATCCGCAAGGCAGGCCAATGCAATGGACTGCTTGGCGGGTAACAGGCACGGAGGGAAATTCTGATTATCTGCTTGCCCTGACGCAAGGCGCACCCGACGGCCGGGAGTCCGATCAGCGACTGCGCCAAGCCGCCAAATTAGAAGCCGTCGGTCGTCTGGCTGGTGGGATCGCGCATGACTTCAACAATCTGTTGACCGGCGTGCTTCTGTATTGCGACCTGCTGATGTCGAGTCTCGAGCCAGGCCATCGTGTCCGCAAGTATGCCGAGGAAATCCGCAATGCCGGAATCCAGGCCAGCGGCCTGGTGCGGCAGTTGCTTTCCGTGGCTCGTCCTACGAATTCGGAGCCCCGCCTGCTTTCGCTCAACGAAATCGCCGGATGTATGCGGAATCTGCTGGCTCGCCTGATTGGCGAAAACATCGAACTCGAATTCCATCTCGATCCGAATCTGGGACTGGTCAAAATGGATCCGACGCAGGCTCAGCAGATTCTCCTCAACCTCGTGCTCAACGCACGCGATGCCGTGGCGCTGGGTGGGCACATCGCGGTGAGGACGAACAACTGCAAAGTGCAGGTGCTGACCGAGCGGGTCGCTGGGCCAGGCAACTCTGCCTCGCTGCCTTGTGCGTTGTTTGAGGTCGCCGACAACGGCTGTGGAATGGACGACGCGACGCGGGCTCATCTTTTTGAATCTTTTTTCACCACCAAGGCCGTCAAAGGCACCGGTCTTGGCCTAGCAACGGTCCACGACATCGTGACCAGCAACGGCGGACTGATCCATGTGGACAGCGCGCCAGCTTGTGGCACGCGCGTGACCGTTCTTCTGCCGCTGGTTCCAGAAGCGGCTTTGAGTTCGAACCGGGTAAGCGCAAAAGAACCGAACGAGGGGGTACTTCTAGCAAAGGAAAAGGAATGAATGCCATGACGTCAGCAGCTGTGAGTCCGATCGCCTCCACACCGCAAATTGAGCCAGCCAACTTTCTTAACCTATTGATCGTCGACGACGAACGGTCGATTCGCGAGGCCTGCCGCGAGGTGGCGCAGTCGCTGGGTTTCACGGCCCATGTCGCCGACTCCGCCGAGCATGCCTACCGGCTGCTCGATGCGCGGAACTTCGACACGGTCCTACTCGATCTGCGCTTGCCCGGTGCGGGTGGCCTGGATGCGCTGCGCCGCATCAAGGAGCGTCGTCCCGAAGCGGTCGTCATCGTCGTCACCGGCTACGGCACGGTTCAGTCGGCGGTCCAGGCCATGAAAAACGGCGCGTACGATTACGTGACCAAGCCATTCAGCGCCGACGAACTGAAACTCCTGCTCGAGCGCGTGGCTAGCCATTTGAAGCTCAAGTCGGAGAACCGCCTGCTGCGGGAAAAAGTGAAATCCAAACAAGGATTCGGCGGCATCGTCGGTCGCGCCCCGGAGATGGAAAAGCTCTATCGCATCATCGCGAAGGCTGCGAACAGCGTGCACCCGGTATTGATTCTCGGCGAGAGCGGCACGGGAAAAGAGATGGTCGCGCGCTCGATCCATTACTCAGGACCATTCCGCGACAAGCCCTTCATTCCGGTAGACTGCGGATCGCTGGTTCCGACGCTGATCGAGAGCGAACTCTTCGGCTACGTGAAAGGGGCATTCACCGGCGCTAACCAGTCCAAAGACGGGCTTATGGCCATGGCCGAGGGAGGGACGATCTTCCTTGACGAAGTGGGAGAACTTCCCGTCGATCTGCAGGCAAAGATGCTGCGAGCGATCCAGGAGAAAGAGATTCGTCCCGTGGGCAGCACGCGCCGCGTTCCGATCAATGTTCGCATTCTCGCCGCGACCAACCGCGACCTGGAGCAGTCCGTCATGCAGGGAACTTTTCGTCGCGATCTCTACTTCCGTTTGAATGTACTCAGCCTGCGGATCCCCGCCCTGCGGGAGCGCCGGCAAGACATTCCCCTGTTGATCGGCCACTTCCTGGAGCGTATGGCGCGCGCTTCCGGACAGGAAAAAATGCTCAGTGACGAGTCCCTCAAGGCCATGCTGGCCTACGATTGGCCGGGAAATGTTCGCGAGCTGGAAAATTGTCTGGAGCGCACGTACGCCTTTACCAGCGGCCCGCTGATTCACACCACCGATCTACCCCGCGAGGTAGCCAACCTGCCCAGCCCGCAGCCTACGAATGGAAATGGCAACGGCAATGGCCCCGGAAAGATCATTCCCATGGCAGAGCTCGAGAAGCAGACGATTCTGAACGCGATCTCGGAACTCAATGGCGATAAATTGCAGGCCGCCCGATTATTAGGGATCGGCAAGACGACCTTGTATCGCAAACTGAAAGACTACGCGGCGGAAGGATGTCCGCTTTGAACGTCCGATTCTGAAATCGGGTGGGAACGAACGGTTCCGCAACGGGAAGCGATTTCTGCCGCCGCGACTGTTAAGCGACTTATTTTCAGTATCTAAGCGCGTGGCGTCAGACGTGCTATCGAAAGAGCATGATTCTACTCATCACGTCTTCGGCACGCGGGCAACAGTGCGCCGATTCCTTGCAAGCCGCCACGGGCGAGGAATCGCACTGGGCCCAGAACCTGCAGGAGGCCGCCACCCTTCTGCGCGAACAAACCTATTCCGCCGCAGTCATCGATCAGTTCCTGCTTGAGACTCAGCCCGAGGAGAGTGATCAGATGATTGAACACCTGGGCACAGCCTTTCCGGTGTATATCAACTTCGCGGTTACCGGAATGGAGCGCCTGGTGCGCGAAGTGCGGTCGGCACTGCATCGCCGCAAACGCGAGGAGGCCGCCGCCCGCCGTGCCGTCGTCGAGCAGATGGGCAGCGAAATGCGCGAGACGCTCACAGCCCTGCTGCTTTCCTGCGAACTAGCGATGCTGGTGCCCGATGTTCCCGACCCGGCGGCCGAGAAAATTCGCTCTATCAACACTCTTGCCCGCGAACTGAGGCTTCGCATGCAAGTGAACTGATGCGAATCTTACTTGGCAACCGTCGCCGATGGCGTGGAGTTTCTTCTTCGCACTTCACGGCCCCGTTCTTCCTGCATTCGGCGCTTGTGGACCTGGAAGAATAGCCTTGAAATGAAGAAGAATAGAAGCGTGAGGGATCCTGACATTCCGCCGCAAGGTTTTGCACTGTCCTGGAGAATTTGCCTCTTGAAAATTTGCCTCGCTGTCTTCCCTGATTTGCTACTAAAATAGTTGCGCGCCCGAGATGCCCCGCCGAACAGGGCATTCCGCAGTCCTCCGGGAGGGTCTGTGCACGTTCTGGTCACTGCTGACACGATGTCGGGAGCTTGGACCTACACGCGCGAGCTCGTGACCGGACTGGTCACGCGTGGCGTGCGAGTCACCCTGGTCAGCTTCGGCGAAATCCCGCTGCCCGAGCAAACCGCGTGGATGGATCGCCTGCACGGCCTCGACTATCGTCCCACGGCTTTTCGACTGGAATGGATGCAGGAGGCGGAAGAAGATCTGCCCGAATCAACAGCCTTCCTGGCCGCACTGGTTCACGAGCTGCGGCCCGATGTCCTGCACCTGAATCAGTTTTGTTATGGCGACCTTCCGGTTGACGTGCCGCGCATTATCATGGCGCACGGCGATCTAATTACCTGGACCTACGCGGTCCACGAACGTGCGCCGCGGCCAGCGCCTCCGATGACCTGGTACCGCAACGCGGTCGTGCGAGGCATTACGAGCGCCGATGCGGTGGTAGCGCCATCTTCTTGGATGCTTGAACGGATTCAGCAGTGCTATGCCCGTCCGGAACGCGGAGAAGTAATCTACCCGGGGCGCAACCCGATCTTTTTCAACCCGTATGTCAGCAAAGACGATTGCGTCCTCGCCGTAGGCCGCCTGGTCGACGCAAGCAAGCAGGTATTCCTGCTTACCCAGCACACGCATCCCGTCCCGGTGTGCATTGTGGGCGCCGAACAAACCGTGCCCGTCCCGCGGGTTCCGATTCGCGCCGACGTGAAGCTCTCCATCGACCAAACGTCGGTCGCGATTCGCGGACCCCAGACGGAAGCGCAACTGCGGGCCCTTTACAGCCGCGCGTCGATCTATGCCGCGACGGCGCGATACGAGCCACTCGGGATGCCCGCGCTGGAAGCTGCGTTCTCGCGCTGCGCAATTGTGGCCAATGATATTCCAAGTTTTCGCGAGATCTGGGGAGACGCCGCTCTCTACTTCCGTACCAACGATGCCGCCAGCCTCGCCGACAGCATTCGGCGGCTCAACGGTGATCCCTCGATGCGGCGCGCTTATGCCGAGCTTGCCTACGCGCGCGCCCGTGAGCGCTTTACCACCAAGCGCATGATCGAAGATTTGCTGCAGCTCTATCGCAGCCTGATTCCGGTTCGCTCTGCCGCTGCATGAAAGTGTAGGCGCTCAGACTTGGCACGCGGCAGGCCTTACGAACCGAATAGAGTCCAGCTGTCTGATTGCCAGTCGAATTGGCCCCCAGTCCCATTCGAGCCGTTTCCATGCTATCTTTCTAAGGCTTACTAGAAACCAGTAAGGTTGGAGGATGAAGTCATGGCACAGGTCAAAATCAGCATCAGGCCCAATGGTCCTTATCGCGTGGAAGCTCCCGAGGGTTCCGTTGAATTGGTCGACGTCAACGGCAATCAGTTCGATCTTACGGGCAAGCCTGCGTTCTCACTCTGCCGCTGCGGCGGATCGGTCAACAAGCCATTCTGCGACGGAACCCACAGCAAAATCGGGTTCCAGGGTGCCGAACTGGCGGTGAAGAAGTCGGAAGGCGGAGCGTAAAGCGAACCATGATCGGCGATAGCATGGGCCAAAGCCCCGACAGGTCGCGATAATGAGCGAACGCGATCGCGCGCACGATTCACGGGACCAGGAACTGGGGATGCGGCGCAGGATTACGCGCCGCGATTTCATCAACGGCGTCGCGGTGACAGCCGGGGCGGCGATCCTGCCCCGGCATCTTCTTGCGTCGGATCAGGCGGCTGAGCCGCAGAACTCTCCGAACTATTATCCGCCAGCTCTGACCGGCATGCGCGGCAGCCATCCCGGGTCCTTCGAAGCGGCCCACAGCGTGCGCGATGGAGGTTTCTGGGAATCGGCCGGCAAGCCCGAAGATACGGGCGAAACTTACGACCTGATCATCGTGGGAGGCGGCATCAGCGGCCTCGCTGCGGCCCATTTCTATCGCAAGACCACAGGAAACAACGCCCGCATTCTGATTCTCGACAATCACGACGATTTCGGCGGACACGCCAAGCGCAACGAATTCCGCGTCGGAAAACGAACGTTGATTGGCTATGGCGGGACGTACTCGATCGAGAGTCCCGAGCCCTACAGCGCCGTTTCGAAGGCGGTGATTGAGGAACTCGGAATCAACGTGGGCAGCTTCTCGAAATACTTGCAGCGCGACCTCTACGGCGCTATGGGGCGAGTGCCGAAGATTTTCTTCGACAAGGAGACTTTTGGCACCGACAGACTGGTCGACGATCCCTGTCCTTTTCCTGGCGGGGAAACGTTTGATCTCGCGGTCGCCGGCCCCGATGCTTGGCCTCACTTTATGGCCGAGGCGCCGATCGCTGAACAAGCGCGTAAGGATGTCTTTCGTTTGTGCCGCGAGAAGAAAGACTATCTTCCGGAACTCAACGCCGAGCGGAAAAAAGATCGACTGGCGCGCGTCAGCTATGCCCGTTTTCTGACGGAAGTCGCAGGCATGCACGGAGATGTGATTCGCCTCTACCAGAGCATTTCCCAGACTCTGTTCGGTGTCGGTATTGAAGCGATCGCTGCGCTGGACGCGTCGGACACGGGATACCCAGGTTTCGGTGGAATGGGCCTTGAACCATCCGGGCTGAAAAACGAGCGCGAGTATTTCTTTCACTTTCCAGACGGTAATGCCAGCATTGCTCGCCTGCTGGTGCGCAAGTTGCTTCCCCAAGCCATACCGGGTAGCACTGCGACCGATGTCGTGACTGCCAGGGCCGACTACGCGAAGCTGGATCAGAGCGCTTCACCGGTTCGCATCCGATTAAGCAGCACGGCGGTGCGCGTGAAGCACGTGGGCGATCCGGCGCGAGCCACCGAGGTTGAAGTCGCCTACGCTCGCGGCGGCAGGGTCTATACGGTTAAAGCCGGGCATTGCATCCTGGCCTGCTGGAACATGATGATTCCCTACATCTGGGACGAATTACCGGAAGCGCAGAGGGAAGCGCTAGCTTCGGCGCAGAAAGTTCCGCTGTTGTACACCAACGTGCTGCTGCGGGACTCGACTGCTTTTCAGAAGTTGGGAGTGAATTCGATCTACGCTCCGAGTGGCTACCACTCCTACATCGACATGGACCTGCCGGTCAGCATTGGGGATTATCGGTGCTCCCGCGCGCCGGAGGAGGCGCTTGTTGTGCACATGAGCAAGTCGCCGTGCCGTGCGGGACTTCCCGCGCGAGATCAACATACCGCCGGACGCATTGAACTCTACGGCACGACCTTTGAGACGATCGAACGCAAGATTCGCGAGCAGTTGGCGCGGACGCTGGGGCCGGGCGGCTTCGATCCCGCCCGCGACATCCTGGCAATCACGGTGAACCGCTGGCCGCACGGCTACGCCTACGAGTACAGCAGCCTGTGGGACAAGTTCGTGCTCGAGGGCGGAGAGACGCCATGCGAAGTTGCCCGCAAGCCTTTCGGCCGGATCGCGATCGCGAACTCTGACGCCGGTGCTTATGCGTACACCGATGAGGCAATCAATCAGGCGTACCGGGCCGTGGGAGAGATCAGCAAGAGCTAGCGCGTTTATGCCGACGAAACGGCGCGACTGAAAGATCAATTCGGAGCTGCGCCTCTTAGCTGTGCGGCCCGATTTTTCGCTTCCAGCGCTTGCTGCGTCATGCCTTTCGCCTGATAGGCATCCGCCAGCGCCGTTTCCAGATCGGGATCATCGCCGTCTTTTTCTTTGCCCTGAAGATAGGCGGAAATCGCCTCATCGTACATCTTGAGCTTGGCGTAAGCGTTGCCCATTTCAGCGTAAACGCCGGAGATTCGCGGACCCAGCCCGATCGCAGTTTTGAATTGGTCGATCGCTGCCTGATACTTCTCCTCGCCAACCAGCACCAGACCCAAGCCGTAGTGGGCATCGGCATTGTTGGGGTCCTGCGCAAGGATCTGCGTGAAAGCCGCGTTGGCATCGTCGAAATGCTGCTCGTTCAAGCAAACCAATCCCAGATCAAAGCGGGCGGCCAGGTTTTGCGGCTGCAGTTCCAGCACGCGTTTAAATTCGGTTTCCGCCTGCGGGTATTTCTCCTGCGTGAAAAATGCTCGTCCCAGCTGGAAATGCCCGGCGACCAGATTCGGCTGCTGGCGGACGATCGCCTGCAGCTGGGCAATCGCATGATCCGGATTGTTGTCGGACAGTGCTTGAAAGGCCCTGGCCATTCGCATGGGTCCGCCGCGCCATTGTTCGACTCCGAATGCGGCGCCGGCCACCATCAGCGCCACGACGGCAACCACACCAGCGCGGCGCAGCGGAGCGTCCTGTTGGGGCGCAATGCGCGCAATCAACGCGCCAAGAGCTAATCCGCTGATGAGGCCGCCGATGTGGCATGCATTATCGATGCCGGCAAAGAGCCCGCCGAAGAAGAGATTGAAAACCGCGAAGATCAGCAGGCTGCGAAGCGTTCCGCGAATGGCAAAGCCCGGCAGTGAGAACTCGCCGAGATAAAAGGAAGCGATGAGCGCGCCCGCTAATCCAAAAATAGCTCCTGACGCGCCGACACTAAGCACTCCCGGATTCCATCCCACGCTCGCGACGCCTCCGGCAACGCCAGTAATGAAGTAGACGGCACCAAAGGTCCAGCGCCCGTACAAAGATTCGCAGAGCGCGCCCAGGTCCCACAGACACCACATGTTGAACGCGATGTGCAGCAGGCCGCCGTGAAGAAACATGTAGGTCACAAGCCGCCACCAATCGCCCGACAGCGTTAGGGGGCCGGCATTGGCGCCAAAGTGCACCATAATCTGGCCGGGGAAGTCCATGACCGAACCGCTGGCGGCCACCATCGCAAGAAATACCGCGACATTCGCGCCGAACAGCAGATGGGTGAGGGTGATGGTACTCTGGCCGCGCCGCACCCAGGGCACGGGCATGACCATCTGCTTCGCGTCGTCGCCGTCTTCGCCGCGCTGCGCCGCCTCATGCTGGACACACCACTGGCAGATCTTCTTGAGTGAGAATGCAGGCAGCTGCCTGCCGCATCGAATGCAGTTTGCCATAAGTTAATAAAAGACTATCAGCAGTTCGACCACTACGGACACGAGTCACCCGAAGAAGCGTTCCGGGCTTCCCTCGTGAACCTCCGGGTCTTTTTGGCTTAGAGGGTCTAGTGAATCGTCTTCGTCTTTCGCGACATATAATCCATCAGCAGATACTGCCCCAGCGTGTAGGGTGTGGTGAAGTAGGCTTTGCCGCGGCACATCTCTGTGACTTTCTGTACGAACTGTACCAATCCGTAATCAGACGCCAGCATGAACGTATTGATCAGCACGCCCGCGCGCTTGCACTTCGATACTTCCTCCAGCGTCTGGCTCACGACCAGCGGATCAAGCCCGAAGGCATTCTTGTAAATGCGGCCGTCTTCGAGGGTGAGTGCCGACGGTTTGCCGTCGGTGATCATCACGATCTGTTTCATGTCTTTTCTCTGCCGCTGCAGAATCCTCTGCGCCAGCCGCAGGCCTTCGCGGGTGTTGGTGTAATAAGGACCGACCTTCACCCGCGCCAGTTGCGATAGCGGTATTTCCTCGGCGGAGTCGTGAAAGAGGATGAGCGAAAGTGAATCTCCCGGATACTGGGTCTTGATTAAGTGCGAGAGCGCCATCGCGACTTTCTTTGCGGGCGTAAACCGATCTTCTCCGTAGAGGATCATCGAGTGCGAACAATCGAGCATCAGAACGGTCGCGCACGATGACTGGTATTCGCATTGATGCACCTGCAAATCGGAGTACTCGATATTCAGCGGCAGGGTCAGTCCTTCGCGCTGGATGGCGCTGGAGAGCGTCGCCGTGATGTCGAGATTCAGAGTGTCGCCGAACTCGTAGGTCTTCGCCGATCCGCTGGTTTCGATGCCGGTGGCAAGATCGCGCGTGTCGTGGCGTCCGAAGCTCGACTTGCCGAGTGACCCCAGCAAATTGCGCAGAGCCTTGAAGCCGAGAAAATCGAGGCTCTTGTCGGTAATTTCGAACTTCGCTTGCTGCGCCTCGCCGGTTTGCCCGGCTACGCTGGACTGTCGAGCCGGATTATGCGGCTCATCGATGGAGATGTAATCTTCCTGCTGCATGCGCTCAATGAGCTGGTCGATCAGTTCGTCGAGTTGGCCCTCGGCCATCATCTGCTCGATCTGCTGACGCAGATTTTCATCGAACATCTCGCCATTGAGCAGAGCTTCTTCGATGGCGCGCTTGAGTTCGTCCAGCGTGTGCTCGCCCTCCGGCATTTCGTACCACATGGAATCCTGAAACCCACTCTGCAGCAGGTAATCGGAGAGCGCGCTGAGCAGGTCCTCCATGCTCATCTCGCCAGCAGGATCGGGCACGTATTTGGAATAGCGAATGCGTTTCATGACTGCGTCGTTGGCCTTGCCGAAACGTCAGGCAATGGCCGGCAAACGACCAATGACTAACGCCTGTTGCGGCCTTAGTTAAATTGTCTTCTCTGGCGGTACGTCCGGTCCTCGGGCTCGAACGCCTTTTCCCGCGCCGGTTCCGGCTTCTTCTCTCCAGCCTTGAACACACGCTCCTCGCTGCGCCCAATGCGTTTGTGCGCATGGAGGCCTTCCAGAATGAACTCCGCAGCCGACACCTGTAGCTCCGCACTCTCTTTCTGCGAAACTCCCAGCGGCCCGAGTTTATCGGTCAGTCCCTGGATCCCTTTCAGCTTGTTGAGCGCTTCCACCGCCGGTACAGAATCCGACAACTGAATCTCGCCTCCCAGATCGAACCACTGCACGATCTGCTGCACGTTGGCTCCGGTGTAGTACTCGTCATAAGTCTTGGCGATCGCTGTGCGAATCAGCTCTCGTCCAACGTGGTCGGCGCCTTTCATCTCACCTTCGTACTCCAGTTCGAGTTTGCCGGTGATCGCGGGCAGCGCTGCGTAAACGTCGCTGATGCGCGGCACAACCATTCTCTCGTCATTGCGAATCGCCCGCCGTTCTGCGTTCGATATCACATTCTCCATTGCGGAAATCGGCAGCCGCTGGCTCACACCAGAACGCTTGTCGATCTTCTTATCTTCCCGGGCGGCGAAGGCGATGCGCTCGATAACTTCCTGCACATAGTCGGGGAGATGCAACTGGTGGCTGTTGCGCCGCGTCCACGCTTCCTGCGCCGTGATTGCGATGCCTTCTTCTACCGTCGCCGGATAATGGGTGCGAATCTCGGAGCCGATGCGATCCTTCAGGGGTGTAATGATTTTTCCACGCGCCGTGTAGTCTTCCGGATTTGCGCTGAACACCAGGGCGACGTCGAGGGGAAGCCGTATCGGATATCCCTTAATCTGCACGTCGCCTTCCTGCATGATGTTGAACAATCCCACCTGGATTTTTCCCGCGAGATCGGGCAGTTCGTTAATCGCGAAGATGCCCCGATTGGCGCGCGGCAACAGGCCATAATGCACAGTCAACTCGCTCGACAATTCGTGGCCGCCGCGAGCCGCTTTGATGGGGTCGATGTCGCCAATCAAGTCGGCGATGGTGACATCGGGGGTTGCGAGTTTCTCAACGTAACGGTCGTCGGGCGAAAGATAGGCGATTGGCGACTCATCCCCGCGCCGGGCAATTTCTTCGCGGCACCGTCGGCAAATCGGAGCGTAAGGGTCGTCGTGAATCTCGCATCCCGCGAGGTAGGGCATGTGCGGATCGAGCAGCGTGGTCAGGGCCCGCAGAATGCGGCTTTTGGCCTGACCGCGCAGTCCCAGCAGAATGAAATTATGCCGCGAAAGAATCGCATTGATGATCTGTGGCACCACCGTATCTTCATAGCCGACGATGCCGGGAAAAACCGCGGCATCGGCCTTCTTGCGCAGGCGAGCCGTCAGGTTTTCGCGCAATTCGTCTTTGACGCGGCGTGTGCGTAAACGCTCTTCGGAGAAAGTGCTGCGGCGCAGTTCACCCAGTGTGCGCGGAAGACTCATGAAAGGAACCCCCATCACAACTTTTCCCGATTATACGCGTCAGCACAATTGAGCGTTTTCGAACGCCGCCGGCGTAAGGCCCAGCCCGCAAGCAAAACGCCGGCCCATGCGAGATCAGTGAGCGTGCCCATTTCCCCCAGCCTTTTCACGCGCTCGCGCTGCCCGCCGCAGGTTGGGCAGAATGGTTTCCAGATACGCCGCCACCGCCTGCATTCGCTGATTCTCCGATCTCATCGCAAGCAACTTCTGCTTGAAGTCGAGATCAAGAGGCAGCGAGCCCGCCAGGTGAAAGGAAAGCACGTTTTGATCTGCCCCTGCGAGATCTTGTACCGCACCCGCCAGCGAGAGAATTTCCTTGTGGCTCCTGACCGCGCGTGCGTGATCGTCCTGAGTCGCTGCACCCGGCTCATCAGGGACCAGCAATACTTCCGCGCGCAGGAACGAACGTTCCTGATTCAGATCCAGCACTTCGAAGCGGTTGCGGCCCTCGGCGACCAGGTCCATCCGGCCATCGGGATACTGCTTCGTGA
>Ga0335078_10003119_pt1 | contig 24745 bp, 23 predicted proteins | sample Lox_Sample_32_FD_206711 | JGI IMG/M metagenome (GOLD analysis project Ga0335078, IMG submission 206711) | Soil microbial communities from Loxahatchee National Wildlife Refuge, Florida, United States - Lox_Sample_3.2 | ecosystem: Environmental > Terrestrial > Soil > Wetlands | place: USA... | reverse complement strand
GCGGAGGCTCGGGGATTTGAACCCCGGATGGGCGCGAACCCAAACCGCATTAGCAGTGCGGCGCCATAGACCGGACTAGGCGAAGCCTCCCGAACGACCATACGGTCCGAGCTAGCGTACCGGCCCCGGCGCGGGCAGGGCAAAGCAGACCCGTCGGCGGACTATCGACCCTCCTCCAGAACGGCTGCCGCGCGGCTCACTCCTCGCTGCCTGGCTCCGCGACCTCGTACTCGCCTTTGGCGTAGCCCTCGCGCAGGCGCGTCTTGGCGAACTTGCCGACGCTGGTCTTGGGCACCTCGGTGATGAACGACCAGCGCTCGGGCAACTGCCAGCGGGCCACCGTGGACGACAGGAATTCCCTCAGCTCGGCCGGTCCCACCGACGCGCCCTCGTGCAGCACGACGGCCGCGAACGGGCGCTCGCCCCACCTGTCGTCTGGCACGCCGACGACAGCCGCCTCGACCACAGCCGGATGGGCCATCAGCGCGTTCTCAAGCTCGACAGACGAGATCCATTCACCGCCCGACTTGATCACATCCTTGGCCCGGTCGGTGAGCGTGATGAAGCCGCGCCGGTCGATGGTGCCGACATCACCGGTCCGCAGCCACCCATCGTCGAACTTGTCCGGATCCTCGCCGCCGTAGTAGGAACCGGCCACCCACGGGCCGCGCACCTCGATCTCGCCGACGGCCAAGCCATCGTTCTGGAGCACTTTCCCGCCGTCGCCGACCAGGCGACCCTCAACCAGGGCGAGCAACCTGCCCTGGGAGTCGCGGTACCGCCACGCCTCCGCTCCGGTGATTCCGCGGGGCGGATGCGCCACGCTTCCTACCGGCGAGATTTCCGTCATCCCCCAGGCATGCACGACCCGCACCCCGAACTCGGTGTCGAACGCCTCTATGAGGGCATGCGGCACGGCTGACCCGCCGCATGGCACCATCCGCAGCGACGACAGGTCCCCGCCGTTGGCCCGCATGTACCGCAGCAGTTCGTTGAACACCGTCGGGACCCCACCGGCCAGCGTGACCCGTTCGCTGGCGATCAGCCGGGCCAGCGGCTCAGGCTGCAGGAACCGGTCCGGCATGATCAGGTCCGCGCCCGCCATGACGGCCGCATAGGCCAGGCCCCACGCGTTGGCGTGGAACATCGGCACTACCGGCAGCACCCGGTCCTCGGCCGACACGCCGAAGGCGTTCCCCGTGCATATGGCCATCGCGTGCAGGTAAACCGACCGGTGGCTGTACACCACGCCCTTCGGATTACCCGTCGTGCCGCTGGTGTAGCACATCGCCGCCGCGTCCCGCTCATCCAGATCGGGCCAGCCGAACGACTCGGGTTCCGCCGCCAGCAGGTCCTCGTACACGTGCACAGGGCGGCCCGCTCCGGCGAGTTGCTCCGCCGCCGCCGCAGCCGTCGTGCTTGATGGATCGGTCACGATCACATGCCGGACCGTCCGCATCGCCGGCAGCACCGCGGCGAGCGCAGGCGCCTGCGACGCGTCGGCGATGATCACATCGTCGGCGCCGTGGTTGGCGATGAAGGCCAGCTGATCCGCCGCGAGCCGGATGTTCAGCGTGTGCAGCACGGCGCCCATCGACGGCACGGCGAGGTATGCCTCCAGGTGCTCCCCGTTGTTCCACATGAACGTCGCGACACGCTGGTCACCATCTACGCCCAGCCGGCGCAGCGCATTGGCGAGCTGCGCCGCCCGGCGCCCGGTCTCCCCGTACGACCGGCTGCGCGAGCTCTCCGCCGTACACGTCACTATCGAGGAGTCGGCGAAATTTGTCGTCCCGTACCGCATGATCGCAGCAACGGTCAGCGGATAATCCATCATCGTGCTGCGCACCGCACACCTCCGGGCAGAAAGTTCACAAACGGGTCTTCCGGGGCAGGATCTCACGCGGCGGACGAGAACGTCACTCCGCGAGCACGTGAATCTGCTCGTCGCCGCCCCCAGGAGTGGCCGCGCACCCGCCTTTGCCATCGCCCGCACCCGCCACGTAGTAGCCGAAGTCGCCCAGCAACTGGCTATCGATCCGCAGCTTGGCGACCGCGCGCGAAATCGTGCTCTTGACCGTGCCCACGCTCACGCCGAGCACGTCGGCGATCTCCGCCTCGCTCATGTCCTCATAGAAGCGCAGCGCTATGGCCGCACGCATCCTTGGTGGCAGCCGCGCGAGCGCCCGCCACAGCGCGTCGTGCATGTCGCTGTTGCCGGCGTGATCGTCCACCGCCTGCTCGGGGATGTTTTCGGTCGGGTACTCCTCCAGCCGGCGCTGCCGCCACCAGGAGATATGCGTGTTGACCATCGCGCGCCGCACGTAGCCGTCAACGGCGCGCCGATCCTGAATACGGTTCCACGCCTGATATGTCTTGGCCAGGGCGACCTGGACCAGGTCCTCGGCGTCAGCCCGGTGACCCGTTAGCAGGTACGCCATCCGAAGCAGCATGGCGCTTCTGGCGGCAACGTAATCACGGAACTCCGCGTAATCACCGGCTGCCAGCCGACCCGTATGACCACCGCGCACCTCCGGCGCGAGACCCCCGCGCGCATCCGGCACGACGTGATCGCCCCCGACGCTCACACTCCTAACCGTACCCAGCAGCGGACGGCCGATCAGCCAGGCACCCTGTCGTTGTGGCGCCAGGGAGGTCCGCGGCGACCCGGCACAGGCTGCCAATTGCGGCCCGGCAGGGGCCAACCGTAAAGGTTGGACATATATGACCTGGCCAGGGAAAACTTGCAGAACCACTTGACGCGGGGGACAGATGATACGCATGGTCATCACGCGGGTTCACACCGTCGCGTGGAGGGGCCGATGGCGTATGAGCGGCGCGATGTCGCGCGTCGGCGGATGCTGCTCAAGAAGGCGATCTTCAGCAGCACCGGAGGCACCGGCCCCGAGACCCCGCGCGCGCCCGGTCACGTGGTGACCGGCACGGTGCTTGACGCCAGCCCGCACATACTCGTGATCGCCAACGAGGCTGGCGCGGAGGAGCGCTTTGCCCTGAAGGAGACCACGTCGGCATGGCGCGGCGCGGCGGTGCCGCCCGCGTCGCTCAGCCCCGGCTGCCGCATCGTGTTACGGCGCCATGGCCAGCGACGCGTCGCGGAGCGGATCTGGGCCGATATCGGGCGCGTAACCGGCACCATCGTCGAACGGACAGGGAACATGCTGCTCGTCGATCAGGGCCACACGCGTGGCCGCGGCCTGCTCGTTTTCTCCGACCGATCCTCCGCGCGAATTCTGGTCCGCTTCCCCAAACTCGAGCCCGGGTATCTGATCGACGTGATCGGAGTCCGCCGCGGCGGGGCCGTCGAAGGGCTCGTCCCCGCCACCTCCCAGCCGCCGTACCACAGCGACCACGTGCCGCGCGCGGCACTGGTCAGGGGCCATGTCCCCGACACGATCAGCGGTAGCGCGAGCTGGCACGAACCCATCGATGATCCGCCCGGCTTGGCGGGAGCCGCCTATCCGGCCCTCGACCCATCGTCTGGATGCGAAGCCGACGCCGGACCCTGTGATAGTGCCGTGAGCTGTGCGCGGCTTCCCTACCTGTCCATCGGCAGCACACTGGTGGTGCGCAACGACTGCTCAGGTGCGTCAGGGGGCGTCCAGGTGACCGCGTGCGGTTCTGCCGCGAGCCGCTTCTGCGATCGATGTTTGACGTGCGGCATGTCACCGCGCGGCCGGATCGTCGAGCTCACGATGGCCAGCTTCGTCGAACTCGGCGGCGACTTGCACGAAGGCTGCTTTAAGACGACCATCAGAATCGGTGGATGAGGATGCTTGCCGCATTCCGCGAGGTGCAGATCCCACTGCTTGCCGTGTTGCTGATGCTCGCTTGCGCCGGCAAGGCGGTCCGCGCGGCACGAACACGGTCGATCGACCAGGGCATTGGGCCGACCACCATGTTCCCGCTGAACTTGCGGCGGCCGGCGGCGATGGTCATGTGCGCACTCGAATTAGGGCTTGGTGTCATGCTGGCCGCCACCGCGAGCCGCGTCGCAGCGTGGCCGACCGCCGCAACCGTGGTGCGGCTGGGCGTGGTTCTGCTCTTCGTCACGGCGACCGCCGCCTTGATCGAATTGCGGGCCCACCGCCCCGACGCCGGTTGCGGCTGTTTCGGCGACCTGAGCGGCACCCCAGTGAGCCTGCGTACGATCGCCCGCTCCGCCATTTTCTGCGCTGCGGCGGCCGCCACGGTTGGCGTGCCGCCGATCCGGCTGACCGCCGGCGCCATCATCCCCGGCGCGGCGCATGGCACGCTCGAAGCCCGCCTCCTTGTCGTGCTCGTCGCCACCGAGGTTGCGTTGCTCGGCGCGCTGTCTCCCGAGCTTGGCGAGGCGCTCGTGCGGCTCGGTTACCGTGAGCCATGCGAGCGCCGCATGTTCTCCCGGCGACGTACGCTTGCCGCGCTGCGCTCGACCCGGGTGTGGCGCCGTCACGCCGCCCTGCTGACCAGTACCGAGCCGACCGACATGTGGCGCGATCTCTGCTGGCGGTATGCCGCGTACTCAGGTCAGGTCGCCGGCCGTGAGGCCGCCATCGTGTTCGCCGTCTACGCACGGCGGTGGAGCCCGCCTGTCCGCGCCGCTGTCGTCGATGCGATGACCGGCGAGTTGCTCGCCCGCACCGGCCGGCGGGGCGAGCCGAAGGCGCGGCGGCCTGCGATGTACCTCGGCCATGACGACGTCCCTGTTACCACGTCGCGCGGCGACAAGGGCGACTTCGCCCGGACGACCCACTAGCTATTTCTAGCCTTCTCTAGCATCAGGATTAGACAAGCGAAGACATCGCCAGAGAAGACGTCACCAGACGTCGAGCGGCCGTAGTCAGGTCGGCTGGGCACGCAGAAACTGGCCGAAATGCGGCACCGTGAACGCGATGAGCCCACGCTCTGAGCTGTAGATGAGACCCTTCTTGATCAGACCGTCACGCGCCGGGGACAGGCTCGATGGCTTGCGCCCGAGTTCGTCGGCGACGTCCGCCGTCGAAGCCGGCTCGTCACCCAGCGCAGCCATTGCCCGCATGTACTCGCGTTCTGCCGGTGTGGCGCGCTCGTACCTGCTGCCGAAGAAGCCGACGGCAAGCTCGCCCTCCGCCTCAGGCGCGGCCACCCGCACGTCGTCGGCCGAGATCGGGCTGGCGGTGGCGACGTCCCAGGTGACCTTGCCGTATGCCTGAACGAAGTACGGATATCCGTCAGCGGCAAGGTAGAGCGCGTCGAGCGCGTTCGGCTTGAACTCCACGCCCTCTCTTTCCGCCGGCGCGATCAGCGCCAGGTCGGCGGCCTCGCGGTCGAGCCGATCGATGCGGACATAGCGGAACAACCGCTCGGAGTAACTCTTGCTCGCCGACAACACGGAAGGCAGGTGCGGCAGGCCGGCGCCTACAACGATGAGCGGCCCGCCGGTCTGCGACAGCTCATGACACGCGGCGCACAGGGCGGACACGTCGGTCGTTGGCACGTCCTGCATCTCGTCAACGAACAACGCTATGCCGACTCCGAGATCGGTGGCGATGGATGCCGCGTCGGCGAGCAACTCCGTCAGATCGATCTCCAAATCGCCGGAATCGGCGCGGCCGCGGACCGCAAGCGCATCGATGCCCAGCGAAAGTGCCGCGCCCTTGACCCCCTTCTGATCGCGGGCGGCAAAGGCCTTGAGCACGCCGAGAAAATACTCGATGCGATCAGGCGCCCGGTGCCGCGGGGCAAGTTCGCGGACCGCCATATGCAACGCTCCTGCTACCGGTCGCCTGATCGACTGATCCGGCCGGGCCTCAATCTTGCCGGTGCCCCACAGCCGCCCGATGGCCATCGACCTGAACGTGTTGAGAAGCACCGTCTTCCCGACGCCGCGCAACCCCGTCAGCACCATGCTGCGCTCGGGGCGGCCACGGGCGACTCGCTCGAGCACTACCTCGAACTGGCCGATCTCTCGATCGCGGCCGGCCAGCTCAGGAGGGCGCTGCCCAGCACCTGGGGCATAGGGATTGCGTACCGGGTCCACATCATTGGACTCTATGGCCGGATCTAGCGCCGGTCCTAGATTTGCGTAGAAGCCGCTAGGGCGTGTCGCGCTGCCCGGGCACGCCCCGCGGCGCCCGGGGGCGCCCCGCGTTGCCCGGGCACGCCCCCGCGGCGCCCGGGCAACGCCCGGCAGGTCCAGTTGCGGGCGGGCCGGGTTCACGGGCCCGCCCGCAACTCCCCCGCGGGCTTAATGGAGCAGATCGAGTTGGTTCGTCGCGTCGTCGACGAAGTAGACGCCGCCGCCTTGCGGCGCGACGGCGAGCCCGAACAGCGCACCAGCGCCCGGCGGGCTGCCGGAGCTGTCGAGCGCCTTGGTGGCGACCTGCGTTCCGGCCGGTGTGGTCTCCACGATGTTCCCGTCGCCGGAGTTCACCGTGAGCACGTCACCACCCGGCGCGATGGCAAGACCGAGCGGGCCGTTCAGTGCGCCACCGTTGCTGACGGTCAAGCCCGTTCCGGCTGAACCTTGCCTGAATACGGCTTGCGGTATCGCCGTAATCCTGCTATTCACGGTGTCGGCGACGTACACTGTGCCATTCAGCCCGAGCCCGGCTCCCGTCGGGCCGATCACGAGCGCGGCAGGATCGGTCTTTTCCGCGAAGCCGGAGCCGATCGTCGTGATCGCACGAAGCCGTGGCGTCCCGTGCCCCGGAATCGTGACGAGAAGCCTCAGCACGGTGCCGCGGTTGACCACCTTGCCGCCCGCCGCGACCGTTCCATTGAGCACAGTGGTCACAAACAGGTCCGCTGACCGGCCGAAGTCAAGCGCGGTCATGTCCCACGGGCCATTGATGCCATGGCCGGAGAACGTCTCCCGCACTCTGCCGTAGCTGTCGAGAACCAGCAGGCAGCCCGCGCGGGCGGTGGCCGATGTCCCGTCCGTGGTCGGCAGGCTGCCCACGATGACCCAGCCACTGCTCAGCACGCTGAGCGCGGTGGTGAGGCCGATGCCACCCGGGCAGGATCCCGGTAGCCCCGCAGCGTTGATCTTGGCGAACAGGGTCACCTTGCCCCGGGGTGTGGCCTCGACGATCGTCGTCCCGGTGCCCTGCCGGTTCTTGCTGTTGTTGAAGTTACTGACAAGCACGTCGCCCCGGTGCAGGCTGCCCGTGCTCCGCTGTACCACCGCGACCCCGTACGGGTTCACGTCGCCGTTCTTGGGCACCGTGGATGCGATCGTGGAGATGGCGTGAAAGCGCCCAATGAACGGGCGGAGGGACGCTTGCCGCGCCCCCGCACCCGGCGCGCCCGCGACGAGCGCGCCCGCCGCGATCGCCGCCACCGCGGACACCGCCGCGGACACCGCCGCGGTGGCCCGATTGATTTTTCCCATGCCCGCGCTCCCCTTCCCTGGTCCTGCTCGTGTGCTGGCAGCACATCGCCGCAAGCGACGCGATCGCCGGCCACAGCCCCTACACGAACCGCCCGCGCCAACAGGTTCAGGCCCTGGTCCACTTAAATGACGGAATTCTTACCGCGGCTGGCTGCGAGCCATGCGCCGCACCGGACCCGCACTCGCACACTCGCGGCGAGAGGGACAAGAATTGCCCGCAAAGCCTGGCTGGGCTAAAATTCATCGAGCGTTGAGTTTTGGTTGGAGCGGCGCATTCACGGCGCCCCGCGCTTGCCAACCGCGCGAGCAGGAAGGCTGAGCCATGTGGGCCATGATCGTCAAAGAGTTCCGCCAGCTGAGACGTGACAGGCGCACGCTGGCGATGATGATCTTCCTGCCGATCCTGCTGCTGATCATCTTCGGTTATGCGGCCAGCTTCGACGTCAAGACGATCCCCACCACAGTTGTCGGGCCGCAGGCCCGGCTGGTCGCGGCCGAGCTACCCTCGAAGTTTCATCCGGTGCGCGTCGCACCAGGCGATGGCCGCGGCGACGCCGTCGCGGCCCTGCGTGACGGGGACGCCGCGGTCGCGATCGTCACCGGCACGGGCGGCGCGACGGTGCTAATTGACGGCGCACAGCTGTTCACGGCGAACGCCGCCAAGGCCGAGCTCGCCGCCCTGGCAGCGCGGTCGGCGCAGTCATCCACCAGCGCCCCGGGGCCTGCGGCCACCGGCGCCGCCAGGCCGTCCGCCGCGCGAGGCGCGGAGCCAGGCATCGCAGCCATCCCTGCCGCCGCGTTTGCGCAGCGGGTCGAAGTGCTCTTCAACCCTGCACTGAAGACATCGGACATCATGGTGCCCGGGCTTGCGGGCCTGATCCTGCTGTTCGTCGGCATGGTCATCACCAGCCTCGGCGTCGTCCGCGAGCGACAGGCGGGCACCCTGGAGCAACTCGCGGTCATGCCATTGCGCCCGCGCGACGTCTTCCTCGGCAAGATCGCGCCCTACTTCCTCGTGGCCGCGTTGGACCTCGCGATCGTCGTCGCGCTTGGCGTGGCGCTCTTCGCTGTCCCCTTCCGCGGCTCGGTTCTTGTCTTCGGGCTCGGCGCGCTGCTATTCCTTTTCGTGACGCTGGGCATGGGCGTCCTCATCTCCAGCGTGTCGCAGACACAGGGCCAGGCGATCCAGCTTGCGATCATGGTGATGCTGCCGCAGATCATGCTGTCCGGATTGATCTTCCCGTTGTCCTCGATGGCCGCCGGCGTACGCTGGCTCGGCTACGTCCTGCCCCTCACCTACTTCACCCAGATCGCCCGCGGAGTCATGCTGCGCGGTGCGCCGATCGGGGCACTTTGGCACTCGTTCGCCTACCTGGCGCTGATCGGCGTGGTCGTCACGGCGCTTGCGACACTGCGCTTCCGGCGGTTCCTCGCACCCGCACCGCGGCGCGGGCAGCAGCGCCAGCAAGCCGGTACGGCCGCGACTGCCGGAGCATCCCGATGACCCTCCAGGCCGGCCACACGCAGGAATCCGCGTGGGGAGTGCGCGCGGTCACTGTGATCTACGGGGAGCGTGTCGCGCTGCGCGACGTTACGCTCGACGTGCCGCAGGGGCAGGTGACCGGGGTGGTCGGCGGGGACGGCGCGGGTAAGACGACGCTGCTCCGCATCCTGGCCGGGGCGGCGGCCCCGGACAGCGGAGAGGTCCGCCGTCCCGCCGCTGAGCGGACAGGTTACCTGACCGCGACTTCAGGCACGTACCCTGACCTGTCGGTCCAGGAGAACCTGGAGTTCGCCGCCGCTGGCTACGGCGTGCCCGCGAAGCAGGCGCGGGCACGGACCCAGGAGTATCTCGAGCGCACCGGCCTCGCTGCCGCGCAGCGCCGCCTGGTGGGAAACCTTTCCGGCGGGATGCGGCAAAAGCTCGGCGTGATCCGCGCGATGCTGCACAAACCCGACTTGCTCGTCCTCGACGAGCCGACCACAGGGGTGGATCCGGTGAGCCGAGCCGACCTGTGGTGGCTGATCGCACGCGCGGCGGCTGGCGGCGCAGCGGTCGTCCTTACCACGACCTATCTGGACGAGGCCGAACGCGCCGCCTCGGTGCTGGTGCTCGACGACGGCGAGCAACTCACGCAGGGCACCCCGGACGAGATCGTCGCGGGTGTTAAGGGAACGATCAGAATCTCTCCAGAACGGCCGCGCGGTGAGGTTGCCAGGCGTGCCTGGCGGCGCGGTGGAACGTGGCGGGTGTGGAGCCCACCTGGCGCGCTCCCGGGCGGCGCGCTCCCGGGCGGCAGCGGCGTGGACGGAACGCGGAGCGCGCAGGCGAGGCCCGATCTGCAGGACGCGGTGATTGTCGCCGCGCTGGCGCGCGAACTCACGTCAGGGGCCGCCTCATGACCGAGTTGCTCGCGCAGAGCATGAGTGCGACCCGCGTTTTCGGCCACCTCGCCGTGGTCCGCGACGTTGATCTGCAAGTGGCACCCCGCGAGGTAGTTGGCCTGCTCGGCGCCAACGGCGCGGGTAAGACAACGCTGATCAGGATGCTGCTCGGCCTGCTGCCGCCAACCCAAGGCGAGGTCAGCCTCTTCGGGCAGCCGCCGTCCATCGACACCCGCCGCAGGCTCGGTTACGTGCCGCAGGGCCTCGGCCTGTACGAGGATCTGACGCCCGCGGAGAACATGGCCTTCGCCCATGCCGCGTTCGGCGGTGATGCTCTTGCCGGGTTGCCAGCAGGACTTGAGCCGCTGCGAAAGGTTCCCGTCGGGCGGCTTCCCCTCGGCGTCCAGCGGCGGCTCGCCTTCGCGCAGGCCCTCGCCCACCGGCCCGATCTGCTGGTCCTTGACGAGCCCACATCTGGTGTCGATCCGCTCGCCAGTGCCCGGCTATGGGAGACGATCCGCGACGCCGCGGACGCAGACGCGGGCGTGCTCGTCACAACCCACCACATGGACGAGGCGGCCGAATGCGACCGCCTGATCGTAATGGCGGACGGCCGGGTCGTGGCGGAGGGGAAGGTGGCGACCATCGTCGGCTTCGCGCGCGTGACGGTCGTGGAGACACCTGACTGGGCCGGCGCGTTCGAGACCATCGAGCGTGCGGGAAAGGTGGCCGGCCTGGTCGGCCGCACCCTACGCGTTCCCGGTACCACGCCCGAGCAGGTGCTGGAGTTGCTCGCCCCGATGCCTGCGAAGGCCTACTCGATGCCCGCCACACTGGAGGAAAGATTCCTCGAGCTCACGCAACCAGCCGCGCGGGCCGTGCGCGCGCCCTGAATGGCGGCGCCGGCGACGTACGGTATATCCGCGTGATCCGGCCCCGGGGGTGAAGGCACCGCACCGCACCGCGTGTCGGCGCTCGCGCGGCCTCGCTCAGATCACATCAGCTCTCCCACGTCGGGCAGAATTATCCATATTGGCAATTTTAACCCCGATCAGATAGTGAAGATTTTCCGGAACTGGCGAATTACTTCGCGAGACTAAATTCTGCCCTTGCCAAACTGCCGTGTATATGCGATACAATTCTCGTGCTTAGCCAGGGTAATTGTGGCACTGCGCGCGGGGGATCAGAAATGCGACAATATCGCGGCAAAGTATCGGCCGCATTGTGGAAACACCGTCAAGGAACAGCCAAGGCGCTGCTAACGGCACTCGCGCTGCTCCCACTGGCCGCCTGGACCGGGCACGGAACGCCTCCGGGCGCTGCGCACCGCAGACCCGCGGGCGTGACCGGCGCCATCGTGTCCGCCGTTGGTGATACGTGCCTCAGCGTGCAGCCGAACTACCCGGCTCCTGGCATCACCGCGAGCGTCATTACTGGCGAGGGTGGATGCCCCGACTCCAGCGCACAGACCTGGGTGTTGCCTGGTGACAATACAATCCGCCGAGACGGCAAATGCCTGGCGACCGTGGCGAAAACCAATGGAAGCGGGATTGTCTTGGCAACGTGCGACGGATCGCGCCGTCAGTTCTGGGAGGTCGACGGCGTCGTCGAAGCCGCAGGACTCGAGATCATCAACCCGTGGTCAGGGAAATGCGTGACGGACCCGGGCGCCTCGACGGTCGGCCTTACCCAGGTGCGGGTCGACACCTGTAACAGGTCGCCAGCCCAGACCTGGTACCTGCCGCCAAGAGTGCCGCATTGACGATCCGCCCGGGCCGGTCCAGGCCGGTCACGGGCGGACCTCCCGCGTTCCACCAGCCCCCCACACCACCGCATCGTCAATGACGGAGTACCTGTTCGCGGCATGAGCGCGGTGGCGGATCACAGCTTGTCCGGATCAGACTCCGAATGGGGGCAATGCAGTGCACGTTAAAGGACCTGGCGGTACCCGCGTCCCATGGCGCGGTGCGATGATGATCAGTTCCTCGGCCGTGGCCGTCGCAATAGGAGTGCTGGCCTCAGTGGTTCCCGTACACGCGGAAACGAGCCCGTCCGCGACAGCCGCAAGCGCCGTCGTGGTCCTGCCACCACACCACAGCAACCACAGTCATCACAATCGCTACAGTCACCACGGCCGGCTGGAGCGCGACCCGCGCGCTGGTGATCCACGCGCTGGTGATCCACGCGCTGATGATCCACGCGCCGCGTGCGCCCGCCCGACCAAGCGTGGCCAGATGGCGTGCTTCGCGCTAGTGCGCACCCTCGCGGGGCCACGGCGGGGCGCCGTGACCCGGCAGACGCCGTCCGGATTCGGCCCCACCACGCTGCAACACGCCTACAACCTGAAGGCCAGCCGCGGCTCCGGGCGGACGGTGGCGATCGTAGACGCTAACGACGACCCGAACGCGGAGTCCGATCTCGCCGCCTATCGCAGTTACTACCGCCTGTCGGCATGCACCACCGCGAACGGCTGCTTCAGGAAGGTTGACGAGAACGGCGGCACAAGCTATCCGAAGGCCGACTCCGGCTGGGCCGCCGAGATCTCCCTCGACCTGGACATGGTCTCCGCGATCTGTCCAAACTGCCACATCCTGCTCGTCGAGGCGTCCTCGTCCCAAATCAGCGACCTGGGCGCGGCGGTGAACAGGGCGGTCAGCCTCGGCGCAAGGTTTGTTTCCAATAGTTACGGCGGGGACGAGTCCTCCAGCGACTCCAGCTACGACAGCCAGTACTTCAACCACCCGGGCGTGGCCATCACCGTGTCAGCGGGAGACAACGGCTACGGCGTTTCCTACCCCGCCGCGTCCCGGTACGTGACCTCGGTCGGCGGCACCTCACTGACATCGAGCAGCAACTCACGCGGCTGGACCGAAACTGTCTGGGGCGGTGGTTCTGAGGGAGGTACCGGATCCGGCTGCTCCGCCGACGACGCCAAACCCAGCTGGCAGCAGGACCCCGGCTGCGCCAAGCGCACTGTCGCCGACGTCTCGGCGGTCGCCGACCCGGACACCGGTGTCGCGGTCTACGACACCTACCAATCGAACGGTTGGGCGGTGTACGGGGGGACATCAGTCGCCTCACCCATCATCGCCGCCGTCTACGCGCTCGCTGGCACGCCGGCCTGGGGAAGCTACCCAGCCAGCTACCCGTACGCCCACACCTCGGCGCTGAACGACGTGACCTCGGGTAAGAACGGGTCCTGCAGCCCGTCATACCTGTGCACTGCTGGACCCGGGTTCGACGGCCCGACCGGCCTCGGCACGCCGAACGGATACACCGCGTTCGCCGCGCCCTGACCGGTGCCATAACGGCTGCCGTAAAACCCGCGGCAGCCGTTATGGCTTATTCCCCGTCCGCCTTACCGCTGGGCGGCCCCTACCGCCGGGTTAGCCCCACGAGCCATTCATACCCAGCCCTAACGGCCGCGCTGGAAAGCTCATGTCTGCCCCCGCACCGGGCCACGGCGGGGACTTCGGGGACTACCCATGGCTCCCGTACTCGATCACCTTGTACTCGCCCTTGGCGTAGCCCTCGCGCAGGCGCCTCTTGGCGAACTTGCCGACGCTGGTCCTGGGCACCTCGGTGATGAACGACCACCGCTCGGGCAACTGCCAGCGGGCCACCGTGGACGACAGGAATTCCCTCAGCTCGGCCGGTCCCACCGACGCGCCCTCGTGCAGCACGACGGCCGCGAACGGGCGCTCGCCCCACCTGTCGTCTGGCACGCCGACGACAGCCGCCTCGACCACGTCCGGATGGGCCATCAGCGCCTTCTCCACCCACGGGCCGCGCACCTCGATCTCGCCGACGGCCAAGCCATCGTTCTGGAGCACTTTCCCGCCATCGCCGACCAGGCGACCCTCAACCAGGGCGAGCAACCTGCCCTGGGAGTCGCGGTACCGCCACGCCTCCGCTCCGGTGGTTCCCAGTACGCAAACCGGCCTCCCGGGCAGGATCTCACGCGACCGACGGCACGTCATTCCGCCAACGCAGGAATCTGACCGTCCCCTGCCGGGCGCCCGCCTGCTCCGCTGTTGCATCCGCTCTCCTGTATCGGCGGACGACTGTATCGGCGACCGCCAAGGCGATCGCGTCGCCTCACCGGGCCAAGGCTGTCACCGCGGTTTCGCGGTTCCTACCACACCACCGACACTGTCTGTTACCATTCCGTCACTATCAGGTGTCGCCGTCTCCCGTGCGCCTTGCCGGCCACCGCAGACCGGGACACGAACTTCGGGGCTAGGGCGGTTAATGAGTAAACGTCCTTATTGGAAGGTTGCCGCGGCTGTGGTACTAGCGCCGGCCGCGGCCTTTTCATTCGCGAACATGGACGCCACGGGCGCCCGTCACCTGGTGACGCAGCGGGCGATTCGGGCGGTGACGATCGACGCGGCGCCGCATGCGGTCGCACACCCGGGCCTCGTCGCAAAGCCTGTGGTTGTGGCGGCCCAGGTCTCCGACGAATTGCTGCTCCACGCCGCTATCACCACCGCACGGTTGCAGCACACCCGGGCGCTGATCGCTGCGGCCCGTGCCCGCGCTGCGGCACGGAGGGCCGCGGCGGAACGGCGGGCTGCGGAGCGACGCGCGCAAGCGCGAGCCGCCGCACGCGCCCGTGTTGAGCTCGTGGCGCAGGCCCAACTCCAGGCCGCGGCGGTGCCCGCCGCGCCTGCAGTGCCCGCCGCGCCTGCGGCGTCGTGGCGGCAGATCGTCGCCTCCCTGGCGGGCGGCGGCGCCGGATGCCTCGACAACATCATCGAGCGCGAGTCCGGCGGCGATGTCTCCGCCACCAACCCGGACGGCGCCTACGGGATCCCGCAGGCTTTGCCTGGATCGAAGATGGCCAGCGCCGGCGCGGACTGGCAGACGAACCCGAAGACACAGATCCGCTGGATGATCGGCTATACCGAGGAGACATATGGCTCGCCTTGCGCAGCCTGGATGCATGAGCAGGCCATCGGAAGCTACTAGGGCCTAGGGAGTACTGGTACCGCAGGCGCACTGGCGCCCGGCCGAATCCCGTCCGGCTCCACCGGGCGCCGCGTCGACCAGCTGCTTAGCGTCGCCGACCTGTTCCGCCGCACGTGATGCCGCGGAACGGGTCGGCGGCAGCGAGCATGGCCATGTTCGCAACATGTCCAGGGCGCAGTAGGCCAGGTTCAGTGGGTAATGGGGTTTAAGTTCAATGCCAGAATGGGACGGTTCCCGAGCCATAAGTGCTGTAACTGTAGACGACTTTGTATATAGGCCGGCTCTGCCAGAGTGTCATGCGCGTAAAGTACCGAACCCCACGGTGGATGCCTACGCGCCACAGTGCGACGCCTACCGTGGTTATCCTGTACTTAAAGCAGCTACCCCAGCAAATTCGCTGATGCAACTCTCCCTGACCGGAGGCAGTTCTCGCATTCCAGTGTGACCACTGCACGTCTGTTATGTTCCTATCGCCGCCGACACCGAAGTAAACGGCTTTTGGCTTGATGGCCCCGTTACTCCAGGCGGGCGAGCCGCCACCGAGGCTGCCGTACATGAGTGGCACTGACGATGCGCTGCTGGCTGCGGCCGTGGCAGTGAACGCTCCGCTGAGCATCACGATCCCTGTTGCGAGGGTCATGATGACACTATTCATGCTCTTGTTCCGCATAATGCCCCCTCGGTTTGATCGCTGCTGCGGCCAAGCGTATTGGGCCGGTGTTCAGCCTGTCCGGCAAGAGAGCGCCGTGTCGCCTTGCAGCCCTCCGGCCCTCCAGACAAGATCGCGGCACCCCTTGGCATTACGTCATATTGGGCCGTCGGTACCTAGAATGAGGATCACGCATGAGGTTAACCAGGGCCGAAGCGCCTTATGTATCAAGGACCAATGTCTACGGACCACATCGTCGACGTTCCAAATAGCCACCAGTGATCGCAGTACACGCGCCATCCGCAGATCAGCGCCAATGGGCTGTAAATTGGCTTATGATGGTTCGATATTTCGTCGCCACGAGGACGCGGTGGCGCCTGGTGGGCACGTCGGCTTGGAAGACTGCCACCTGGACCGTTATCGGGCGTAGATCCTGCCGCGGTGGCCCGCCGAGATCCTCCGCTGGCGTCCAACTAGCGATACACCTGATCGACGAGCTTCTACAATCAGAGCGTGGCCCCGGGTAACTCTCCTGACCTGCGCAGATGGCCGCCGTGCGGTGAACTTGGGCGGGTGCTGAGCGTGATCGTTTTCACCGGCGCCCTGTCGGCCCCTGAGCCGCCCGCTGAGCCGGCCCGGGTCACGCCCGACCTAATTACACGGCTGTCATTTACCCCCCACGCCGTCCATAGATTGTGCATAACCTTGCCTGGGCGGTGCATGAAACGCCGCGGCGGACGGGACCCAGACGTGGCGGCGGGGCGGCGACACCCGGAACCAGGACCAGGCGCGGGTCCTCTTGCGTCGCGGCAGGCCGATCTAGGCCCGCGCCCGCTACCACGCCCTCAATAGAGCAGCCGTAGTGCCGTACCTACTGCAGTACTGCATGCATAACGGCTGGCAGCACCATCCAGGCCAGCCGTGCCCGTTGCTGCAACGGCATGTCCGCAGCACACCATTCCTGGCGGCAGGTGCTCTCGGCTGACCTGGCCAAATCATGAAGGTGCCCAGTTCGCCCTGATGCACCCTGCACCGGGCCGGCTGCTCCAGCATCGGCTTGTAGCTGCCGCCACGGCCGCGCACCAGGCGGATCAGGTGGCTGCCAGCGCCACGCCGGTCAATTGGTGGTAGCGGTAACACCACATCACCGCCTGCGGCCGTGCCGCGATCGTGGACTCGGCAAACCGCGCCGGCCGACGCTCGATCGAGACCACCCGCGGGCCGTCCGCGGCGCGCGGCCAGGCCGGGAGCCCGCCGACGGCCTCCAGGGTCTCCCCATCCCAGGCCAGGCCGAACGCAGCCAGGTACCGCCACCGCCAGCGCCCGCGCATACGACTTCACCGTACGGCTACACGCACGCCTCGACGACGGCGGCCTCAACACCGCCCGGAGCTGATCGCCGACTGGTAGGACCGGCAAGCCCGCATTCCCCGGCGTGCCCCATCCCGGGTATCTCCGCCAGGTGGGGATCTGTGCCGTCAGCGTTTCAGCTTCGCGGCTGGCTCCGGTGGTGCCGCCTCATGCAGGCAGGGCCGGGGACGCGGGGATTGGCCCGGCTGCGTCCAGGCCGGCCGAGCCGAGCCAGCCGATGACCGCCGCTGCGGTGCCGTCGGAGGCTTCCAGCTGGGGTACGTGGCCGACGCCGGGCATTTCGATCAGCTCCCACGCCGGGTGGGCTCGCGCCGCAGACCGGGCAACCGCGATGGGCACCATTCGGTCCCGGGTGCCGTGCACCAACAGCACCGGGCAGGTCACCGCGCCGATGGCGCGCCGGAACGCCCCACCGCGCAGCCAGGCCATGGAGGCGATGATGGACCGGGCCGAGACGGCGATCTCCCGCTCCAGGCCGGGCGACATCAGCGTCTGGCGGGCCATCATGACATGGGCAGTGACCACGTCGGCGGGCACCCGTGAGTCGTCCACGCAGCACAGCGACAGCACGCTGGCCACCATCGCCTCCGGCGGCATGCGGCGCCAGCGGCTCATCAGCAGGGGGCCGACCACCGGCATGGCGTAAGCGGCCAGCAGCGGGGTGACATACTGGTCCGGCAGCGCGGGCACCAGCGGCAGCACCGCACCGGCCAGCACCAGGCATGTCACGTTGGCCGCGGCGGCGCCGGCCTCCAGCAGGCAGATCATCCCGCCCATCGAGTTGCCGGCCAGTATCACCGGGCCCCCGGGCACCGCTTCGATGAAACGGTGCAGCACCCCCCGCAGGGCCAGCATGTCCGTGCCGCGGCCCAGCGACTGGGTCAGGCCATTTCCGGGCAGGTCCAGGGCGAGCACCCGGAAGCGGCCGGTCAGCAGCGGCGCGAGCGCCGACCAGTTCACCGCCGACCCGGCCAGCCCGTGCACACACACCACCACCGGCCCATCGGCCGGGCCGCCGAAGTCCAGATAGTGCACCGGGCCGTCGAGGTCGACCCACCGCGAGCGCGCACCCGCACCCAGCACCCGCACGCCATCCCCACCCAGGCCCAGATCGGTAACCGGCGGGCCGGCCGGCGCGGCACCATCGCCTTCCGCGGCGCCCGCCAGCCCCAGTGCTGTGGCCAGCCCCCTAGTGGCGGCGATCGCTGGGCGCCAACCGGTCGCCAGGTAGCGGCCGCGGGCCACAAGACCATTCAGAGCCTGCACAGCAGACCCCCGCGAGCCTGATGCTGATGTGAGCTGAGTGCCATCTGCCCGACGGCTGTATAGCTACTGGTCACGTTAAGTTACCTTCCGGGTAGGCTCGGTCGCGATCTCCTGCAATTCCATGGCCAGCCGCGCCATGTCCTGGGCGCTGAGCGTCTATCGGGCGTTCAGCGCTAGTGCCTGGCACTCGCTCGGCGCCATCCGCCGCTTCCGTTACCACTCGCCCCGGCCGAGAGGACGAACGCGCGTTCCCCGGCCGCTCTCCAGCCGGAAGGCGACGTCACGTATCTCGCGCACCGCTTGGTCAAGCTGGCCGAGGGCGCGATCGACGCCGCCTGCCGCCTCTGGGCCGCCTGCCCGGACGCTCTGCAGAGCGAGGCCTGCCAGGAACACCCGCGCCACGACGCGGTCCGCCAGGCTGACCCACCCGTCCCCGTCGAGCCCGTCGCCCAGGCAGGCCGGGCAATCATGAGGATGCGGCGTTCGTATGCTTACCTGCTGACCCTCCTTCGGTTCTTTCATCAGCGTCCAGGCCAATCCTCGACGTGACACGAAGGGCGCCCTCCTGCCGGTACGCTAGCCGACGCCGGAATAGCAGGGGGTTGCGACCACACATTGTGACGCTATCTGAGGGGCCCGCCAAGCGTGCCCCTCAGATGGTCCGATCACACCCCGCAGATAGGGGGTAAGAACCTGCCGCACCCGGAAGCGTGAGCGGACGCGTGAGACCCGCGGCCGCGACGCTAGCTTGTCTTTCGGGCAGCCTCGGACTCGGACAGGAGCCCAGCCCGGGTCGCCACGACGACCACCTCCAGCTGGCTGTGCGCGTCCAGTTTCATCATGATATTTTTGACGTGCCCGCGGGCGGTGTGAAGGCTGATGACGAGCCGCTCCGCGATCGCCCGGGGATCCAGCCCCTCTCCCATCAGGAAAAGGACCTCCCGCTCCCGGGTGGTGAGCGTGCCCCAGTCCGGGCTGCGGCCCCCGCGCCGCGCATTGGCCGACGGCAACGTGTTCATGAGCGCCGCCATCGTGACCTCCTCCACCAAGATCTTCCCGTCGATGGGGGCCCGGATCGCCGCGAGGATGTCGGGGAAAGCGCTGTCCTTGGCCAGGAACGCGGCGGCGCCCGCCGCGGCCGCCTCGGCGAGGCGGCCGGGCGTTGCGTCCCCGGTCAGGATGAGAACACGGATCCGCGGGTGGATCGCCCTGATCCGCCTGGTGGTCACGATGCCGTCGGTGCCGGGCAGGCCGATGTCCATCAGCACGACGTCAGGGCTGCGGCTGGCCACTAGCGTGATCGCTTCCTCGGCCGTTCCGACAGCACCGATGCAGTCCAGGTCCGGCTGGGCGGCAAGCGCAATTTCCAGGGCGCTGGCCAGCGCCCGTTGGTCCTCGACCACCAGCACCCGGATCAGTGGGCGGCCGGGAAGCCCTTCGGCCAGATCGCTCGGCGATCGCATTGCCGCCGGGTCGCGGACGCGCCGGGGCTCATTAGCGCTCGTTTTGCTGCCTCTCTGCATGCGGCACACATCTCCGCATGGGGCTGTAGCAGGCTCGGTCACAGGGAAGTATAGTGCCGTGACGATGTACTCGTTCAGGCTCTACGTGGCCGGGCAGACGGAGCGGTCGCTAACCGCGCAGTCGAACCTCCGCGGACTGTGTGAATCCCGCCTGCAGGACCGTTACGAGCTTGAGATCGTTGACGCCACCGAGCAGCCAGGCATGGCGGAAGAGCAGCGCATCCTGGCGACCCCAACCGTGGTGAGGCTCGCCCCGCTGCCGCAGCAGCGGGTCATCGGGGATCTGTCCGACCACCGCCGCGCGGCGTACGCCCTTGGCCTACCGGACGTGGCCGAGCCCCATCATTTGACGGGGGATGAGCAATGACAGAAAGCAGCGGGATCGAGCGGTGTTCCACCGGCATCAGCGGGTTCGACCGGATGGCGCTCGGCGGGCTCCCGCTAGGCCGGGCGGCGCTAGTCACCGGGACGACCGGCAGCGGCAAGACGCTGTTCGCGGTCGAGTTTCTCGCCCGCGGCATTCTCCACACGGACGCGAGGGGGGTTTTCGTCACTTTCGAGGAGACACCAAGCGATATCCGCCGCAACTTCGCCTCGCTTGGCTTCCCGATCGAGCGGTGGGAGAGCGAGGGGAAGTGGGTGTTTGTCGACGCGTCGGCTGGCATCCTTGAGGAAGCGCCGGTGATCGGCGCCTATGACTTTGGTGGACTAGTGGCGCGTATCGGGCATGCGGTCCGCACCATCGGCGCCACCCGCGTGTCACTCGATTCGCTCGGCTCGGTTTTCACCCGCTTCGCTGATCTCGGGATCGTCCGTCACGAAGTCGCCCGGATCGCTGACGCTCTGCAGCAAATAGGGGTCACCGCAGTCGTCACGGCGGAGCGGTCAAACGAGTATGATCACATATCCCGCTACGGCGTCGAGGAATTCGTGCTCGACAACGTGATCATCTTGCGCAATGTCCTCGAGCATGAGAGGCGGCGCCGGACGGTCGAGATCGTTAAGCTCCGCGGGGCGCCACACCGCACCGGGGAATGGCTGTTCACTATCGACCCGGAGGATGGGATTGTCGTCATCCCGCTAGCGTTCCTCACCCCTCGGGGCCAAGCATCATTGACCCGTGTCTCGTCGGGTAATGCCGGCTTGGATGAGATGTGCGGCGGCGGCTTCTTCGAGGACGCGACCATCTTGCTGACCGGGCCTAGCGGCTCGGGAAAAACACTGACGAGCCTGAAGTTCATGGCGTCCGCGGTCGCGGCGGGCGAGCCCTGCCTTGTCTTCGCCTTCGACGAGACCCGCGAGCAATTGGGGCGCAATGCCGCCGGCTGGGGTATTGACCTCGACGCGATGGAGACATCCGGCCTGCTTTACGTGGTGTGCGATTACCCGGAGGTGGCATCGTTGGAGGATCACTTCCTCCGGATCCGGCGGGCTATCGAGGAGTTCAAACCTGACCGGCTCGTCATCGACTCGGTGTCCGCGCTGGAGCGCATTGTCTCCCCCCGGGCGCTGCTCGATTTCGTCATCGCACTCGGCGCGGTCGTGCGCCAGCACGGGGTCACCACGCTGCTCACGTCGGCGCCATCCGGCCGGTTCACCCCCCTGCTCACGCCGGCAATCGCAGCCGAGATCGCCAGCCTCACCGACGTGACGATCGCGCTATGCTATTTCGAGCGCGAGGGCGAGGTCCAGCGTGCGATCGGGGTCCTGCAGACCCGGGGCTCCGCCCATGATCCCAGCGTCCGCCACGTCACTATCGATGCTCAGGGCATGCACATCGGCGAGCGCCTGATCGGCACCGGCTTTCTTGCCGGCCTTCCCGGGACCCTGGCGTGGCCAGCCGCTCAGCCTGGATCTCAGGGCCCCTCTGCCAGGTGAGTGAGCACGCCCTGGGTCCCGGGGAAGCAGCAGACCAGGAGCAACGCCCCCCTGGCGCCGAGTTTCCGGGCGACATAAGCCGGCTGATTGTCGCCGCGTCAGCGGACGGGATCGTGGCCGTCGACGAAAACGGCGTCATCCGGCTCTGCAACCGGGCCGCGGAGCAACTATTCGCCCGCCCGGCGAAGGAGTTGATCGGGACCCCGTTCGGCTTTCCGCTAGTCGCAGGCAGGGCGACTGAGGTGAGCCTGATGCTGCCCGGCGGTGGCGAACGGGTAGTCGAGATGAGGGCCACCACCATGACATTGGAAGGTGAGCTTTTCCACGTGGCGGCGCTACGTGACGTCACCCGCCGCAGGCAGGCCGAGCGGGAGCTGGAAGCAGCCCTGGAACGGCAGAACATCGTGGTCGCGGTGGCTGCCCATGAGCTGCACAATCCCCTCGCAGCGATCAGCATGCTGACGCACGTGCTGCAAGACGAGCAGGCTGCTCTCACTGCGACGCAGCGCCGCGACATCATCGAGCGCATCGCCGAGCGCACCGCCCGCCTTCAGCTGCTCGTGCGCAAACTTCTCACCGCGTCGAGGATCGACGCGGTCGGCGTGCAAGCGGCCTCCGAGCGCGTGCCCGTGCTCGAGATCATCGTCGAGCAACTCGCCGACGCCGACGAGAGATCGGCTGAGGTCAGCGTGTCGTGCACCCCCGGTCTGGAGTCAGTGGTGGATCGCGCTGAGCTGTCCACGATACTCGCCAACTGCCTAGAGAACGCTTTCGCCTATGCCAGGCCGCCCATCGAGGTACGGGCAGCCGAGCGAAATGGCTGGGTCGAGATCCGGGTGATCGACCAGGGACCCGGCGTGCCTGAGTCGTTCGTTCCCCACTTGTTCGATCGCTTCACCCGGGAGCCGGGCGCCGAGCAGAAGGCCGAAGGAACCGGGCTGGGGCTGTGGATCGTCCGGAACTTCGCGCAGGCGAACGGGGGCGACGCATGGTACGAGCCGGGCAAGCACGGGGGCTCCTGCTTCTGTGTGCGCCTGCCGCTGCCGGAGCGCGGGTCCCATCGGCCCGCACGAGGCTTAGCCATGCCGATCGCTCGATCACGCTGCGGGTACACGCCCACGTGATCAATTTGCACCTTGCCAGGCCAGCGGGCATCTTCGCCCGCGCGATTGTCCACGCCAGGAAGCCGGTGTTGGCAGATCCGTTACCACGAAGCCCTTCCCAGGCTTGGAAGGGGCCCGCTGACCTGGCTCGCCCGGGGGGATTCGAACCGCGGCCTTCTGATCGACATCGGCTCCGTAGCCGATGCGGGTGAGGACGTCGGCGAGCAGGGCTCGTGCGCCCTGGTGGGCGCGGTCGGCGAACACGGCGTGGCTGCCGAGTTCCGCGCCGAAGCGGAGATCGCCGCTGTCGGCGTACTGCTGGGTTGGCGACGGTGGCGTCCATGCCGCCGATAGTCTGGGCGTAGCGGGTGGCGGCAGCCTCGGGTGGGTGCTGCCAGTAGTCGCCTCTTGCGGCAGGTCCGGTTCGGCAGGGCTGGCGCGGAGGCGACGACGAAGAGCTACGCGCGGCAACCGCAACAGCCATCCCCCGGCCTCGCCAGCAGTGTGGAGTACCTGCGGGACTGGATGGCGCAGCAGCGGGAGGGCCAAGACCTGTAAGGCGACGCTCCCTGCCTGCACAAACGGGGCGTGATCGGCTGACTTGGCCGTGTATTCCATGATCAAACCCTCAGTGGGTCTGTCATAGGGCCGCGAGCATTCCCCACCGAGAAAGCGCTCATTCAATCCCGGCATGCAGCGGGCACGCAGGTCGTCGCTGGGTTACGAGCAGCACGACGCGCGTCTTCCTCGTATGCGGCGGGTCTGTGCGTCTGGCTGATCAGCGACTACGGCGGCGGCCGTCTCAGCGCGTCCTCGGGACCAATGTCCCTGCTGCGGGGTCCTATCGTCCTGACCAAAGTCCCTGCTGTGAGCCTGGGCACGGGCGTCATGCTCATTCGAGGACGTCGAGCAAGCCGGGTACGCCTCCCTCGGAGATGCCGCAAGATGGGGCCAGTTTTCGGAAACTACGACCGCGCCGAGACCTTCCAGGCATCGGACGCGCCGCTGCTCGTCGTCGACACAGACCTGGTGATCCGCGACGTGAACCCTGCGTACCTCAAGGTCACGGCCCGCACGTACAGCGAATTGCTCGGAACACCCATGTTCGAGGCGTTCCCGGATAACCCGGACGACCCATACGCCACAGGCGTGGCGAATCTCAGCGCCTCCTTCGAGAGAGTGTTTCGCGGCGCTCATCGCGACCACATGTCCTTGCAGCGCTACGACATCCCGTCCAGGGACGCTCCGGGAGCATTCGTCCGCAGGTTCTGGACCCCGGTCAACACTCCGCTTAGCGACGAGGCGGGACACGTGTTCGGCGCGTTGCACCATGTCGAGGACGTCACCGCGGTCGTCAAATCCTTCTGGGACCCGGACCCGGGGTCGGGGTCCCAGAAGGATTTGACAGGCCAGAATATAGACCAGCAAACGTGGAGCTCCCTCGTCGCCGCCTTCGCCCGCGAGGTGCTTGGCCACCAGCAGGCCCGCACGGACGCAGAGCAACTTCAGCACGCACTGACCTCACGCATCTTCATTGAGCAGGCGAAGGGCATGATCGCCGCTCGTGAGGGTGTCAGCATCGACCAGGCGTTCGCCCGCCTGCGCCAGCGCGCACGACGGCACAACATTCTCCTCCACGACGTCGCCCGCGCAGTCGTCGAACTCGGGCTCTCCGTGTAACTCGCCCGTCCAAGGTTCGCCGCGCGCCTGTCGGGCCTGGCCTCTGGCCTGGCCCTCGCCGTCAGGCTCGCTGGGTCCGCAGAGGTCTCTGGCGCTCAAGGGTGAGCCCTGAAGATCGTTTCTGCGAAGCGGTTAGAAACGATCTTCATGTGCCCTTGACGCTGGAGGGGCCTACCTGGAAAATGCGCGGCGTTCCGGCCCGTCGCTGTACCACCACCGGGGCATCGCCGAGACCGTCGCCGATGTAACAGAGGTGGTTGTCCGCCGTGACACGGAAGTGCCGTCACGCGCTGACCTGCGGGCAGCGTTGCGCGAGTGGGCGTTCACCGCCCGGGCCAGGACGGTCCGCAGGTGACTCATCGGGCAACGGCCAGCGCGGCGCGCCGCCCGCAACCTTCGCCCACACGGTCCGCTGGATCGAGAGCCATTCCGTCGCGCTGGCCGACCTGGCCAAAGATGACGGCGGCCCAGTCCTCGTTCGAACTGTGCTGGACGGAATCAGCCGCCCTCACGACCCCTAGCGGCTTTCAAGAGCGTACGTGATTCC
>Ga0335078_10003118_pt1 | contig 24761 bp, 21 predicted proteins | sample Lox_Sample_32_FD_206711 | JGI IMG/M metagenome (GOLD analysis project Ga0335078, IMG submission 206711) | Soil microbial communities from Loxahatchee National Wildlife Refuge, Florida, United States - Lox_Sample_3.2 | ecosystem: Environmental > Terrestrial > Soil > Wetlands | place: USA... | reverse complement strand
AGGTCGGCGCGCCCGTACTTCCCGGCGATCTGCGGGCCGGTCTGTGCCCCGAGGAAGCGGACCTCGGTCCGGATGCCCTTGGCCCGGGCGGCCTCGGCGACGTTCCCGGCAGGCTCGACCCCGAGAACCGGGATGCCGGCCGCGTTGAAATGCTGCAGCAGGTAGCCGTCGTTGCTCGCCACCTCGGTGACCAGGCTGTCAGCGGTGAGGCCAAGCCGGGCCGCCATGTCATCCGCGTACCGCTTCGCATGCGCCACCCACGAATCCGAATACGACGAGAAATACGCGTAGTCCGAGAAAATGTCTTCGCCGGGCACATAGGCGGGAAGCTGGACGAGCAGGCACCCGCCGCAAAGCCGCACGTGCAGCGGGTAGAACACCTCCGGCTCGTCTGTGCGATCCGCCGGGACATAGCTCTCGCAAAGCGGAGACATTCCCAAGTCGACAAACGTAAGCATCAGTTCTGCGCCGCACAAGCGGCACGCATGTCGTGATGACATGGCCCCCCAAAGCTCCGCGCCGGCTGACTCTAAGCCGCCAGCTCTGTTTTACTTAATGAAATCCGCCCCTGGACCGGGAATGGCAGATGAACCTGTAATGCGGTAGATTCCGTGCTACCTGATGGTTACCCCTTTCGCGGTTCCCGCCAAGGCGGAGGATATTCATGAGCGAACACGAGTGCCGGGCGTGCCGTGGCCAAGCCGGCGATCTGGTCCTTGACCTGGGCGAGCAGCCCGCCTGTGACCACTTCCCGAAATATGACGACTCAGGGCCCGATCCGGTTTACCCGCTGCAGATGTGGCTCTGCTCCTCCTGCGGGCTGGCGCAGCTGCTGACCGACCCCACCGTGCCCGAGGAGCCCAAGGGCGCCGAACCTGCGGCGCTCGTCCAGCAGGCGCAGGACGCGGTGGGCAGGGCCGCTGCCGCCGGGTTGCTGCCCGCCGGCGCGCGGGTGGCGGAATACGGCAGCCCGCACGGCGGCTCGTGGCTGGGGCTGCTGGCCGGCCGCGGACTCACCCCGGTACCCGCCGCGGCGGACGCGGACGTCGTCCTTGACTGCTTCGGCCTGATGCACGCGGCGGACCAGTCCGCGGCACTTGCCGAGCGGGCCGCCAGGGTAGCGCCAGGCGGGGTGCTGCTGCTGCAGTACCACTCGCTGGCCGCGATCGTGCGCCACGGCCAGTGGAACGCCCTCCGGCACGGGCACTACGCGTATTACTCGGCAACGGCCCTGTCCGCGATGCTGGCCGCGAATGGATTCAGCCCGTGCCTGGCGTGGCAGTTCGAGCTCTACGGCGGCACGGTACTGCTGGCTGCCGTCCGGAACGCCGACGCGGCGCTCAAGCCGGACGGCTCGGTGCCGCTGGTACTCGCGGAAGAAGCGCGGGCCGGTGTCCGTGACCCTGCCGTGCTCGGCAGACTCCAGCGCCAGGTGCAGGCCCGGGCCGCCGCGCTGCGCGACTGGCTTGCCGGCGAACTGTCCGCTGGGAGCAGCGTGCTCGGGTATGGCGCCGCCTCGCGCGCGGTCTCGCTCTTGCGCCGGGCGGGGGTGGACCGCACGCTGCTGCCGGCGGTGGCCGACGCGTCGCCCGCCAAGCAGGGTCTGCGGATGCCAGGCACAGACATCCCGGTCGTCAGCCCGGCGCGGCTCGGCGCTGACCATCCCGATGCCGTGCTGCTCTTCCTCGCGGATCTGCTGACCGAGGTCCGCGCGGCTTTTCCCGAGGTTGAGGCGGCTGGCGGCCGATGGGTCAACGCCGAGACGCTGGGCTGCTCAGGAAGCCTGCAGTAGCACCCGCAGCCGGTCCAGGCACCGGCCGCGGGTCGGCCCGATGCTGCCGACAGGAACCCCGAGCTGGTCTGATATCTCGGCGTACGAGGCCGGCGGGTCGGCCATGAGCAGCTCGACCAGCTGCTGCCAGTGCCTGGGAAGGCGCGCGAGAGCCTTACGAACGGCTTGTGCGCGCTCGTTGGCCAGAAGACGCTCGTCGATCTCCGGCTCATGCGCGACGTCACCGAGATCGGCGTCATCTTGGACCAGCACGAACTTCTTGCGCGCCGCCAGGGTGCGCAGGCACTCGCGCCGCGCGGTGACTGCCAGCCAGGAGGCCAGACGAGCCGGGTTCTCAAGACGGTCTATGTGCTCGAGCAAGCGCAGCCACGTGGCCTGGGCGACGTCGTTGGCGTCGCTCTCCACGAGCCTGAAGTCGCGCGTCATAGCCCAGATGAGCCTGGAGTACTGGTCGACGAGACGCTCCCAGGCCCACCTGTCCCCCGCGGCGGCGCGATGCACCAGTCCCGCGGCGTCCGGGACGGCAACGTCTTGTTCCGCTACGGCAGGGGCGGCGCAGCCGTGGTCGGGGGCCGCTGGCCGGCGGCGGTGTCCGCTCGTCCGGGCAGCGGCATGCCCGGCAGACAGCGTGAGGTGGCCCTCGTTTTGGTGGTGTAGCGCACCCATCCAGCCCGTCACGCCAATCCCCCTTCACCACAAACGTCCTCATGGCGCCGCATGGACCCGGCGCTTGCGACAGTTCGCCGCAGACTGTGTAGCGGTGCCTGTATGCACAGAGGAGACGCACAGTCGGCTAAACGGGTTGACGCGTCCGGGCCGGCGCCGACGTGACGGCTGGGGTGCGGCGCGTTCGCCGTGCAGGCGGGCCGCGAGCCTGCGCCTGGTGCCAGGGCCGCGGCCGACTGGCGTCGGCGCCGGTACCGTCTTTGCTGCTGCATGCTTACCCTTAATGAGACTTTCATCCAGGCCCGGAGGCGGAGTGCGGCACGACAGCGCGGCGGCCAAGGCCGAACCGGACGACATCACCGCCGGGGACGCGCTGCCGCCGGCCGGGCGGGGCCGGGCGGGCGGGGACGCGCTGCCGCCGGCCGGGCGGGGCCGGGCGGGCAGGGCCGCGCTGCCGCCGGCCGGGCGGGGCCGGGCGGGCAAGGGCCGCCGGGCCCGCTGGCCATTCGCGCTGGTGCTGGCGTGGGCGGCGCTGGCCGCCGCCGATCTTGCCGTCTCCCACTCCGCCATCTTCCGCTCCGGGCCGGGATCGAGGCCGGGAGCCGAAGCGGCGGTGACAGCCGGTGCGGCCGCGCACAGCCGTGCCCGGGGGACCCCGACGCCGCATGAGGGATCGGCGAGGGCCGGCGGATCCCGACGCCCGACGGCCGAGGCCCGGGTGCTTGCCCCGGTCAGCGCCTCGGTGATCGGGCCTGCGGGCTCCGGGTCCGGCGACAATCCCCAGGTCGCGTCCCGGGCCATCGACCCGAGCACGACCACGGCCTGGGTCACCCACTGGTACCGCACGGCACGGTTCGGCGGCCTGCAGACCGGCACGGGCCTGCTCATTGACATGGGCCGCCCGGTAAGGATCAGCAGGGTCGCGATCATCCTGGGTGACGCGCCCGGCGCGGACCTGGAGTTGCTGACGGCGAAGCTGCCAGCCCTGACCGGGCAGCGGCTCCAGGCCACCGCAAGCGATGCGGGCGGCAGCGTGCAGCTGAAGCTGGCCCGGCCCGGGCGGGCCCGTTACCTTGTGGTCTGGTTTACCTTGCTGCCGCAGGACACATCCGGCACCTTCCAGGCCAGCGTCTACAACGTCCAGATCGTCGGCAGGCCCTGACACTATGCGGCGTCCGGCGTCTGCCCGGCGCGCGGGCCAGCCGCACCCGTCGCCCCAACCTGGTCACTGAGCAGGGATTCTGCCCGGGCCCGGCAGCGTCCCCGGGTCATGGTCGTGCCGGGCTGCCCAGCCCCGGTTGCCGGCGGTCTGGGCTCTGCCGCGCTCCGCCCGGACCCAGCGAAAGACGCCATCGGCCGATAAGTCGTAAACCGCGGCGCTTGATCGGGCGTCTTCGGTGTACATCTCGGATTCAGCGGGCAGCGTGGACGGGACGTAACGGTGGGTACGCGTGGGGCGGATAGCGGCGCAAGGGGGACGTTGTGAGCGCAATGGAGCAAGTGGCAGTTGCAGGCCGCAGGCCCCGTCTGGCCGCCCGGGAGCCCGCGACGTGGACGAGGAGTTACCTTCGCTCCGCGGCGCTCACCGACTGCGCCTGCGGCCTGCTGGCCGGCGCGCTGGCTCTCTACGTGCGCTTCGCCGGCCAGGGTAGCCTGCCGGGTTCCTACCTGGCCTTCGGCGCGGCTCTGCCGATCTTGTGGTGCGGCTCGGTGGCTCTGGCCGGAGGTTATGAGTCCCGGTTCGTCGGAGCGGGCTCGGACGAGTTCCGGAGGGTGCTGAACGCGGCGGTGGGCCTGGCCGCCGGCGTCGCTATCGCCTCCTACGCGGTCAAGTTCGACTTCGCCCGCGGCTACTTCATCATCGCCCTGCCCAGCGCGGCGGCGTTCGACCTGGCCGCCAGGTACCGGCTGCGCAAGCGCCTGCACCGGTTGCGCGCCCAGGGGTTCTGCATGCATCGCGTCGTGGCGGTCGGGCACGCGCCCGCCGTCGCCGACCTGGTCGCCACGCTGCGCCGGGACAAGCACAACGGGCTGAGCGTGGTGGCCGCCTGCCTGGCGGGCAGGACCATGCTGCGGGAGATTGCGGGGGTGCCCGTCTTCGGCGGGCTGGGCAGCGTGTCGGCGGCCGTGGAGCAGTTCGCTGCCGGCACCGTGGCCGTGCTCGCCTGCCCCGAGATGAACGGCATCCGGCTCCGCGAGCTGGCCTGGGCGCTGGAAGAGACCGGCACCGACCTGTGCGTCGCTCCGGCCCTGATCGACGTCGCGGGACCGCGCACTACGATCCGCCCGGTGGCTGGCCTGCCGCTGCTGCAGCTGGATCACCCGGAACTCGCGGGCGGCAAGCAGGTCATCAAGGTCGTGTTCGACCGGCTCGCCGCCGGGCTGGCGCTGGTCCTGCTCGCGCCCCTGTTCGTGGCCATCGCCCTGGCCATTCGCCTGGATGACCAGGGGCCGGTCTTCTTCAAGCAGACCAGGGTCGGCCGGGACGGCCAGACGTTCAGGCTCTTCAAGTTCCGGACCATGGTCGTCGATGCCGAACAGCGCAAGCCGCAGCTCGAGGCGCAGAACGAAGGCTCCGGGGTGCTGTTCAAGATGCGCAAGGATCCCCGGGTGACGACGGTGGGCGCCGGGCTGCGCCGCTGGTCTCTCGATGAGCTCCCGCAGCTGTTCAACGTGCTGATCGGTGACATGTCCATGGTCGGCCCGAGGCCAGCCCTGCCGATCGAGGTCGCACGCTACGGTGACCATATGCGGCGCAGGCTGGTGGTCAAGCCGGGCCTGACCGGCCTATGGCAGGTCAGCGGCAGATCCGGGCTGTCGTGGGAGGAGGCGTTCCGGCTCGACCTGCGCTACGTGGACAACTGGTCGATCGTGCTCGACCTGCAGATCCTCTGGAAGACCTTCTCCGCGGTCACGCACGGGTCCGGCGCCTACTAGCCGCCCGTGACGGAGGCCGGGCCGGCTGGCCGCGGCGGCGGACCGCTCGCGAGCACCTTGTTCGGATCGTGCAGCACCACCGTGCCAGCGACCATGTCGTGCAGGCACCTGCGGTCCTTGGTGGAGAGCATCAGGATGAACGACAACAGCTCGGTGAATATGCTCAGGATGGCTTCGACGAGGCGCCCGACGGTCTCGCGCAGTGCCATCCACCACCAGCCAGCGACGCGCCCGGTGTCAGGTCTCCAGCAGCGCATGCCCAGTACCTGCAGCGCGGGCGTCTGACCGCCTCCCCACACGATCAGTCCCCAGATGATGTAACCAATACCGAGGGTAACGACGGACAGCGGAATCGCGAGGAAAGCGGCTCCGATGCGCCGCCCGACGCCAGCCAGCTGCACGCCCTGGGGCAGGGTGAGGCCGCTGGCCGGATCGAAGTACATTCCCGGCACCATTACTCCCGGCGGTGCGTAGGCGTAGCCGGCGGCGGGCGGCGCTCCTGGCGCGGGATAATTCCCGGGCGGCGGAATGTTGCCCGGCCGGGGTTGCTGCATGCCTGGGTCAGGAGGCTGGGTCATCGGTTCCCCTTAACTCCGCTAAAGCGCTCTAGCTGCCGAAACTGACGTTCTGGCCGGTGACCGTGCCGACGAGGCCGGACGGCGTGACGCTGATGCTCTGGATGCTCAGTCCCATCGGCAGCGACGGAAGCTGCAACGGGATGCTGCTGATCCCGCTCAGCAGCGACGAGGGCAGCCCGCTGCTGGAGACGAGCTGGACGCGGATCTGATTGTGGTCGGCCCGGGAGACCCGCCATACCGCGGTACCACTGGTGACCAGCAGGTCCAGCGTGGACTTGACCTCGTTGTTGCCGGCGTCGGTCAGGGTCAGGCCGGCGCCGGTCAGTTGCCCGAGGACACCGGCCTGCGAGGTCATGGCGTTCGCGAGGGCGGCGAAGGTCACCGTTATCGACCCGTTCAGGCTATCGACGGTGCCGCCGTTGAACGAGGAGTTGACGTGCACGCCGTGCATCGCCGCGTTGATGGTCGAGATCTCCAGCGGTCCCTCGGTGACGTCGCCGGAACTGATCTGAACGTCCTGGAAGTCCCGGCTGATGACTTGCGTGAGGAACGGGAACCCCTCGATCGACACGTTCGGCTTCTTGGGGAATCCTTGCTTCTGGATCTGGGACGCCACCTTGCTCTCGGCAACCGCCCGGGCCCCGAAGTCCAGCGCGACCAGCAGGCCGATCAGCACGACCAGCACGATGACGACTGTCCGCAGCGGGTGCCGACGACGGAGCCTGGCGGGGCGGTCGTACCCGGCGTACGCGGTCATGGCAGGCTCCCTGTGTCGACGGCTTGCAACTGGCCCGATCCGCTGTCGGTCACCAGCAGGACCCCAGCCGCCACCTCCAGCCCGAACTCCCTCGGCAAATGGCCGGACGGCACGAAGCCGAGCAGGGCCTCCTGGCCCTGCAGCGCCTTCTGAGTGCTGATCAAGGCCAGGCTGTCCGCCTCGGGCACCTTGTTGAGGTTCGAGTCGGCGACCATGATCTCCCTGCCGTCCTTGATGAAAGTCAGCCCGATCGGGGTCTGTCCCACATTCACCCTGGCGATGAGGGATTTCGATGATTTGGTGAGCAGCTTAGCCGCTGAGAAGGCGACCAGCGCGTTGCTCCCGCGATCGGTGACCCACACCTGCGTGCCGTCAGCCGACACGATGACCCGTGCCGGGCTGCACCCCGCCGTGGCCGTTGCCTGCACCGCCTTCGCCGGCTCGGTCTCGGCCCGCCGCATGCTGAGCACGTACAGCTTTCCCAGGCCGGGCGGGGGCCGCTCGCTCGCCACGTACAGCCACTGCCGGTCGGGCGACTGCGCGATCCCGACCGGCTGCGGACCGAGCGGGACCAGCCCGACGTAACCAGACCGGCCGAAACCGCCCGCGATGGATGCCCGCAGGTTGAACACCGCCAGCGCGGCGCTGTTCTGGAGCGTGACGAAGACGAAGCGGTCGTCCGGTGAGATCGACACCTCGACCGCGCCCTTGCCGCCCGGGCTGGTGAGGATACCAAGGACCGCGCCGCCGCCGCCGGCCTCTGCCGCCGGCACGCTGATGACGTACGCGCCGCTGGCCGCCGCGACCAGGAGGTATTTGCCGTCTCTGGTAATCGCCTCGCCCTTGTCAGCGCCGGACGCCGGTATCGTGGCGACCTGGGTCGGCGGCAGCGAGCCGTGGCCGTTGTCCAGGACGGCGACGGCATTGCCGAGCGAGACGAACGAGTACTTGCCGTCGGCCGTGACGGAGACGCCGAACGGATTGCCGCCCAGAGTCGCGGAATGGCTGCGGACGCCGCTCAGCGGTCCGGCCTTCACCGTGACCCTGGTGGTGCATCCCGGGGCCTTCACGGCCGCGAGAGCCCCGTCTGCGGCTGCGCCGCCTCCGTGCGAGGCAGCGAAGGCGCCCGCCGCCACTCCCAGGACCACGACCACGGCGGCGGCGGACATGACCGCGCGCGAACGCCACCAGGAGCCGCGCGGCGCCGGCTCGACGATGGTCCCGGAGCCTTGCCGCCCGGGTACCCACGCCGGCGCGGCGCTGTCGCCCCTCGGCGACAGCCGCCCGCGCAGCGGCGCCATGTCCGCCGAAGAGAGGGGAAGATCGCCAGACTGAACGGGAAGCGACGGCTCGGTCTGCCCAGCGGCGGCCGCTGGCCGCCCGTCGCGGGCAGTCCCCCCGGCACGCCCCGCGGCCGGGCCCCGGGCCTGCTCGCCGGACGGCGAAGCGATCTCGGTCGGCGACCGAGGGGCGGCCTGTCCGCCGGACGGCGAAGCGATCTCGGTCGGCGACCGCGGGGCGGGCGGCCTGCGCGAACCGGGCAGCCGGGGAAACCGGGGAAGCCGGGCGCTCGCCGCCGTATCGGCCTGACCGAGGCCGAGCGCTTCGCGCAGGGCCGCGGCGAACTCGCCGCAACTTCCGAAGCGCCCGGCCGGCGACTTTGCCATCGCCTTGGCCAGGACGCCGTCCACGGCCGGCGGCAGGTCGGCCCGCCGGTCAGTTAGCCGCGGCGGGGACTCAGACAGCTTTGCCCAGACAACGGCCAGCCCGCCGTCGCGCCTGAACGGCGGGTCGCCGCAGAGCAATTCGAAGGCGGCGCACGCGAGTGCGTACAGGTCGGCGCGCCCGTCGACACGGTGGCCCTTGATCTGCTCAGGCGCCACGTACTCGACAGTTCCGAGGAACTGGCCCTGCGACGTGAGGCCGGTCTGGGACAGCGAATGTTTGCTGAGCCCGAAGTCAGACAGGTAGACGTGGTCCTGGCGGCCGGCCCCGGGAGTCGCGTCGAGCAGGATGTTGGCCGGCTTGACGTCGCGGTGCACGAGCCCCCGCGCATGAGCGGCGTCGAGCGCCGACGCCACCTGGGAGACGATGTCGGCAGCCCGCGCCGCCGGCATCGGGTGCGCGGCGTCGACCAGTGTGCGGACGTCGCCCCCGTGGACGAAGCGCATGGCGATGAACAGCACGCCGTTCGCCTCGCCTGCGTCGAAGATCGGGATGATATTAGGGTGATCGACGGCTGCCGCGGCCCTCGACTCGCGGATGAACCGCTGCCGGAACGCGTCGTCGCGCGCCAGGCTGGGGGCAAGGATCTTCAGCGCGACGTTCCGGTCCAGGCGCAGATCGTACGCCCGGTAGACGACGGCCATCCCGCCGCGGCCGATCTGCTCCTCCAGCCGGTAGCCGGCAATCTGCGAGCCAATGGCAAAGTCGCTGGATGCCGCGGGAAACTCGTCGCTCACTACGCCTCCAATCAACCCTGACGGTATCCGAAACCGGGCGCCAACGGGACGAGTCGGCGGGCCCGCCACCACCCGCTCGACGGCCCTGCGCCGGAGAGTGGGCCGCGAAACTTGTATGGCCTCGGAGGCAGATGCCTGCGAGCCTGCCTCCCTCTACAGTTGTGAGATGACCATCGAGCGGGAAATCTCGTCCAATGCCCCGGCGCTGGTCGTCCGGGCCCAGGGCGCGGATCGCAGCCTGGAGGCGGGGCGCAGCTACAGCGTCGGCCGCGACCCTGAGTCGGACATAGTGGTCAACGAAGCCCGGGTGTCCTGGCGTCACGCCGTTCTTAGGCTCGAGGGCGCTACCTGGCTGCTCGAGGATGCGGGGAGCACCAACGGCACCTTTCTCGGCGCGCAGCGGGTGCAGCGTGTCGAGATCACAAAGGACTGCGTGCTCCGGCTGGGCCATCCGGACGACGGGCAGCGGCTGTGGTGCTCGGTCACCGCTCCGCGCCGGGAGGCCACGGCGGTGGTTCAGTCGCCGCCGACGGGACTGCCCGCAGCGCCGGCCGCGCCGTGGGCAAGCCCGCCGGCCGCGCCGTGGGCAAGCCCGCCGGCCGCGCCGTGGGCAAGCCCGCCGGCCGCGCCGCCGCCCGCCCCGGCCGCACCGCCGACGGGTCAGCCCGGCGCCGTGGGTTCGAGCGCCGCGCGCCAGCCCAGCGCGATCATGCAACTGCCAACGCGGGTCCTGCGGATCGGCCGCGCCGCCGACAACGAGGTAGTGGTCAGTGACCTCAGCGTCTCCCGCTACCACGCCGAGCTGCGCAGGTCTGCCCGCGGCGGCTACGAGATCGTCGATCTCGGCAGCCACAACGGTACGTTCGTCAACGGCCAGCGGGTCACCTCCGCGCCGGTGACCGAGGCAGACATCGTCGGCATCGGACCCGCCACATTCCAGCTCGTCGGCCAGGAGCTGCAGGAGTTCATCGACACCGGCGACGTTTCGCTGAGCGTGCAGGAGCTGACAGTCAAGATCCCGGGCGGGAAGGTGCTGCTCGACCACGTGAGCTTCCCGCTGACGCAGCGGTGCCTGCTCGGCGTCATCGGCCCGAGCGGGGCGGGCAAGTCGACTCTGCTTGGCGCGCTGACCGGGATGAAGCCGGCGGGAGAGGGCCGGGTGCTCTACGACAACCGCGACCTCTATCAGGATTACGCGGAGCTGAAGCACCGGATCGGGCTGGTCCCCCAGGAAGACATCATGCACACGCAGCTATCCGCGCGCCGGGCGCTGCGTTATGCCGCCGAGCTGCGGTTCCCGCGTGACACCAGCTCCCACGAGCGGAACCAGCGGGTCGACGAGGTGCTCGGCGAGCTCGGGCTGACCGCCCACGCCCAGACCAAGGCCTCGGCTCTGTCCGGCGGCCAGCGCAAGCGGGTCAGCGTCGCCCTCGAGTTGCTCACCAAGCCGTCCCTGCTGTTCCTGGACGAGCCGACGTCCGGCCTGGACCCGGGTCTCGACAAGTCGGTGATGGAGATGATGGCGGGGCTCGCCCACGACGGCCGTACCGTCATCGTGGTCACGCACAGCGTGGCCAACCTCGACCTGTGCGACCGTCTGCTGGTCCTGGTGCCCGGCGGGAAGGTGGCGTTCTTCGGCCCGCCGCGAGACGGCCTGCGTCACTTCGGCAAGCCGGGCTGGGCCGAGGTGTTCCAGGCGTTCGAGGCTGAGCCCGGCCGGGACTGGGCCGGGGAGTTCCGGCGTTCTCCGCTATACAAGCAGTACGTCGCCGGCGGCATGAACGCCGCTGCCCCGGTGACGGCGCCGAGGCAGGTCCCCGCGGCACCACGCGCACGGAACCACCTGAGCCAGCTCTCCACCCTGTGCCGGCGCTACCTGGCCGTCATCGGGTCCGACAAGGGCTACCTGGCCACGCTGGCGATCGCCCCGGTCGCGCTGGCGCTGATCCTCCGGGCGGCTTCGTCGTCGAAGGGGCTGGCGGGCGGCCCTGGCGGTAATTCCAACGCGATAACCGTGCTGGACATCCTGGCCATCGGCGCCTGCTTCATCGGGACGCTCAACGCGGTCCGCGAGATCGTCAAGGAACGGAGCATCTACACCAGGGAGCGTGCCGCCGGCCTGTCCTCGGGTGCCTATCTGTGGTCCAAGCTGCTGGTCCTGGGCCTGCTGAGCGGCCTGCAGGCCGTCGTGATGACGCTGATCGGCCTGTCGGGCCGGCCGGTGCCCGCCCACGGATCCTTGCTGCCCTCATCCATGCTCGAGTTGCTGCTGGCCATGGCCGTGCTCGCGATCGCGTCGATGACGGTGGGCCTGCTGATCTCGGCGGTGGTCCGGACTTCCGAGACGACGCTGGTGCTGCTGTTCATCTCCGTGATGCTGCAGATCGTCCTCACCGGCGGGGTCATCCCCATCGCCGGGAAGATGGGGATCGAGCAGCTAGCCTGGGTATCCCCGTCCCGCTGGGGTTTCGGCGCGGTTGCCTCCACCACCGACCTCAACGTGATCTCGCCGGGCCAGCAGCCGGACTCGCTCTGGACGCACTCCGGCCACACGTGGCTGCTCGACATGGGCATGCAAGCAGTGCTCGCGGTCATATTCGCCGTCATCACCTGGCGGCTGCTCAAGCGTGCGAACCCGGGCCGCCGCTGACCCCCGCCGCCGCCCGGCGCTTACCTGCCTCGCTGACCGGCGCCAGCGAGGTCGAACGGGCGCAGGTATGGATCGGGCTGGTAGCGCACGAACTCCGGCGCGGCGGCCACCGCTGGCCCGCCAGTCGAGTAGATGTTGTACCCGGGACCCAACGCCCCGGCGTTCGCGTTCAGGCTGGAAGGCCGGAGAGCCTGATCGTCCCAGCGCCCCGTCGCCAGCCGGCTGAGCAGGACCTGCGCGGCGGTGATCGTCTCGGCCGGGGTGAAGGCACAGTGCCCCGCCCGGCTGACGAATATCTGCCGCAGCAGCCGCGAGTCGCCGGCCCGCGCGACGACGCTGGCGTATGCCTGCTCGTTCTCCGGCACCACCAGGCCGTCGCCCGTGGTGTGCATCGTGAGCACGGGGACCGGCAGGTGCCCGTTGAAGGCGATGTTCTGGGCCAGGTACCTGACCGCTGAGGGGTCGGCGCTGATCCTGGCGGCGCGGTCGAGCGTGCCCAGGTCGCTGCTCAGGCTCAGGCCGGCCGCATGGTAAAGGGCGACGACCTCGCTGAGGTCGGCTGACTTGGCCAGGTCACTGAAGTAGTTCACGCCGGTGTTCCAGGAGGGGTTGCCGCCCGCCCTGGCCTGGAGCTCGGCCCGCAGCGCGAACACGAACGGGAAATCGACCTGGGTGTCCCAGAGGTACTGGTTACTCTCCTGCGCTGCGTAGTCGCCGGCGGCGGGCTGCGGTGCCAGCGGGGTGAACCAGCCGGGCGTGTCGCCGAGAGCCGCGGCCAGAGCCAGCCGCGCGCGGCCCTGCGCGGTCTGCTGCGCCGTGGCGGCCGCCTGCTCCGCCGCGCCCAGGTTAGCCGTGGGGTTGGTGATGTTCACGACCTGGACGGACGGGTCGATCAGCTGCTGGAAGGCGAACTCGGAGTCAAGTGCGGTGTTCCACGAAGCGACGCCGCCGGACAGCACCCCGCACATCGGCAGCGCCGCGCTGAAGCGATTCGGGTAGTCCTGGATCAGGCCGGCCGTGATGATGCCGCCGAGGGAATGGCCCCACGCGATCGTCCGGGCCGGTATCCCGACCTGCTCGTCGAAAACGTTCAGGGTGCTGACCTGGTCGGGCAGTGCCTGCTGGATCGCCCATCCCGTGGTGGCATAGGACGAGCCGGCCAGGGCGTACCCGTGACTGAGCAGCCAGGCACCGGTTACCGGGTCGCCGACGTCGGCGGCTGGGTTCGGCGAGCCGGGGGTCACGTATCCGTGGCTGTACAGGAACAGCGTGCAGTTCCAGTTCGCGGGCACCTGGATCTCGTAGGTGGCACCGTCCGCGAGGGTGCCGGTGAGCGTCCGCGCTGTGGCGGCACAGCCAGGCCGGGCCGAGGCCAGAGACGGGGCCGCCGGGCCGAGGCCAGCGGCGAGCAGTGCCGCACAGAGCAGCAGTGCGCAAAGCAGTGCCCCGAAGGGCAGTCCCGCACGATATCTACAGACTTGCCGCATGATTCACGCTCCAGTGCGCAATGGCAGCCATGATCAGGACTTTTGAGGGACTGTAGTCCGTTAAGGTTCGCCTGACCAGGCCTGGCCCGCAGCGGGGCCGGCGGCAGTCAGCCCCTGATGTAGACGGGGGTCCCGGGAACCCGCACCAGCCTGTGGAAGAAACCCGCGATGTCGTAGGGGATGCGGACGCAACCGTGCGAGTCGGGGTACCAGGGAACGCTGGCGTTGTACTCGCCGTGGATGGCGTAGACCGATCCGATGAAGAAGACCGGGTTGTACATCTCCCCCAGCGGCACCTTGATCCAGCCCTTATAGAACCAGATGGTCGCGAAATTCCCCGTTGGGGTGTCCCAGCCGCAGCCGTGCCCCGGAAGGCAGCCCGCCCCTGTCGAGACGTGGCTGACCAAGGCCACCTTGTTGTGCACGTACAGGACCAGTAGCTGGTCTCGCAGGTTCACCTCGATCCGCATGCTGCCGCCACCGCGGACGAGGACCTTCGGCGCCCGCGGGCGCACCAGCGCCCGCTGCGCCCTGTGCGACACCTGGTCCTGGTTGGCGCTGTTGATAATCAGTCCCTGGGCTTCCTTGAACGCCCACACCGCCTCGAGCGTGTCCAGGCCGAACCGGCCGTCGGCCGGGCCCGGGTAGTACTTGAGGGCGGCAAGCCGCCGCTGCAGGTTCCGCACGGCCGGGCCGTGCATGCCGAGAGTCAGGATTCCCCTCGCGGGTACGTACGCGGACGAGGTGGCCCGCGCCGCGCCGGCGGGGCTGCCGGCCGCGGGCCCGCCCTGGGCAAGCACTAAGGCACCGGCCCCGATCAAGGCTGCCAAGCTGAACAGCCACCGCGACGCCGCGTGCCTCATGCTCCACCCCTTACCCGGACCGCCGGCGCCCGTTCCCGGCCCGGAGTACCGGCGCCGCCGTCCGTGCAGTTATAAGGCCGTGCTGCTTTCTAGACGCTTTAATCAGGTCAGCGGTTGCGTCACATCATGAAGCGGGTCACCGTACACTACGCGCGGCCGTTCCCGGCCGCCGACAGCCACGCCGGCCGACGCCAGGTGTGCCTGCCTGGCACCGGGGTATCTACGGCGGTGTTCGCCAGATATTGACCTGCCAGGCGGATCGGGGGCTTGTGGTGAGCTTCATCGGCAAGGTCCGGCGCACTGTGGAGGGACTGCTGCGGGCGCGCCGGAGTACCGCAGGACGGCTCGGTGCCCACCAGGCGACGTGACCAACGGGCTCACGGGATCCTGGAACGCCTCGCGGATCAGCTGGGTCTGCGGATCCGGTACAAGAAGGACGGGAAGGCGGACCTGGTCGGGGCGGACGGCGGTGCCGTCCAGACCTGGCGCGAAGACTACCCGTACGGCAGGCGGCTGCGCCGCCGCCAGTACGAGAGGGCCAAGCGCCTGCTGCAGATCGAACTGCTCAAGCTGCAGCGTTCAGTGCGGGCACGGCAGAGCCGGCTGGTCATCTTGTTCGAGGGGCGCGACGCGGCGGGCAAGGGCGGCACGATCCAGCGGTTCACCGAGAACCTGAACCCGCGCGGCGCGCACGTAGTGGCGCTGGACAAGCCAACCGAGCGCGAGCAGTCGGAGTGGTACCTGCAGCGCTACATCCTGCACCTGCCGGCAGCCGGCGAGATCGCCATGTTTGACCGGTCCTGGTACAACCGGGCCGGCGTCGAACGGGTCATGGGCTTCTGCAGCCCGGATGAGGCAACGGATTTCCTGCACGAGGCCCCTGAGTTCGAGCGGATGCTCGCCCGGGACGGGATCGTCCTGGTCAAGTTCTGGTTTTCGGTCTCCCGGACCGAGCAGCTGCGCAGGTTCGTGCGCCGCCAGCTAGATCCGGTCAAGCGGTGGAAGCTCAGCCCGATCGACCTCGCCTCGCTGGACAAGTGGGATGAGTACACCAAGGCCAAGGAGTCCATGTTCTTCTACACCGACCTGCCGGATGCCCCGTGGACCGTGGTGAAGAGCAATGACAAGAAAAGGGCCAGGCTCGAGGCGATGCGTTATGTCCTGTCCCGGGTTCCCTATGAGGACAGGGATGAGCGCATCGTCGGCCGTCCCGACCCGCTCATCGTGGGCCCGGCTCCCCTGCTGCACGAAAGCGGCGAGCGCGCCTGACTCAGCCAGCCAGAACTACGTAGTGCAGAAACCGCTGGCGGAACAGCGTGAAGTGAACTAGCTTCACGCCGCGGCGACCCTACGCTGGCGGCTGGCCGCGGACCGGAAGGCCGGCCGCACGGTATACGTCGTCGATCTGGCGCATGTTAGCCACCGCGTCCTCGGGCGTCGTCAACACCTGCGCGCCGCGCAGGATCGCGGCGGCGAACGCACGCAGCTGGTAGGTGTAGGTGGCCTCGCCGGGTACGCGTTCGCGCCGGGTGCGCCCGCCGACCCGCACAGTGAGCAGGTTGAACACCTGCGGGGCGAGGTAATTCAGGACCCGCATCTCGCCTCGCTCGCCGATGGCTCTCGCCCCGATCCTGAGTAGCTTGCTGGACCACAGGGAGGCGCGGATCCGGCCGGTTACGCCGCCGGCGAAGCGGAAGCGGGCCACCATCGCCCGGTCCACTGCCGGGCCGTGCAGCTTGGCCTGCGCGGATACCACGGCCGGCTCACCCGGGCCGAGCATCCGGATGCAGTTGATGGCGTAGCAGCCCGCGTCCATGGTGGCGCCGCCGGCCAGCTCGAACTGGTAGCGGATGTCGGAGAACCTGGGCAGCGGGAAGCACAGGGATGCCTCGACGTGTCGCAGCGAACCGATCTCGTCCGCGACGATCGCCCGCATCTGGCGGGCAAGCGGGTGGTATCGGTAGTGGAATGCCTCCATCACCACGAGATCGGCTGACCTCGCGGCGGCGGCGACCTCGGCTGCCTCGGCTTCGTTGGCAGTGAACGGCTTCTCGCACAGCACATGCTTGCCGGCCGCTATGGCACGCAGCGTCCACGGGGCATGCGCGGAGTTGGGCAGCGGGTTGTAGATCGCGTCCACGTCAGGGTCGGCGATCAGCGCGTCATACGACTCGTGCACGGTCGCGATGCCGTGCTTGGCCGCAAACTGGCTGGCCCGATCAGGGTCTCTGGCGGCCACCGCAGTGATCACCACCTCGGGCACCTGCCGGGCCGGCTTGATCAGTGCGGCCGGGGTGATCCTTGCCGCCCCGAGCGTGCCCACGCGCAGCCTGTCCATGATCCGCCCTTCCCGGCCGCTCAGGCGTTCCGCGGCACTCGGCAGGCCCAGTTATAGTCCCACGGCCATCCGCGGCCCGCCAGCTCAGGACGCGGCTCGCCGCCTGGCGACCTCGTACAGCGCGATCCCGGCGGCCACCCCCGCATTCAGCGACTGCGCCCTGCCGGGCATCGGGATCCGGGCCAGCACGTCGCAGCGCTGTGCCACCAGCCGGGACAGTCCCCGGCCCTCGGAGCCCACGACTAGCACCAGCGGCCCGTCGGCCAGCTCAGTGTCGCTGACCGGGACCTCGCCATCAACGGACAGCCCGACAGCGAAGAGTCCGGCCTCCTGGTAACCGACCAGCGCCGCGGCCAGGTTGCCGGCCTGGGCGACGGGCACCCGGGCCAGCGCGCCGGCGGACGCTTTCCATGCCCCGGCGGTTACCCCGGCCGACCGCCGCGCCGGGACCAGTACCCCGTGCCCGCCGAACGCGGCAGTCGAGCGGGCCACCGCGCCGAGGTTCCTGGGGTCGGTGACTCCGTCCAGCGCGACGATCAGGGCGGGCTCGGCCGCCTCGGCGGCCCGGGCGGGCAGGTCGTCGGGGTGCGCATACGCATAAGGCCGGACCCGCAACGCGATTCCCTGGTGCGCCGATGTCTGGGTGAGCCGGTCCAGCTCCGCGCGCCCGGCCTCGACAACCGGTATCCGCGCGCTGGTCGCCAGCATGACGGCCGCGCCGATCCGCTGGTCGGGATCCAGCCGGGGCCCGATGTGGAGCGCGACCGCTGGCACGCCCGCCCGCAGTGACTCGAGCACCGGGTTCCTCCCGGCGACCACCTCGCCCGCGCTGGCCGATGATCTCTTGAACCTTCCTGCGGAACGCTTAGCCTCCTCCCAGCCAGGTGCGCTCCGTGCCGCAGCGTTCCGGGAATTAGGCGTGGGCCCGGCGCCGGCCACCCTGCGCTGTGCCGGATGGCCAGGCCGCAGGTGCGCGGGCGGCGTAGGCCCCTTGCCCTCGAGCCGACGCTTGCCATGGCCGCCGGTACCGGGGCGGGGCTTGCCTGATTTGGTGCGCCCGCCCGGGCCCGGTCGCGCCGCCTGTCCTCCGCCGCGCTCGCTCACCTGCGCAGCTCCCATCTCGGGCCGTGCGGGGTGTCCTCGACCAGGATCCCCGCGTCCAGCAAGCCGGCCCGGATCGCGTCCGCCTCCGCGTAGTCCTTGCGGCCGCGGGCCGCCTGACGCTGCCGCAGCGCCACCGTGACCAGCGCGTCGACAACGGGCCGCAGGCCCTCGCCGCCACCGGGTCCGGACCACCGCTCGTCCAGCGGGTCGAGCCCGAGGACGGAAGTCATTCCCCGGACGGCCGCCGCGTGCTTGGCCGCCCCGGCCACGTCTCCCGCCGCCAGCGCAGTGTTGCCTTCCGTCACGGCCTCGTGGACGACGGCAAGGGCCTGCGGCACGCTGAGGTCCTCGTCCATCGCGGCCGTGAAGCCGGCGGGCAGGGCCGCTATGCCGGGAGCTGGCGGCCCGGGGCCGACCGAAGGTCCCGCCTCGGCTGCCCGGGTTATGAACCCCTCGATCCGCCGGTACGCCGCCGCCGCCTCGGCCAGCGCCTCCGGCGAGTACTCCATCTCCGACCGGTAATGCGCCTGGCCCAGGTAGTACCGCAGCTCGGCCGGGCGCACCTCGGTAATCATCACATCGACGAGCAGGGAGTTGCCGAGCGACTTGCTCATCTTCTCGCCGGCCAGGCCGAGCAGGCCATTGTGTACCCAGTAGCGGGCGAAACCGTCGCCGGCCGCCCGCGACTGCGCACGCTCGTTCTCGTGGTGCGGGAATACCAGGTCCAAGCCGCCGCCGTGGATGTCGAAGGTCTCGCCGAGGTACCTGGCGGCCATCGCGGAGCATTCCAGGTGCCAGCCAGGGCGGCCCGGTCCCCACGGCGTCTCCCAGGAGGGCTCGCCCGGCCTGGCTCCCTTCCACAGCGCGAAGTCACGCGGGTCGCGCTTGTGGCTCTCGTCGATGTCGTCGGCGGCCCGCATGCGTTCCAGGCGCTGCCCGGACAGCTCGCCGTAGTGGCCGTACGACCGGACGTCGAAGTAGACGTCTCCGCCTGCCGCGTACGCGTGCCCGCGGTCGACCAGCCGCCGCATCAGCACGATCATCTCGGGCACATGCCCGGTCGCCCTGGGCTCGACGTCCGGCGGCAGGCAGCCGAGCGCGTCGTAGGCACGGGTGAACGCGCGCTGGTTCCGCTCCGCGACCGCCCACCAGGGGACGCCCTCGCCGCTGGCCACCCGAAGGATCTTGTCGTCGATATCGGTCACGTTCCTGCAGAACCTCACCTCGTACCCGCTGACGGCCAGCCAGCGGACCAGGATGTCGAAGTTGACGCCGGACTTGATGTGCCCGATATGCGGGGGCGCCTGGACCGTGGCCCCGCACAGGTACACCGATGCCCTCCCAGGCGTGACCGGGACGAAGTCACGCACCGCGCGAGCGGCCGTGTCATGAAGACGCAACATGCTGCACAGGCTACGGGACGCCGCGGCCCCGCCGCGGAACGTGTCATGGTCCGGCGGCCCGCCCGGGTCCGCGGCCGTAACGTGGCGCCGCCAAGCTGCTCGCGAGTGGCAAGCCGCCCGGGTCAGGCTCGGTCAGGCCGAACTGTCAGTAAGCCGCGGGCCGCTGTGGCCCAGCTCCAGGGGTACTGCGGGTCCTCGGCGCGCCGGCCGGCCGGGCCGAGCTGCAGCGGCCGGAAGGTATCGATCATCACCGCGGTCTCGTCGGTGGTCGTCCGCCCTTCCTCGAGGCCACGGATCGCCGCCTCGACTGCTCCGGGCTGCGGACCGTGCGTGCAGCCCGCAGGATGCAAGGTGATCGAACCTATCCCGACCGCCGAGCCCTTGCGCGCGCCATAGTCGCCGGCGACGTAGAACATCATCTCGTCGGAATCCACGTTGTGGTGGTTGTACGGGACCGGCACGGCCTCCGGGTCGAAGTCGAGCGGACGCGGGCAGAACGAGCAGATGACGAAGTTCGGCCCCGCGAAGGTCTGGTGCACGGGAGGCGGCGCATGGGTCCGCTTCACGATCGGCTCGAAGTCGGCGATATTAAGCGCATACGGGTACAAGCAGCCATCCCAGCCGACCACGTCGAACGGGTGGAAGGCATAGGTGAGCCGAGTCAGTCCGACGCGGTTGCGGACTATCACCGACACTTCCTCGCCGTCGGCGGCCAGCGGCCCGGTCGGCCCGCGCAGGTCCCTCTCGCAGTAGGGCGAGTGCTCCAGGAACTGCCCGCAGGCGGACAGGTAGCGCCGCGGCGGCCGGATGTGCCCGCGCGCCTCGACGACCAGCGCGTGCGTCGGCTGACCAAATGCGGGAATCCAGCGGTGAATTGTCCCCCTGGGCACCACGATGTAATCTCCGGCGACGGCGTCGATGGCCCCGTACACGGACTCGAACCGGGCGGAGCCGTTACGCAGGTAAATGGTCTCATCTCCGGTCGAATTCCGGTAAAGCTCCGAAGGAGTGCCGGCTGCCGCGAATGAGATCCTGACATCGTCGTTTGCCAGCAGGAGCTGCCTGCCGAACACCATGTCCCCGCCCGCGGGGAGTTCCTGGGTCCGGAAATGCCGTGGCAGCAGCGGATGATTCGGCGTCATGCCCGCGTCGGAGAAATCACCGAGCCCCTCGCTCTTCACGATGGCCGTCGGCGGGTGGACGTGGTAAAGCAGCGAGGAATCGGACGCGAAGCCTTCCTCGCCCATCAACTCCTCGGCATAGAGTCCTCCCCCGGGACGGGGAAAGCGCACGTGCCGCTTTCGCGGAATCTCCCCAGCAACTCGGTAGTACGGCATATCGTCTCCCTTGACGCCGAAACCACGAGGCTCTGCGCGGAACCGACTGGCCGGTCGCCATTCGCGCCCGGTATTCCAGCGGTAACCTCGCTAGCCGCGTAGCGCCATGGCGGTGCCGCGGGCCTTGTCCCCGCTTCCCGACTATAAGCCCGCGGCGTGACCTGGCATCGCGCAAGGAAGGACGAGGGGTTCGATGAGCGATCAAGGCACCGCCCATACCCCGCAGCCGCCGGACGGCCAGCACCAGATGCGTTTGCTCGCGGTCGCCGTGGTGGCGTTCGGGGTGCTGCTGCTGGCTGCTGCGGCGTTCGTGCTGTCATACGCGGGTATACACGCCGTCGCGCTGCAGGCGGGCGTGTCGCCCCGGCTCGCCAGGATCTACCCGCTGATCTTTGACGCCATGCTGGTCGTCGCCTGCGCAGCCGTTCTGTCGCTGCGCGGGGCCGGGCTGGGATCCCGCTGCTACGCCTGGCTGTCGATGCTGGCTCTACTCGCCGCCGCCGCGGGCGCCGACACCTTGCACGCGACCGCTGCCAGGGTGCCGCGCAAGCCAGCCGCCGCCGCGGTGGCAATCATTCCCTGGGCGATCGCGCTGCTCGGGTTCGGGCTGCTGCTATGCATGCTGCGCCAGGTCCGGCTGCGCCGGGCGGCGGCCGCGGAGCCAGACAGCGCCGCCGCGGAGCCATCCGGGCATGTCGAGGTACGCCCCCGAGTTGACCAACTGCTCGTCCCCCAGCAGTCCCCGGCTGTAGCGGCAATCGCGGCCACTACCGTCATCGCCCAGGAAGAACCGGCAGCAAACCCCTCGACCGGCCTCGCAATCGACAGTGAACCCGTCGAGGACGACGCGGACAGCGATGACAGTTCCGGGTGGATCCCGCGGGCCCGCCAGGAGCAGCCGCCGGGATCCGGCGCCGAGGAAGGAGAATTCGGCGGCCCGTCAGGAGGCGGACTGGCCGGGACCGAGCGGGGCCCCGGGACCGAGCGGGGCCCCGGGACCGAGCGGGGCCCAGGTTTCGACCGGATGCGGAGCTCTCCGGTCCCTCCGGAAGTGTGACCCATCCGGGCGGCACCGGTTTCCCAGAGCCCGCCCGCGGTCAGTGCGCCTGCGGCTCAGCCACCGCCGACCGGGGAACCACCAGCGCGGTGGCTATCGCGGCGACGCCTTCGCCGCGGCCGGTCAGCCCTAGCCCGTCTGTCGTGGTCCCTGAGACGCTCACGCGCGCCCCGCCCAGGGCGTCCGAGAGTACCTGTTGCGCCTCGTCCCTGCGGGATGCGATCCGGGGGCGATTCCCGATGACCTGGACCGAGACGTTCGCGACCTCGAAACCGGCGCTCGCCAGCAGTCGAGTGGTCTCGCCAAGCAGCCGCGTGCTCCGGGCGCCCGCCCAACGCGGACGGGCTGTGCCGAAATGGGCGCCGAGGTCACCGAGTCCGGCCGCAGAGAGCAGGGCGTCACAGATTGCATGAGCAGCGACGTCCCCGTCGGAGTGCCCGGCAAGGCCCCGCTCGCCCGGCCACAGCAGGCCGGCTAGGTACAGCGGCCTGCCGTCACCGAGCGGATGTACGTCGGTCCCGATGCCTACCTGCGGCAACGCGCCTGGCATGACAATCCGCTTCTCGAACTGCGCTCACCCGGCCGGGCACGCACCTGAGACTCTCCGGCTCGGCGTTACGCGGGAGGTCAGGACGCGAGGATCTCGTCGAGCAGGGCCTCGGCCTTGTCCTCGTTGGTCTTCTCTGCCAGAGCGAGTTCGCTGACCAGGATCTGCCGCGCCTTGGCCAGCATCCGTTTCTCTCCCGCCGAGAGACCGCGCTCCCGGTCACGGCGCCACAGGTCGCGGACGACCTCGGCTACCTTGTTGACGTCGCCCGATGCGAGCTTCTCGAGGTTGGCCTTGTACCGCCGAGACCAGTTGGTCGGCTCCTCGGTGTACGGGGCGCGCAGCACCTCGAACACCCGTTCCAGCCCTTCCTGCCCGACTACGTCCCTGACGCCCACAAGCTCGGCATTGTCCGCAGGGACACGCACAGTCAGGTCACCCTTGTCGACCTTCAGCACGAGGTAGGTTTTATCCTCGCCCTTGATCGAGCGGGTCTCGATCTCCTCGATCCGAGCAGCCCCATGGTGGGGGTAGACGACTGTGTCGCCGACCTTGAAAGACATGTGGACATACCCCTTCCGCTGAAGCTATGTTACCACGCCGAAGAGGGGCGATTAGCCGTCCTTGACAGCAAACACGCAGGTCAATGGCTCGATTCGGGATCCACAAATTGCGAACCTCACGGCGGCGCCGCCCCGGCCCGCCCTGGCCCGCGGCGGCCCCGTGTCGTCCCTCCGCGGCCCGCGGGATCCGCCGATAGGGGCCGCCGGACTGTCACAGCGGCAAGCCGGGGCCTCATACTGAGAGAAAGGGCCGCTCATGCCGGAGGGTGCGGGTGAACGCTGGCGGCGATCCGGACCGGGACGACTTCGGCCTCCCGCCGGTCGACATCGAGATCCCTGATGACGCGCGGGAACTCGATCGTGACATGCATGCCTACCAGCGAGAACTTCGGGCGTTGCGGCGGCGGCAGCGGGCCGGCCGGTTCCGCGGGCCGCTGACCCGGGAAGGGATGATGCTGCCCTTGCTGGCAGGCTGCCTGATCCTGGCGCTGATCACGAGCACGCTGCTGATCATGTTCGCCGCCGACCAGAGCGGCGTGCCCGGGTTTCCCGGGGCCACCCAGCACGCGTCCGCGCCCCCCTCGGCCGGCGGCCAGCAGGCAGCGGGCAAGATCGGCGGACCGCTGCCAGGGGGGCAAGTCGTCATCGAGGGCAAGGATGTCCCGCTGCGCAGCGTCACAGCCGCCAAGGCCGCCGTGCTGACCCTGGTGCCGCTGGGCTGCAGATGTGCGACCACGCTGCAGCAGGTGAGCACCGAGGCCGCCCGGGCGCACGTATCGGTGTTCCTCGTGGGGTCCGCGGGCCTGCAGCAACTGGCGCAGCTCGCTACTCAGGCCGGGCAGAGACCGAGCCAGGTCGCCTATGACCCGGCCGACATCCTTGGCAGGGCTTACCGGCCGTCCGGCCTCACCGCGATACTCGTGCGCCCAGACGGCACGGTGGCCTCGGTGGTGAACCGTCTGCCGCAGCCGGGACTTGAGGCCGGGTTGCGGCAGCTCGCCCTGGCCGGGCCCGCAGGACGCTGAAGCCCCGTCCCGCCAGGGCGGCCAGGCTCGCCCGCAGTCAGGGCCGGCGCCGGCGGCGACCATCACGGCGGCTACGATTTGCGGCGTCGTAGTGCCTGGATTGAGCAAGACGAGGAGAGCACGCCGTGTTCCGGAGCAGCCAGAAGACATCTGGGCCACGCCGCCTGCTCGTCGTGGCGATTGCCGCGCTGATCCCCGCTCTCGCCGGGTGCGAGGCGGGATACAACGCGCCGACCCAGGAGTGGCACCCGCCCACGGACGGCGCGGGCACCGTGCACGACAACATCGCGATCAGGAACGTCTTCGTACTCGGCGCGCCGACCGGCCAGAGGATCACCGTCGGCGGCTCGGCCGGTGTATTCCTCGCCCTGATCAATAACGGCTCGCCGGACAAGCTGCTCCGTATCTCTGCGCCGGGCACCGCGAGGTCGGTCACGCTGCCGGGCGGCGTCGTCGGCTTGGCGAGTCAGCGGGCGGTCTTCCTGACCGGGCCGACACCGAAGGTCGTCCTCGATGACCTGACCCGTCCCCTCGTCGGCGGCTCGACGGTACGGCTTGTGATGACGTTCCAGAACGCAGCCAGCGTCACCCTGGCCGTCCCGGTGATGCCGAAGGCGCAGTACTACGCGACATTCTCGCCGCCGCCTGCCCCCACCCCCACGCCTTCGCCTGGCCGGCACCCGAACGCCGCCACGCCGACGCCGAGCAGCTCCCCGAGGCCCGGCGCCAGCCCGGAGCCCAGCGCCAGCCCGTCCCCGGGCACCTCACCGTAACGCCAGCGCCCTGCCCGCCTGGACCCACCGCGCCGCCGGCGCGGGGTGCCGCCGCCGCGACGCCTGTGGCAGTCTCAGGCGGTTGGCTCGAACTTGTATCCGAGCCCGCGGACCGTCAGGATGTGCACCGGGTTCGCCGGGTCGGCCTCGACCTTGCCGCGCAGCCGTTTGACGTGAACGTCGAGTGTCTTGGTGTCCCCGACGTAGTCAGCGCCCCAGACACGGTCTATGAGCTGCATGCGGGTCAGCACCCGCCCGGCGTTGCGCAGCAGGACTTCCAGGAGCTCGAACTCCTTGAGCGGCAACTGCACCTGCTCGCTGCGGACCGTGACCACGTGACGGTCGACATCCATTCGCACCGGCCCAGACTCCATGATCGACGAGGCCGGCTCCTCCGGGTCGCCGCGGCGCCGGAGCACCGC